>OFFJ01001964.1_pt1 | contig 13956 bp, 8 predicted proteins | sample 1521261 | NCBI WGS metagenome assembly OFFJ01 (sample SAMEA3504122, study PRJEB24116) | mouse gut metagenome | biome: mouse gut; feature: mouse-associated habitat; material: faeces | place: Denmark | collected 2011 | reverse complement strand
GCTCTTAGGTTGAGAACCGCAACCCCTTGATTTTAGAGGGTTTGCGGATTTCTTTCTGAATTTAGGTGTTCTGATTATATATTGATTAAATTTTTTATGATAGCTTTCTTTGTATGTTTTCGTATGGTTTACCACGACAAAGCGTTCTTATCATTCCCTCCATGCTTTTTTGTGGTAATCTGTTTTTGGAAATGCAGATGTAGGAATGACTGATGTCCGTCCGGCAAAGGGGCGGTATTCTCCTCGGCGCAGTCCCATGATGATTTGCAATTCAAGCGCATATGCAGGGAGGTAATATGGCTTTTTTCAGAAATATATTTTTTGCTTGAATAAAACGCCTTGCCATGTTATAGTTATAAATACAAAAGGAACAACCGCCCACAAGGTGGGTTGACCAGGATTAGAATAGCAATGCCACCCGTCTACCGGTCAAAGTATCAGGGTGGCTTTTGCTATGTATAGCTACTTACAAAACGTAAACACGAATGTAAGCAATGCCAAAAGGAAAAGACCAAAAGTCATTCAATCCTTAAAATCATAATGATTTTTCATAGGCATCACCCCCATTCTCTTTAGAATGAGGTCAGCTCACCCTGCAACACGGTTATCCTTGCAGATGATTCTATCATATAATTGTTATTCGTTCAATTATATATTTTTTTGTATTGCAGAGGATGTATTGATTAAAAAATGAATAAATAATCAGAATGGAAGGTGTCCGAACCTCCTTTTTATCGTATTTTCAGAGCCTTTGGCTGTCGGTCGAACCCCGTCTATCGCTCTTAAGTTGAGAACCGCAGCCCCTTGATTTTAGAGGGTTTGCGGATTTCTTTTGTTTTTCGCTTGCTGTGATGTCGTTCTCTTGTATAGAACAGATGAGTTGGGGCTACCAATTTTTGTTAAAATCCGTTATAATATGAATAAATAATCTGTTCGGAGGATTGCTTATGGAAAAAGAGAAAGTTGCCATAAAAGGAATACGTATACGTACTCTGAATCTTATTATGATTTCGGTATCCTGTATTTTGTATATATTGCTTGTATGGGTAACGGTTTATGCCTGGCAAAAGTATGAAAATATGGTTGCTTCTACGAATGAATATATTCAATGTGAAGAGGATGCGGCGCTTGTTGCGGACGGCTCTAATTATTTGACGGAACAGGTACGTCTCTATACGATTTCCATGGATATGCAATATGTCAAAAATTATTTTGTAGAAGTTTATGATACAAAGCGGAGGGATACTGTATTAGATCGTTTGGAAACTTATCATGTAGATGAAAAAACATATGATTTTCTTCTGAATGCGCTTGACCGTTCTAATAAATTAATGGAACAGGAAATTTATTCTATAAAACTGATTTCTGTTTCACAAAAACAGGATATGAAGGAGTTCCCGGATGTAGAGAAGGTTTCTTTGAAACCGGAAGATAAATTGCTTTCAGAGGAGGAAATGATTGAGAAAGCCAGAGAACTTGTTTTTTCTTATGAGTATCAGGAGTCGAAAGAACATATTTTAACAAATGTATCTTCTTTTCTCGATGAAATTGTGGATGACACGCAGCAACGTCAATTGGACAGCTCCATAGAATTAAAAAATATGCTGAGAAAACAGCAGGTTTTAGTTAGTATTTTATTTATTGAGAATATTCTTGTTTTTATACTGATTCTCCGTTTGATTATAAAACCGCTGCAGATTTACGTGAAAAATATTAAAAATGAAACGATGCTGGAAATTACAGGCTCTTATGAATTTAAGTATCTGGCCTTGACGTATAATAATATTTTTGAATTGAATGCCGCCAATGAAACGGTTTTACGGCATCAGGCGGAACACGATCCGCTGACTGGGATTATTAATAGAGGAGCTTTTGACCATTTAAAACAGCTTTTTAAGGCAAAATTGGATCCAATCGCTCTTTTGATTATTGATGTAGATAAGTTTAAGTTAGTCAATGACGGATATGGACATGAAACGGGTGATAAAGTATTGCAGAAAGTAGCCAGGTTGTTGGAAGAGAGTTTTCGTTCTACCGATTTTCCAGCGAGAATCGGAGGAGATGAATTTGCCGTTATCATTACAGATATTACAGAAGATTTGAAATCTGTGATTGAAAATAAAATCAATCTTCTCAATGATATGCTGCTTCATCCAGATGATGGGCTTCCAGCTGTATCGCTTAGCGTCGGCGCTGCTTTTTCAGATTGTGGATTTGCAGACGAACTTTATAGCCAGGCAGACGAGGCGTTATACGATGTAAAAAAACATGGAAGATGCGGTTTAAAATTTTATCAGAAAAATGAATAAATAGGAATCAAATATGCCTTTTGCGCTGTCAGCGTTTGATAGCGGCAGGGTTTCTGTGACGGAAAAGTTTTGCCAGACATTGCCGGTTTACAAATGTACGTTCGCATATTATCATAGATTTGTCATTGATATTGTGAATAAAGATTTGTAAAGGGGTGTTTGCTTTGGAAAGCATACTTTGCGTCAATATTCCGGTGCAGATGATTTCCTGTACGGATACAAATGGAAAAATTACGCCTATGAGATTTCGGTTTCGTGATAAAACCGGAGAACTTATTGCAGTTACAATAGATAAAGTCCTGTCCGAGGATCAGGACAGAAATCGGGTGGGGATAAACTATTCCTGTGCCGCTACGGTTTGCGGGACCAAAAAAACATTTACGCTCTGGTACAGTTACTTTGCGCATGAATGGCATATTTCCCATCTGCATGTTTAATCTAATTTCATCTAATCCATGTTGTAAAACAGCTCTCCGCTTATAGAATAGATATGTTCTATAAGGAGGGCTGTTTTGTCTGTAAAAAGAATCCGGCGGTTGTATTCGTCTATATATTTGGCATGGCCGCAAAAAGTCAGATAGGCGCCGCCGTTCTTTTTTTCATCCGGCTTAAAATAGGTGACTTCGATTTTTGGCGTATCTTTTAGGTGTTCCCTGATAAGCAAAAGCTGTTTGTCCAGATGTTCTTTTTGATATTCGTCAAGTTCAATGAAAGCGTCTGTCAGGTGCGAGGTCTCTTTTATGGCGGCGTCATATCCGTCTAGGGCGGCGAAAGCTGAGAACTGAGCCGCGCGGTTCATAAACGGCATTTTAGGATGTTTTTTTGATACATGATGCGCAAGATGGATAATGTCGTCATAGTTATGGCTGTTTTGGGTTTTCATGCCTTGTGTCCTCCAATCTGGCGGTTGCGTTTTAGGGCGGTTGCGCCCTCCTGTAAGTTCATGCCTTTGATTATGGCGTTTTTTCCATATTTCTTTTTTATGGACAACATCGTTTCCTGCAGTTTCCGTTCTTTGGCAAGCCGTTCGTTTTCCTCTTTCTGTTCGTTTTCTAAAGCCGTATAATCTGTAAACAAGCTGAGTTGTTCAAAGTGTTCTGTTTTGGCGGCAGCCATTTCGTCAATCACATGATTTGCGGCAATTGTTACCCGGCGGATGAAAAGGCAGGGATTTATAATACGGTCATATAAATCAACCGCGGCGGCTGTTATAATCTGGGAGGATGAGGTCTGCCTTTTTAAATTGACCGTTCCATGCGCGTGTTTGGGGACGCGTCTTCCGTAATGGTCTGTTGTGATTTCTCCCTTATAGAGTTCTTTGGTTTTGGTATCGGTAAGGTTTCCGGCGTCATAGCCGATAGTCAAAAGTATCTGGTCTGCGGCAAGTTTTTTTTCTACAAGACTTAGGGCGAGCATATCCGCCATTTCCTGCACGATTATCTTTGCTTTTTCGTACTCGTAGGGGCATTGCAAAACCTGGCCTAAGCTTATGCTGTTATTCTCCGGTTTGTAAGATTTGATTTGTTCGATTGTCGTTGGTTCCCATCCCCAGGCATGGTCGATGAGAAGCTCTGCGTTGACGCCGAACATACGATAAAGAAGGTCTTCGTTGTGATAATCATTGTCGCCGCCCAAAGAGCAGCGGGCAATATCGCCCATGGTAAAAAGCCCGGCCTCTTCCAGTTTTTTGCGGTATCCGTGCCCGATCCTCCAAAAGTCAGTGAGCGGGCGGTGATCCCATAAGAGCCTGCGGTAACTCATTTCGTCCAGTTCTGCGATACGGACTCCGTATTCGTCTGGTTCGACGTGTTTTGCCACAATATCCATTGCCACTTTGCAGAGATACAGGTTTGTGCCGATTCCGGCAGCCGCGGTAATTCCTGTGCTTTCCAGGACGTCCCATATCATTTTAGAGGCTAATTCTTTTGGAGTCATTTTATATGTTTTTAAGTAATGTGTTACATCCATAAATACTTCGTCAATAGAGTATACGTGAATATCTTCCGGTGCGATATACTTTAAATATATTTTATATATCATGGCGCTGTACTGCATATAAAATGCCATCCTGGGCGGGGCGATAATATAGGCAAGTTCTAATTCCGGATGCGCTGCCAAATCCGGCGCATGGTACGATGAACCGGTAAACTGCCTTTTGGGGGCATGGCTTTTCCGTTCCTGGTTGATTTCTTTTACCCGCTGGACGACTTCAAACAGCCTTGCTCTTCCGGGGATTTTATATGCTTTCAGGGACGGCGAGACTGCAAGGCAGATGGTCTTTTCTGTTCTATTGGCGTCGGCTACCACAAGATGTGTTTCAAGTGGATTGAGCTGGCGTTCTACACATTCTACGGAAGCGTAAAAAGATTTCAGGTCGATTGCGATATAAATATGGTTTTCGTTCATGTGTCATCCTCCTGTTTTTGATTTGGCGCATTTGGGGGAGCAGCCATATTTTACAGAATAAATCTTTTACTATATTATAACAGAATATTCGTTCTGGTACAGTTTTTTTATGTATAGGATACTATCCGTGGACAAAGTTAATTTTAGAAGGAATAGGGTTGATTTTGCTGTTCGGGTTTTTCTAGTTTATTTTTATGATAAAATAAACAATCCTGAAACATTGGAAATGAAAAACAGTTTCAAGAGAAAAGAGGAGGAGCAGGAATGGTAACAAAAAGAAAATTTTGGCAGCGGATGACAGCGGTATTTCTGAGTGCGATGCTTTTTGCAGGAACGCTTGGGAATGGCGCGGCCTATGTAAAAGCGGAGGAACTTACCGACGGTTCAGGCGCAGAATCTGGCGGGGAAAACGCTCAGACAGGAGCAGAGCCAGAGGAATCGACAGGAGAGCATAAACACAAAATCTGCGCAGATGCTGAATGTACAGACGGAAGTCATACTGAAATCACATGGACAGCATGGACGTCGTCGGATTCGCTTCCAACAGAGGCTGGAAGTTATTATCTGACACAAGATGTGACATTAACGGATTCTTGGGAAAACTCATCGGAAATCAATATCTGTTTCCATGGGCATATTGTAAAGATAGACAGTCCGAATAAGTCTGTTATCATTGCAAAAGCAAGCAATCTCAAACTGACGGATTGTTCCAGTACAGAACATAAATTTTCAGTAGATCGTGAAACGGGCTTATGGAGTTTAAATGAGACGGGCGGCACAGAGACACTTATAGGCGGATGTATTACCGGAGCACGCGGCGGTGAAGACGGAGGCAAACCATGTCCGGCAGTTGTCAATGAAGCAGGTTCATGTATAGATATGTATCATATCAATATTGTAGGCAACAAAACTGGCGGCGAGATGTATCTTAAAGAGAATACTAATGATGAGCCGGAAAAAGGCGGCAGCGCATTATATAGCGCCGGAGCATTTGGCTTACACAGCGGAAATATTGTGGGCAACTATATAGATATGAGCGGGATAAAAGAATATGAGGCAAAACAGCATGCCGGCGGCTGTGTATTTATTGAGTATGAGAAATCTAGCGTATTTACAATGAACGGCGGTAAAATTTATAAGAACGGCGGAGAACATAATACCTGCGGAGGCGTTTTTGTCCATGGTGGGAGATTTACAATGACTGGCGGCGAAATTTCTGAAAACAGCGGTGTAATGGGCGGCGGAATTTTGGCTATGAATGCATGGAATTATTCTGCATCTTCAGTTACTTTGAACGGCGGTAAAATTACGAATAATTATGCAAATAAGGGCGGCGGAATTTATTATTACTATAATAATGCTGACTTTACTATAAACGGCGTAGAAATTACCGGAAATACAGCGCAGGAAGGCGGCGGCGTATGGGTGAAAAGTAACGATACTCTTAGTGGCTCTAGCGATGGCATCAGTCTTTCTTCGCCGAAATTTGTAATCAACGGCGGAAAGATAACGGATAATTTTGAAGAAAAACTCGACTACAAAACAGATGAGGTACATAAATTTAAGAGCAATCTGTTTTTGGAAAAGATGTTATATAACAAGCGCTACTTAATCAAGGAAATATCGATAGGAAAAAACTTAAAAGAAGGGTCAAAGTTTGGCATAACGATTGGCGGTATTTCAGATAATGACATGTTTTTTACAAGGGAATCGGATGAGGAATTGTCGGAGAATGTTCTTTCTTATTTTGAAAGCGATGATCCGATTTATAACCTTGCAAGCTATGAAGGAAATAAACGGCTGTGTTTGAAGAAGAGTGAGAATGAGTCGCATCGGAAGATAGAGGCGTTCAGAAAACAAATAGGTGATATAGAAAATGCGTCTTTTAGTAACCATAATTCACTATGTAATGCGGCAATAGAGGTATATAATACTTTATCTGAAGACGAGAAGAACATGATAAATTATGCGGTATTAAAAAAATTGCAGGATTTACAAATTCGATCTTACTTTGGACGGATAAATGGGGGTACGGAAGAATACCCATTTAGCATTGGTAACGCTCGGGACCTCCTGCGTCTTCAAGAGTATGTGCTGCATAATAAGCGCGGTTTAAGAGGTGTATATTTTGAACTTAATGCAGATATAGATATTGGCTCTGCTCAAACTGGAGTAAACGTTATAGGCTGGCAGTCGCTTACTGATAATGATCATGAAATCACTCCTTTTTTAGGAAATTTTGATGGAAATGGACATGCGATTATGGGTCTTGGCTACTATCAACGTGATCGCGAAGGCTATGTCAGAGACTGCGTGGGATTGTTTGCCCATAATAAAGGAACGATTAAAAATCTTACTGTGGTAGGGGAGTTTTCTATTGCGGATGATGAGGATACTTCTGATGCATCGGAAAGAGATTATATAGGCGGCATTGCCGGAAAAAATGAAGGAAAAATAATTAATTGCGGTAGTATTATAAAAATTGACGGAAAAGATTATGTAGGGGGCATTACAGGTGCAAATCTTGAAAATGGTATTATAAAAGATTGCAGAAGTGCGGACAATGTTGCGGGGACAGGAAGCAATGTCGGCGGCATTGCCGGAGCAAACCAAGGAGTTATTAAAGACTGTTTCTATGAAAAAAATGAGCAAATCAATAAAGATATTTTTGGAGTGGGCGGTACGAGTAGCGATTCGGAAGAAATTACTGCTGTAAACAGCGTTCATATCCATGCGTCATGTGGAGAAAGAGAGTGTCCGGATGAGATAGAGAGTAGTCATTATAAGCATTACGCCCATGCTCCCCGTATATGGAAGCCATGGTCGAAGTCGGATTCGCTTCCAATAGATGGAGGGCACTATTATCTTACCACCGATGTGGAACTGTCAGAAAAATATATGAGCACGAGTGAACTGAACAAAGGCTTATGTTTAAACGGCCATATCATCAAATCCAAAAATAAGACCGTCAATCCATCTCGTAATCCAGAGGAGATAGTCAGTGATTTTGCTCTCATAGAGAATGAAACTGCAGACCTGACACTCACAGATTGTTCAAAAGAAAAACACAAATTTTCTGTTGGTGAAAACGGTTTGTGGACTTTAGATGAGGCGAACGGTACGAAAGAGCTTGTAGGAGGATGCATAACAGGTGTTTCTGCTGCCGATGAATGTAATGCAAGGATATGTGCGGTAAGTCAATATCGGGGCAGTCTGAGACTTTACAATGTAAATATTGTGGGTAATAGCAGTAATTCAAGTGGTGCGGGATTAAGGATTTTTGATACATACTCTAGCTCTGATTATGGTATATACATGTACAGCGGGAACATAGTTGGAAATTGTGCGCCTAGTGGTGCAGGTGTATTTACCGAATCAAATGAATTTCATATGTATGGAGGCACGATTGCTGATAACCATGCCACAAATTATGGCGGCGGAATATTTTGTGAAGATAGCAAGACTCGTAACTGCTTGATTAATATATTCGGAGGAACAATTTCCGGAAACTCTGCAAGACGCGGAGGAGGGGTATATCTTGGAACTGATAAAAATCTGTTTTTCATGGCAGGCGGTGAAATTAAAGACAATAAGGCATTCGAAATCGGAGGAGGAATATATGGATTGGGCCAACCGTTATTTGGTACAAGAGATTATACTGGACCGATAACGATATATGATAATTATGTAGAGAATGAAGGAAGCAAAATACCGAATAATCTTTATTTGCCGAAAAATAGTAAGATGAGGGCTTTAGACGGTATTTTAAAGGGTTCTAAGATTGGCATTAGTACAGAGGTATTGCCAACAGAGGAGACGCCGCAGGTATTTGTTGCTCAGGTGAATAAAGAGAGCTTTTCGCTGGATAGTTTATGCAGTGATCGAACAGGATATACGATGAAGTTAGAAGGGGACAGTTCTGTATATCTTATTGTAGAAACCAAGTCGGAATCAGAAATATTTATAGAGATGATAAATAATCTGGGCGACGTGACGGTGGAGAATGTTTTGGATAAGGCACAGTCACTTAAGGAAGTAAGAGAAGCGTATGAGAAGCTGGATCAGGAACAGGCCGCTCAGGTATCAGAAGAAATAATAGAGAAATGGAACAATGCCGAAACAACGTTTGTAGATGCAGTGAAACAGAAAATAAACGTCATCGGTGAAGTAAATGAGACAAATGTCCTGAGCAAGAAAACAGTTATTGAAGAAGCAAGGGCAGCCTATAATAAGCTGTATCCGCCTCTGGTGGAACAGTTTCCAAAAGATTTAGAGAAGAAACTGACAGATGCAGAAGCGCTTTTGGCACAGGTATCCGGAGGCGGCAGCCAGGATACGGCAGTAGAGCAGGTAATAGCAAAAATAAACGCTATCGGTGAAATAAATGCGGACACTATTCTTGGCAAGAAACCATTAATTGACGAGGCAAGAAAAGCGTATGAGTCATTAACCGAAGACCAGAAAAAACTGATTACGGAAGAGGATTTGAAAAAACTGACAGATGCAGAAAAACTCTATGCGCAGGTATCGGGCGGCGGAACTTCTGACGCAGTGGCACAGGCAGTCGCAAAAATAAACACTATTCCGTCTGCCGTAACCTATGATAAAACTTGTAAAAAGGTAATTGAAGAGGCAAGGAAAGCATACGACGCTTTAAGCGAAGACCAGAAGAATCAGATTCCGGAAGACGTGTTAAAGAAACTGACTGACGCAGAAGCAGAATATGACAGGCTTGCAGCAGCGGCAGTCAAAGAAAAAATTGACGCCATTGGCGAAGTTACTGCTGAGAATGCAGAAGAGAAAGGGCAAAAGATAGAGGACGCAAGGAACGCGTATGACAGCCTGACTGAGAAACAAAAAGAGCAAATTACTCCGGAGACATTGAAGAAACTGACCGACGCTGAAAAAGTTTATGACCAGGCAACGGGAGGAAAGAACCAGGCAGCGGCAGACAGGGCAGCAGCAAAGATTGACGCAATTCCGATACCGGTACAGTATGACTGGAAATGCGCACAGAAGATAGAAGAGGCCAGGGAGGCTTATGACAGCTTGACTGGAATCCAGAAAAACTTAGTTCCAGAAGATAAAAAACAAAAGCTGATTGACGCCGAAAAAGAATACAACAGGTTAGCGGCAGAAAAGGCCAAAGAAAAAATTGACGCGATTGGGACTGTAACGCCTGAAAATGCGGAAGAGAAAAAACAGGCGATTGAGGACGCCAGAGATGTATATGACAGCCTGACGGACAGCCAGAAAGAGCTGATTACAGAAGAGGAAAAGAAAAAACTCACAGACGCTGAAAAGACGTACGACGAGACAAAAGGGAATCAGGACAAGGAAGCGGCAGACAAAGTAAAAGATAAGATTGACGCCATTTTAGTTCCGGTACAGGATAATGAGGAAACGAAACAGAAGATAGAAGACGCGTTCGATGCGTATGAGAACCTGACTGGAACTCAAAAAGATATGGTTTCTGGAGAAGATAAGAAAAAGCTGGAAGATGCGAAGGATGTTTATGATAATCTGCAGGCAGATAAAGTGAAGGATAAAATTGACGCTATCGGCGAAGTGACGCCTGAAAATGCCGCAGATAAAAAGCAGGAGCTTGAGGACGCCAGGGACGCATATGACAAGCTGACGGACGACCAGAAAGAATTGATTACTCCAGAAGAGAAAAAGGAACTGACTGACGCAGAAAAAGTATATGACCAGACACAAAATGGAAAAGACAAAGAAGCGGCAGACAAAGTAAAAGAAAAGATTGACGCGATTCCAGACCCCGTACAGAAAAACGAGGACTGCAGGACAAAAATTGAAGATGCGAAAAACGCTTATGACAGCCTGACCGGAACTCAGAAAGATATGGTGCCGGAAAGCAGTAAAAAGAAACTGGAAAATGCCCAGAATACATACGACAGGCTTGCGGCTGCAGAAGTAATGGAAAAAATTGACGCCATTGGCGAAGTGACACCTGAAAACGCTGTCAGCAAAAAAGACCTGATAGACGATGCAAGAGAAGCGTATGACAGCCTGACGGATAAACAGAAAGAATATGTTACAACGGAAGAAAAGAAGAAGCTGACCGACGCAGAAAAAATTTATGACAATGCGACAGGCGGACAAAATCAGGCAGCGGCAGACAGCGTAGTTGAAAAAATCAATGCAATTCCAACCCCGGTTAAAAATAATGCAGACACAAAACAGAAGATAGACGATGCAAGGGAAGCCTATGACAGCCTGACGACGACTCAGAAAGACATGGTTCCTGAGAGCAGCAAGAAAAAGCTTGAAAATGCAGAAAAAGAGTACCAAAAATTGTTAGAAGCCGATAAGAATGCAGTTGACGAAGTGAAACAGAAAATTGACGCGATCGGCGAGGTGACGCCAGAAAATGCTGTCAGCAAAAAAGACCTGATAGAAGATGCCAGGGACGCATACGACAAACTGAACGACAAGCAGAAAGATTTGATTGAGTCGGAAGAAAAGAAAAAATTAACGGACGCAGAAAAAATCTACGACAATGCGACGGGCGGGCACAACCAGGCAGCAGCGGACAAAGTGAAAGATAAAATCGACGCTATTCCAAGTCCAATTAGAAATGACGAGGAAACAAAACAGAAAATAGAGGATGCGTGGAAAGCGTATCATGATTTAACTGGAACGCAGAAAGATATGCTGCCGGAGGAGAGCAAAAAGAAACTGGAAGAAGCGAAAACTGCTTTTGACAAACTGGCAGCAGATGAAGTGAAGAAGAAAATCGACGCGATCGGCGAAGTGACGTTTGATAATGCCATCAGCAAAAAAGATTTGATAGAAGATGCAAGAAAAGCCTATGACAAGCTGACCGACAGCCAGAAAGATATGATTGATGATTCGAAACTTCAGAAGCTGACTGACGCAGAGAAAATCTACGGTGACGCCGTAAATGCAGACAATCAGACGAAGTTGGATCAAGCCGCTGTACAAAACGTTGTAAACAAAATCAACGCTATTGGCACAGTCGTAAAGACAGACGAATGTGCAGCTAAGATAAAGGATGCGCGCGACGCTTACAATGCCCTGACGGATATACAGAAAAAAATGGTGCCTGCGGCTGTTTTGAGAATATTAACGGATGCAGAAAGCGCATATGCTGCTCTGGCAAATGGAACAAATCTGCCTGCTGATAAACAGGAACAGATTAATAATATTGCAGATAAATTGGGCGTAACCAAAGAGACAGCGGAAAAAATTCAGGCATTAGCAGAAGAACTTGGTGTAGAAATAGAAACACTGCTGCTTACCGACAATAGTTTTGCGGGCTCTGATACAGAGAACGACATGAAAGGTTCTACTTTCTCGCTCCTTCAGTTAAAAGCAACAAATATTGCAACAAAACAAGTTACTTTGAGATGGAAGAAAGTGAAAGCCGCAGACGGCTACCAAATCTATGGTACACGTTGTGGAAAAGGCAATAAAGCAAAACTGATAAAAACCATCGAAAAAAATGGAACAACAAAGTTTAAAGTAAAGAAACTTTTAAAAGGAAAAGCATACAGATATGTCGTTCGCGCATACAAAATGATTGACGGCAATAAAATAACAATCGCTGCTTCAAAGACTACTCATATTTTCACAAATGGCGGAAAGTATGGAAATGCGAAAACAGTAAAAGTCAAAAAAGCAAAAGTAACAATGAAAAAAGGAAAAACCTTTAAAATAAAGGCATCGGAGGTCAAAGCAAAGAAACCGCTCAGAAGACACAGGAAACTTTGCTATGAATCCAGCAATACTAAGGTGGCGGAAGTAACAAATAAAGGCGTCATCAAAGGTAAATCAAAAGGAACCTGTTTCATTTACGTGTATGCACAAAACGGTATATATAAGAAAATCAAAGTAACTGTAAAATAAAAGAAAACAAGTGTCCGGCGGTGCTGCCGGGCGCTTGTTTTTTGTAGCAAAAGAAAAATCAATCCAATTCAAGTCGGTTCACTTACTGAACAAGGAAGATGCACAAAACATCCCAACGCCAATTACAACGTATGCACTATTTTTAGATGGCAATTATATTACAAACGAGCAGATAAATGATAAGAAGTTTTTGAAATTATTAGAAAAGTAACTTCCCATTTGCAGATCATAGTAAGCAGACAGTCAAGAAACTTGATGGATTTATATTAAAATGGTAAAATATCAGAAATATGGATAGGAAAATGGCTGAAAAAAGATTGTAATTAGAGCCAAATAATCACATAATATGAATAAACTATAATCGAAAAAAAGGGGATCTAACAAATGGAACTTAACTATTTTAAGGACAAACTTTTTGATTTACTAAATGACAGCGAAGATTTGGAAATTGTCGACCTAAACGTAGACGAGAAAAACAACCGGCTGATAGTGAAAACAGAAGATGGGAATACATTTGAAATCTTATGCCGTAAGGCGTCGGGAAATAGGAATGGATGAAATTTGAAATGGGCAGAACCAATTTTTTGGTTCTGCCCGAAAGCCGGGAGGAAACAATCATCAATATTATGATTTCTTCCGGGAAGACAATGGCTTTAGGCACATTTCTTCATAGTGTTTTAATGCTTTTTGATAAGCGCTGCTTGGAATCACATGCGTATTGTCTGCTTCTCTGATTTCTCCGTTTACGACCTCGCATTTTGTACCGTTTATGATAAATTCTCTGCTTGTATCTACGCTCATTTCACCCAATAAACGAAGCAGCATGGGGACGCTGTCTTGTTGGAGTTTTAAACTTGCGGCGGGACATTGCTGGTCTGCGAAACGAATCAAAGTATCCAGTCCTAAAATAAGTCGGTTTAGCTTCATATTATAAGTTTCGTTTTCATATCCTTCGACAGAAATATGGTCTTTTTCCACAGTCAAAACATAACCGTTTTCAAAATCAATTTTATCGCCTACTGCAATATGGATACTGTTTTGTTCGGGATTATATTCCTGCGGCTGATGCGTTTTGTAGGGCTGGCGGTTCTTTAAAACGTCGTTTAAATTTACATAGGAGAAAGGCATTGCGTCATAAGCGGTCAGTACCTTTGTACCATTCACGGAATAAACCTTTGTCGCAGCGTCAACACATTCGCATGTTACTTCAAATTCGTCTTTATTTCCAATGAGATTTTGGATGAGACAGGAATTGGGGGCGAAAATTTCCATTAATGTTTCCAGGTCATGTTTTCTTTTGGCGTCAAATCCATTTAATGTATTTTCTGTTTCTTCAATCAAATCTCCATTA
>OFFJ01001961.1_pt1 | contig 13972 bp, 12 predicted proteins | sample 1521261 | NCBI WGS metagenome assembly OFFJ01 (sample SAMEA3504122, study PRJEB24116) | mouse gut metagenome | biome: mouse gut; feature: mouse-associated habitat; material: faeces | place: Denmark | collected 2011 | reverse complement strand
CCCTTAAGAGAAATGGATAATATCAGTTGTATTTTCTGTCCAGTTTTCTACATGAAGCGTACCGGTTTTACCGGAAAGCTCCGGCAAAATATAAGGCAGACGCTGGATTTTTTTTGTCAGGCTGTCTGAACCTCCAAGCAAAACTTCTATCCCCTTATAATAAAGCGTCATATCCCCCGCCTGTCCAAAATGGATTCTTTCCGGAGGTATTTCCTCTTTTTTCAATGCCCTTGTCACTGCTAAAAGGTTTTTTAAAATCTTCTCATTATCAATTGGAAGCTTTTCATACAAAACCACTTTTTTGCAGTCAAGTCCCTCTATCTGCGGAACATCCTCTATCACCTCTTTAGACGTCTCCACTACAAACCCGTCCGTATCAAAATAAGCGTACTGGCCGATCGAATTAATATAAAGGCAGCCAATCAGTCCCTTTTCGTATACATGTACGTTCAATGTATGTGGATTTTTCAAGGTAATCTCCATCTCGTCCACAAATGGCACCGCTTCTACATTCCAGAATTGGTATTTCAGCATAACATAGACAGAATTCCACGAATATTCGTCATTTAAAACAAATTTCTCAATTTGTTCATCTGTATAATGCTTATTTCCCTTTACGATTACTTCCTTTACCGTAAAAACGTTATATATAATAAGGAACAGTATTCCAATTAAAAGAACCATTATGCAAATTATTCGCAGCAAAAGCCCCCGCCTTCGTCGCCTGTGCCGCTTTTTTGTAACTCTTTCTTTTCTGTCCTGGTCCATTTATATCATCTCCAATTTAATACCATGGGATACACTTAATGCAAGCCCCATTTCTGTTAAAAGAATTGCAACAGAAGTACCGCCGTAGCTGATAAACGGAAGCGTCACCCCAGTATTTGGAATCGAATTTGTAACGACAGCAATATTTAGCACAACCTGAATCGAAATATGCGCCATAATGCCAACAACAATCAAAGCTCCAAATAAATCGGAAGCATTATTTGCAATCACTAAAAACCTCCAAATCAATAGCAAAAACAGCAAAATTACGCAAATCGCGCCAAACAATCCCAACTCTTCACAGATAATGGAGAAAATCATGTCATTTTGCGCTTCCGGCAGAAATCCAAGTTTCTGCATACTCTCTCCCAATCCTTTTCCAAATAATCCCCCGGAACCAATAGCGTAAAGCCCCTGAAGCGTCTGGTAGCCCTTCTCATATTCTTCCGGATTCAGCCATATTAAGATTCGCTCCGCACGATACCCTGCCTGCATTATAAATACAACTGCAAATAAAGCAACAAATCCTCCCATGACAATAAACTGGAAATATTTTGGGCTGGATACAAATATCAAACAGACGGCAATTCCCAGAATAATAATTGCCGTACTTAAGTTACTGTAACCGACAAGGCCTAAAATCGGCAGAAGAATCATCATTATCTTGACGATGGACATAAAACTTCCCATCTGTCTTGGAATACGGTTGATAATTGTTGCAAGGAACAAAATAACAGCTATTTTTGCAAGCTCCGAAGGCTGGAAAGACAAAGGCCCCAACTTTAGCCATCTGGTAGATCCATTCAAATTTGTACCCATAAATATAACAGCCGTACAAAGCATCAGCGCAACTATGTATGCCAGACTGCTGAGACGCAGCCAGATATGATAATCAATATTTGCCACTACAAACATCCCGCCAAAACCCAATATAGATGCAAACAGCTGTCTTCTCAAATAGTAAGAAGAATCACCAAATTTTAACTGTGAATTATAAGAACTTGTACTGTAAAGCATAACCAGACCAAAACCCACCAGAAAAATAATGATAAACAACAGCGTATAATCAAAATATTTAATTTGTTTCTCCCCATTTTTCTTAGCCTTAGGCCGTCGGCTCATAGAGTCACTCCTTTAAACTGCGCACGATTTCTTTAAAAATCCTCCCGCGCTCTTCATAATTTTGAAACATTCCATAACTAGCGCACGCAGGCGATAACAAAACGGCGTCGCCAAAACGAGCATGTGCGTAGCAGATATTTACTGCTTCCTCTAAAGATTCTGCCATTGTCACTGACAAAAATCCCTGTTCTTCAGCCGCTTTTGCAATTTTTTCCTTTGTCTGTCCGATTAAGACCAGTTCTTTTACTTTATCTCCAAATGCCCCAATCCACTTATCATAGACAGAATCTTTATTACTCCCTCCGCCAATCAGATACGTAGGCCGGTCCATTGCCAAAACCCCCTGAATTGCTGCGTCTGGATTTGTTGCCTTGGAATCGTTATAAAATTTGACCCCCTTTTTCTCTGCTACATACTCAATTCTGTGCTCTACGGCAGTAAATTCTTTTAACACCCTCTGTATAACGGAAACCGGAATTCCAAATCCAAACGCCATAGCAGACGCTGCCATCACATTTTCATAATTATGTTTTCCTAAAAGTTTTAATTCCTCTGTTTTTATGAATTCCGTCGCATATCCTTCTTTTGCGTAGTAAATACAATTGTCTTTTAAATAAAATCCATCTTTTAATTCCCGCGCACTGGAAAACCATATGACTTTTGTCTTTAACTTTTTACCAAAATCACGCAGCATACGGTCTTCATAATTGAGCACGCACAAATCTTCTTTTGTCTGATTTTTCGTAATGCTTTCTTTGATTGCTATATAATTCTCCATCGTATGATGGCGATTTAAGTGATCTGGCGTAATATTTAAAATCGCCGTCACTTCCGGCGCAAACGTATGAATCGTCTCTAACTGAAAGCTACTGATTTCAGCCGCCGTCACCGTCTCATCTGTCGTATCTGCAGCCACGCTCGTATACGGGATTCCGATATTTCCTACGACCCTGACATCCGGATAATGTTCTTTTAAAATCTCACCCAGCAGCGCCGTTGTCGTCGTTTTTCCGTTGGTTCCCGTTATGGCGAGCAACCTGCCCTTTGCAAAAGCATATGCAAGTTCGATTTCTCCCCATACGGTTGCTCCCATCTGTTTCATAGCCAAAACCATCGGAAGATCCGTCGGAATTCCGGGACTTAACACCAGAATATCCGTCTGTTTCATTTCCTCTTCCGGCAATGTGCCCAGAAGGATCTCAATTCCCTTTAATTCCGGATGTTTTTCATAAAACAAGGCAGCATCCAGCGCTTCGTTTCCGTCATAGAGCCTGACTGAAAATCCTTTTTCCACCAGCAGTTTTGCAGCTGCAACGCCGCTTTTTCCGGTTCCCGCCACAAGATATCTCTTCTTATTGTCAATCATTTACATCACCCTCCTACAATGCCATAAGCGCCGTCAGACAAAGCAGCGCCGTCACAATGGAAAACACAGCCACGACTCTTGTTTCCGACCAGCCGCACAGCTCAAAGTGATGATGAATCGGCGCCATACGGAAAAACCGCCTGCCATGGGTCGCCTTAAAATATCCCACCTGGATTACAACGGAGATCACTTCCACCATATAAATAAATCCTACGATCGGCAAAAACAACGGCATCTGCAGCATATACGCAGCTGCGGCAACAAAGCCGCCCAGCGCCAGAGAACCGGTATCCCCCATAAATACTTTTGCGGGATAGACGTTAAACAAAAGAAATCCCAAAAGTGCGCCCACGACAGCACAGGTCACCGGCTCGATGCCGCTCTGTGCGCCTACCGCCACTACGCTGAAAAACGTGGCTACCAGTATGGTCACGCTCGAAGCGAGTCCGTCTAAACCGTCGGTAAAATTCACACCGTTTACCGTGCCGATTACGACAAAAAACATCAGCGGAACGGCTCCCGCTCCCAAATCCAGATACCGGTCCTTCAAAAACGGAATTTTCATCAAAAGAGAAATATCCGTATAATTTAAAAGATAATAGGCAAAAATTCCGGTCACTGCAATCTGCAGCAGCATTTTCTGCCATGCCAGCAGACCGTCCGAACGCCTGAGCACAACTTTTAAATAATCGTCTAAAAATCCGATCACGCCAAATCCTGCCGTCAAAAACAAAATCGGAATCACTTTCGGATAATCCTTAAGAAACAGCAGGCTGGTGAGCAGTACGCCCGCTAATATAATCAGTCCTCCCATCGTCGGCGTCCCGGTCTTTTTTAAATGGGATTTTAACTCCTCCCGCTCTGTCTGGCCTACTTTTAATTTCCTTAAAAACGGAATCACAACCGGTCCCAACAATGCGCTGATTGCAAATGCAATCAAAACAGGCGCTGCTACATGATATACCATAACTTTTACCTCTTTTCCGTACTTTTTCTTCTGACTTTTCAGTATACGTTATTATAAGCTATTCTGCAAGTTCTGATTCCGCAGCCGCTTTCTCGTCGACTGGTATCCCCAGGTACGGAAGAATATTCTCAAAAATTTCCCTTGCCACAGGAGCCGCGATTGTTCCGCCGTAGTATATCCCCTGCGGATTATTAATAATGACCAATACGATCACCTGCGGATTTTCTACCGGAGCAAATCCCAGAAAAGAGGAAATATATTTATTGGCGCTTCTGGGCAGCGTCTGCGATGTCGCCGTTTTTCCGCCGATGGAATATCCGGCAATTTTTGCATTTTTCCCTCCGCCCTCCGCTACCACCTGTTCCAGCAGATATCGTACCGTATCCGAAGTTTCTTTACTGACGATCTGGTTCTTTCCGCCGTAGGAAAAGCGTTTGACGACGGTACCGTCATCCTTCTGCACAGAAACGCCAAAGTGCGGAATTATCCGGTTTCCGCCGTTGATAATAGAAGAAACGGTAGTCAAAAGCTGTACCGGCGTGATCTGGAACGACTGCCCAAACGACATCGTCGCCAGCTCCACAAGCCCGATATTTTCCTTTGCATGCATGATAGTCGCCGCTTCTCCAGGCAGGTCGATCCCTGTCTTTTTCAGCAAACCCAAGCTGCCGAAATAATCATAAAACCGTTCCGGCCCCACACGCAGCCCCACGTCGATAAACACAGGATTGCAGGAGTTCATGATGCCGTGGGTAAAATCCTCCGCACCGTGTCCCGTCCGTTTATGACAGTGAATCCGCCGGTCTTCCACGGTAATATATCCCGGACAGAAAAACTGATCGGAAAGGCTGACAACCTTCTCTTCCAGCGCCGCCGTTGTCGTAATGATCTTAAAGGTAGATCCCGGCTCATAGGTATCGTTGATGCACTGATTTCTCCACATGCCGTTCAGAAGATTCTGCTTTTCTTCTTCCGACACATTGCCGGCATCATAATTTAATGTAAACGGATCGTTCAAGTTAAATTCCGGAACATTGACCATTGCCATCAATTCTCCGTTGGAAGGGTTCATAACCATAATCGATACGCTGTCCGCCTGCTTTTGCTCAAGCGCTTTCTGCGCTGCCTGCTGCGCATACATCTGTATATTATAATCCAGGCTGATCTGAAGGTGGTTTCCGTCCACGGGGTCTAATCTGGATTCTCCCGCATTTTCTATTTCTACGCCTCTGGCATCGGTCAATGTCAGGATCTTTCCGTTGGTTCCCTGCAGATATGCATCGTATTTTACTTCAAGCCCGATAATGCCCTGATTGTCTCCTCCCGTAAACCCCAATACCTTGGAAGCTAACGTATCATACGGATAATACCGTTTATAATCCTCATCCACTTTTACTCCGGCAAGCCCGTAGGCACGGATACGCTCTCCCGTCTCTTTCTCTACATTCGACTTGATCCGCTCAATGGAACTCACTTTTTCTACCCTTGCACGTACTTTTTCTTCGGAAATTCCAAGCTCTTTTGTCAAAGCGGCAATCACCGCCTCCGGGTCTTCTATTTGATTATGAATCACGGAAATCGTACAGACCGTCTTATTTGCAGCCAGAACCACTCCGTTTGCATCCAGAATCTTTCCCCGTGCGGCTTTAATATCCCGTTCCCGTTCATGCAGATCTTCCGCCTTTTTTCCGTAGTATTCGGAACAAAATATCATAAGATAGACAAGCCGTCCCATCAAAACCAACATGGCAAACAGGATTCCCACAAATATGTACATGGATTTCTTCCTGTTAAAAGTTTTATATCGAAACATTGGCAAAGCCCCAAAATATAACCTCTCTATTATCTTATTACTGTTTTTCCAAGGTTATGCTTGCCGTCTGTCCCGGGGTTATTCCTCAAATACGTCCGACGGTGCCTCTTCTGCCGGTTGTTCCCCATCGCCGCCGCCACCGCCGTCTTCGTCAGGTTCCGGCTTCAGCTCTTCATCCGGATAAAAATTCAGATAGGGAAGGATTTCTTCTAAAATTTCTTTTGTCACGCCCTGCGCATAATTGCTGTGCGCCTGTTCTTTTACATTCGGAGTATCGATCACTACATAAATGACAAGCTGCGGATCTTCCTGAGGCAAATATCCGATAAAAGAAACGAGATATTCCTTTTTATCCCTCGGCATTTTCTGCGCAGTCCCCGTTTTTCCGCCCATAGAATACCCGTTGACCTTTGCTTCTGTGCCCGTCCCTTCCGATACGGTTCTATACATATATGTTTTGATCAGCTCCGACGTTTCTTTGGAAACCGTCTCTTTCAACAATACGGGTTTAATCGTTTCCACCGTATTGCCCTTTGCATCCAAAATTTTCTTTACTACATGCGGCTGATAATACTCTCCTCCGTTAACCAGAGAAGAAAAAGCCGCCGCCACCTGGATCATCGTACAGTTAAAATTCTGCCCGAACGAATTCGTTGCAAGATCAAGCGCCGACATTCTCTCCGGCGTATACAAAAGTCCTGCTTCCTCTCCCGGCAGGTCAATTCCTGTTTTCCTGCCAAATCCGAAGATCTCCTGATACGCGCTGAAATTATCTTTTCCGATCACATACGACATCTGCATCAGAGCGTCGTTACACGAATCCATCAGAGATTTCTCCACCGTTTCCATCCCGTGTCCCGCACGGCTGACGCAATGTACGTCAACATCTCCGGCAAAAGTCTCTTTTCCGTCGCAGAGATACGTTTCGTTTCCGCTGAGCAGATCCTTTTCCATTCCGCACGCTACAGTGAGTGGTTTTACAGTCGAACCCGGTTCAAAAACGCTTGTTACGCAGAAATTTTCCCAAAGCCTGTTTAACAGGTTCATTTTCTCTTTGTCGCTTAACCCCTCCAGCTCTTCGGGCGTAAAATAATCCTCGATCTCTCTTGGCTGATTTAAATCAAATCCCGGGGAATCCGCCATCGCATATATTTCTCCGGTCTGCGGATTCATCACGATAGCGGCAGCGTTTTGATAGCCGTCTCCGGTAATATAGCCGTTCGTATGTTCCTGATTAAATTTTTCCAGTTTTTCTTCCACAACTCTCTGGATATGCATATCGATCGTAGATACGATCGTACTTCCGTCTCTTGCCGGTTTTACCGTTTTTTCAAAATTATTGTCTGCATTCAGATATCCGTACTCCCTGCCATTTAATCCGTTTAACGTGCTGTCATAATATTTTTCAAGGCCAAGCGTGCCTACGTTTCCTCCGGATACAAAGCCGATCAAAGACGCCGCCAGAGAATGATATGGATAGCTGCGGACATATTCTTTTTCAAACCACAGCGCATCTTTACAGATATTCGGATATTTTTTCGTATCTTCGGTCATTTCTACATACGGCTGTATCGTTTCATAGGGAAGTTTTTTCAGCAGCACAACGTACTGTCCTTTCGGGTTTTCATCCATTTCCCTCTGCAGCTGTTCTTCCTTGATTTCGGGAAAACAGGATACGATCGCAGCAATGGTTGCCTGTATCACTTTTTTCTCCTGCTGTTTTAAAACTTTACAGTCAAATACCACATTATACACGTCTACGCTGGTTGCAAGGACCGTTCCTTTCGAATCTACGATATCTCCGCGCTGATACGGGATGCTGCGGCTGTCGTATACCTGCTGTGCCAGTACGATTTTTTCATACCTGCCGCCGCTGGTATATTCAATATACATCAGCCGTCCGATCAGCGCCGTTAAAATGCCGGTGATGAAAAGAAACATGATAATCAGTTTCTTCTGCATCCTCTTTAAGAATTTTTTCAGAGTCCTTCGTTTTCTGCGCACGGTCATCCCTCTGTTCTTTCCCTATTTCTCCGGAATCTCCGAATACTGGTCCATAAAATCGCTGTCTTCTATACTGTAGTAGAAGATCTGCCCCGGCGACGCATATTTCATCCCCAGCGCCAGAGCCTGTTCTTTTACCGCATCCAGATCCGTCGATAAATCGATTCTCTTTTTTGCCGCGTCATTTTCCGCTTTTAAATTTATAATCTGACTCTCCAGTTTTGATATGGTCTTTGTTCTGTTTACGATATCCGACTGCAGCTTGATATAAGCAACGCATACGCCGCTGATCAAAAGAACTGCCATCGCACAGAAAAACACCGTTCCGAGATTCATGCTCATGGCGCGTTCCTGATTTCGTTTTGCTGCCCGGCGGTGTCGTCTCCTGATCTGATCCTGTTCTTTTTGCAGCTGGCGCTGTCTTCTCTCTTCCGGCTCCCCCTCCAGACGGCGGACTGTATTGCCGTCTACGTAATAATTTGTTTTCAATCCGCTGTTTCTATTATAATGAGCCGATCTTTTCTGCATTCTGAGTCTCTCCTTTTTACTGCTCTTTCATTTCCTTTCAAACACCCGAAGCTTTGCGCTTTTGGCTCTTTTGTTTCCTGCCAGTTCTTCTTGTGACGGCAAAACGGGCTTTCGGGTAACGCATCGTCCCCTCGGCTCCTTACCGCAGACGCAAACCGGAAATTCCCGCGGACAGGTACATGGATGTTCCTCTTTTCTAAAATGGCCCTTTACGATACGATCCTCTAAAGAATGGAACGTAATGATGCACAGCCTGCCGCCCGGATGCAGTAAATCCGTGACATCCGAAAGAAACTCCTCCAATACATCCAGCTCATGATTTAATTCAATACGAATCGCCTGAAACGTACGCTTCGCCGGATGGCCTCCTAAGGCCTGCATTTTCATCGGAATTGCGCCCCGGATGATTTCCGTCAGTTCTCCCGCCGTCTGTATACGTTTTTTCTGGCGTGCTCTTACTATATGTTTCGCTATGTTTTTTGCAAAGCGGTCTTCTCCATACTCGCGGATCATGCGAAACAGATCCGCTTCACAATACGTATTTACAATATCTTCTGCTGTAAGTTCTCCCCTCTGGTCCATACGCATGTCCAAAGGCGCGTGTTCTTCCCTGTAGGTAAATCCTCTTTCCGGTACGTCCAGCTGGTACGAGGATACGCCTAGATCCAGTAAAATCCCGTCCGCTTTTTCTATCCCGAATTCTTTCAGTACCTCTCTCATACGGCAATAATTGCTGCGGACCAGCGTCACTTGATCCTGATACGCCAAAAGTCTCTCTTTCGCCGCCAAAAGGGCGTCTGCATCCTGGTCGATTCCAATGAGCCTGCCGCCGCCGGTCAATCGTTTTACGATTTCACCCGCATGCCCCGCTCCGCCCAGGGTTCCGTCTACATATACTCCGTCCGGCTTTATATTCAGATATTCAATTACCTCATCCAGCAGCACGGATGTATGACGAAATTCCATAATTTACCCCTCTGTCTAAATGCTAAGTCCCAACTCTGCCATATGTTCTGCAATTTCATCCATATCGTCATAAGTATTGGCATCCTGCCAGCGCTGCCTGCTCCAGATTTCAATTCTGGACAACACGCCCACCAATACAACCTCTTTCTGTAAATCTGCAAATTCCCGCAGTATCTGCGGAAGCAGGATCCTTCCCTGCTTGTCCACTTCACAGCTTGCGGCTCCCGCAAAAAAGAAACGGGAAAATTTTCTTGCATCTTTTGTCGTCAGCGGAATATTGCGGAATTTTTCTTCGATATTCGTCCATTCTTCATTCGGGTACACAAAAAGACATCCATCCAGTCCTTTCGTTACTACAAACTCGCTGCCTAACGATTCCCGGAATCTGGATGGGACAATCAATCTGCCCTTGGCGTCAATTGTATGGTTGTATTCTCCCATGAACATAACGAACACCTTCTTTAGAAACGATTCAGGGAGCTTAATCCACTTTAAACCATTTCCTTCCACTTTCCTCCACCATGTAACCTATTCTATCTTACTTGGTATAAAAAAGCAATGAAAAGAATAAAAAAAATGTTACCGGTCATTTTCATGGCCAATAACATTTTCTTTCTTTTTCTTTAATCTGTTTGATATACTGCCGGAATCTCTAATTCTATGTATTCTTCAATTAATCGATCCAGCTTATGATTTGCCCTGATAAACGCTTCGTCATTTATTCCATGCTCAATCATTGCGTTTACCAGGCTTCTCTGACGTTCAATAGCCTCCTGCAATTTTATCATCTCTCTCATCATCATCGTTCACCATACTATCCTTAAAAGACATTTTTCTCACAACTATCCCTGTACTGTACTACATTTTTACATAATCTAATTCTAATAGACATTTTACCCTGATATGCCACAAAAATCAAATATTATCCATTGCCAATTTCTTGCATAATTCGACAGAAACAGCCGCTTTTCCCCACAAAAAAAGCGATTTTTGTCTCCTTTTTCCGACTGCGTGATTTTCTGTACAGCACGCGCACGGATGCGCCGTTTTAATATCTCCTGCCTTTTCATGGATTTCCCACAAAATCCGACAAAATTTTGCGGGAAATCCCATCCGCAGTCCGGCAAAATAACAAATCTCGCGTATTTTTTTCCGACAGCGTTTTTTATTTACTCGTTAAAGTAAATTTCTGCTACTTACAGCAAAATGTCATACATTCCGTATCATGGCATTTACATGCCGTACTTCCGCCGATTCCGATATGGTCTGCGGCACATTTACAGTCCTCGTTGTGTACGCAGTTACATGCTTTACAGTCTACGTCAATCGTACGGCTCGGCTGCTGCGTCCGGTTCCTTGCCGTATCTCCTTTTCTTTCCCGAAAGCTTGCACAGCAGGTTCCGCCTGCATGATCCGCTTCCCTTCCGTCTACCATAATGTCTCCCTTGCAGCAGCATTTGTCTTCGTTGTAATAACAGTTTGTTGCCGAACATTCCAATCTTGTCATTGTATCCGCTCCTTTCCTGCGTTTGATTCCGCTCCTTTCGGATGCTTGAAAACGTTAAAAACCCGGTCAGAAATAAATCTGACCGGGTTTAGTATTTGACGTTTGAAAAAAAATATTCTTTGATTATTTTTCCACTGAAACTTCTTCTTTTCGAATTTCTTTCGTATCGATTTCCCGCTTGAGCGCCGTAATAAAATCAGCCAGAGACTTACTTCCCTCGTCTCCCGCAAAGCGGCTCCTGACGGAAACCGTGCCCTCTTCTTCTTCCTTCTGTCCCACAACCAGCATATACGGAAGTTTATCCAGCCTCGCTTCACGGATTTTAAATCCGATTTTTTCGGAACGATTGTCTGCCGTTGCGTCGATTCCGTTTTTTGCCAGTTCTTTGCGGACGGATTCGGCGTATGCTTCATATTTTTCCGAAATCGGAAGTACACGCACCTGCTCCGGGCACAGCCAGGTCGGAAACTTACCGGCATACTTTTCGATCAGCCATGCAAGCGTCCGTTCATAACAGCCCAGAGAGGTCCGGTGAATAATGCAGGGACGCACTTTGTCTCCGTTGGCGTCGATATAGTACATGTCAAACTGTTCCGCAAGCAGCGCATCCCACTGGACCGTAATCATGGTATCGTCTTTGCCGTATACGTTGCGGGCATTGATATCTACCTTCGGTCCATAAAATGCGGCTTCTCCCACATCTTCCACAAATGTAATATCCAGCTCGTTTAACACGTTCCGCATATGCTGCTGCGTCTCTTCCCAGACCGCTGGTTCACCGATATATTTTTCCCGGTTGTCCGGATCCCATTTGGATAAATGGTATGTCACATCCTCTTCCACGCCGAGCGTCTGCAGACAATGTTTTGCAAGCGCCAGACAGCCTTTAAACTCTTCGACCATCTGATCCGGACGAACGATCAGATGTCCTTCTGAAATCGTAAACTGGCGCACACGTGTCAGCCCGTGCATTTCGCCGGAATCTTCGCTCCGAAACAGCGTAGAAGTCTCGCCCATTCGATACGGCAGATCGCGGTACGAATGCTGTTCGTTTTTATAAACATAATACTGGAACGGACAGGTCATCGGGCGAAGCGCAAACACTTCTTTTTCCGTTTCTTCATCGCCCAGGACAAACATTCCTTCTTTATAATGATCCCAGTGTCCGGAAATTTTATACAGGTCGGATTTTGCCATCAAAGGCGTTCTGGTACGCACATAGCCCCACTCTTTCTCTTCCAGGTCCTCGATCCACCGCTGGAGTTTCATGATCATTTTCGTTCCTTTCGGCGTAAAAAGCGGCAGTCCCTGTCCGATCACGTCTACCGTGGTAAATAATCCCATTTCACGTCCCAGCCGGTTATGGTCTCTGCGTTTGGCGTCTTCTAATTTTTCCAGATGTTCTTTTAATTCGTCTTTTTTTTGGAACGCCGTTCCGTAAATTCGCTGCAGGCGCGCCCGATTGGAATCTCCCCGCCAATATGCCATGGATGAAGAAATTAATTTGTATGCCTTGATGCCTTTCGTACTCATCAGATGCGGTCCTGCGCACAGATCCACAAACCCACCCTGGTCATAAAATGATATTACCGCATCCTCCGGCAGTTCTTCGATCAGCTCCACTTTAAACGGCTCGTCTTTTTCTTGCATAAACCGAATCGCTTCTTCTTTCGGAAGCGTAAATCTTGTGATCTCATGTCCCTCTTTGATTATTTTTTTCATTTCTGCTTCAATATGGTCCAGATCTTCTCTGGAAAACGGTTTTGCATCGAAGTCGTAATAGAAACCGTCCACAATTGCCGGCCCGATCGTCACTTTTGCATCCGGAAACAGCCGTTTCACCGCTTCCGCTAAAATATGCGCCGTCGTATGACGGATGACTTTTAATCCCTCCGGATCGTTTGCCGTAATAATATTTAAATCCGCATCCTCTGTTACTTTCGTCCGCAGATCTACGATTTTCCCGTTTAACTCGCCGGCGCACGCCGCCCTGGCAAGACCATCGCTAATATCTTTTGCAATCTCATACACAGATTTTTCTTCGCCGTACTCTTTGACCGAGCCGTCTTTTAATGTAATTTTCATATGAATGTTTCCTCCTTTTTCATCAAACGCATCCGCGCATAAAAAAATCCCCGATACAAATTCATGTATCAGGGACGATAAATTACCGTGGTTCCACCCAGTTTCCATTTCCCGCGCAGGGAAATGCTCATTGGACGATAACGGGGTCACCGGACCGGATTAGGGCCGCTTCGAGGTGGTCTTGGGCCGCTTCCTGTAAAGATGCTCTCAGCACGATTCTAAACGTTTCCGTTTTAGAAAAGGCATCTCTCTCTGCTGCATTCCGGCGGCTTACTCTTCTCGTCTGCGCGTTGCTTTTTTTATTTTTCTTAATCATATGACACTTTTGCGCATATGTAAAGAGTTTTTTTCGTTTCTGTCTTTTTATCTTCCGCAGCAATGCTTGTACTTTTTGCCGCTGCCGCAGGGACACGGTTCGTTTCGTCCCACTTTTTTACCAACAATTACCGTACCGGATTTCTTCTGCTCCAGATAGAGCGCTTTTTTGGTATCCGGATCGAAGATCTCGTCCCACATCGGCAGTTCATACAGCCAGTCTGCCTTGGCGTCTACCATATTTTTATATAATTTCTCTTTGTCAAACGCAAGGCTTACCCTGGTATCTTCTTCCATTGTCTCAATCGGGTTTGGCGTAATCAGGCTGTCGTTGATTCCATCCAGAAAACCTGTCATATCCAGGATGCTGATCTCGTATTTTTCGGCAAGCTCTTTTACGGTCCCTTCTACTTTTTCATCCGGATTTACCAGCAGTTTTTCATATACGCTTTTTTCTACAAGAAAATACCTCTGCCAGAATCTCTGCAATTCCTGTTTATTTGTCTTTTCATTATAGGCAATTTTCTGCCA
>OFFJ01001960.1_pt1 | contig 13977 bp, 10 predicted proteins | sample 1521261 | NCBI WGS metagenome assembly OFFJ01 (sample SAMEA3504122, study PRJEB24116) | mouse gut metagenome | biome: mouse gut; feature: mouse-associated habitat; material: faeces | place: Denmark | collected 2011 | reverse complement strand
GATGAAGCCGGGAAGGATGAGCCGGGAACGGATCCTGAGGACCCTGGAAAAGACCCCGAAACACCGGGAACGGATCCTGAGGCCCCCGGAAAAGACCCCGAAACACCGGGAACGGACCCTGAGGCCCCCGGAAAAGACCCCGAAACACCGGGAACAGGCCCTGAAGAGCCCGGAACGGACCCTGGCGATTCCGGAAACAATACTGACATACCCGGAACAACTCCGGACGACACTGGAAGCGGCTCAGGCACACCCGGAAATACACCGGATAATGGCGGCAATGCGAATGATAATTCCAACCAGGGCAGCAGCGGCGCAAGCGAACATGGCAGCGTATCGGTGTCCAGTCCTGCCACCGGCGACAGTAATGGTTTTATACTGATGGTATCGTTTATTGTAGTGGGAATCGGAGTCTGGGCGGCAGTATGGAAGCTCAGGAAGAAATTTTCCGAGCAATAAAAGAAACAAAAAAGGGCATGCTCTGAAGGCTGCCCTTTTTTGTTCGGCAAATTTTGCCGCTGTTATGGCTGGAGGGATGTCTGTGTTCAGGGATATCTATTGAAATACGTGGGTATTCTAAAGACATCAGTTCTGCAGAGGACGAAAACCAGGAATGACAGATACGGACCTTGAAATGATATAAAATAAGGTGTCTATATATGACAGTTTTATGGCAGGATGCTGAGTAGTATTGGATTTGAAAAGAATGTATTATTGATTTGTAACGAAGATTTATCTCAACGGAGTGCAAAAAATGGAGGAATTGTTTTATGAAGAAAAAAATGTTGAGTACGCTTTTGGCAACTGTATTGGTGCTTTCCGGACTGACAGCATGCGGCAATAACATTGATGAAAGCAACGGCGGACAGACAGGCTCGTCAGACGCAGGGAGCGAAGAGACCGTTTCGGATGCAGAAGAATCCGACGGGGAAGAAAGCGGAACGGACGCGGAGAATGCCGAAGGAGGAGTTACGATTACATTGGCTCACGGACAGGGAGACGTAACGGCGGCCGTTCTGAAAAAGATTGCGGCGCAGTGGGAAGAGAAGACCGGAAATAAGGTTGAATTTATCGACATTGCCTCCGAGGGGATGGCGTCATGGGTGACGGCTCAGTACGCGGCAGGAACAGAGCCTGATATCGTCTGGACAACCGATCTGCCCAAGGATGATTACTTTAAGCAGGGCAAGATTCTGGATATGACGGATTACTATGTTTCCGAAAATGTCCATAACGGAATCAAGTGGGAAGAGTGTTTCCTGGATGGCGCTCTGCAGAACTGTATGGATGAGAGCGGGGAGCGCTATATCGGCGTGACGACTTCCAGGGCGGAAGTGAAGCTTTACTACAATATCGACAGGATGAATGAACTTGGCCTGGGGACGGTGGCTCCTTTCAATGTGGGAGAGCTGATGGATATGATGAAGGCCGTCAAGGAAGACGGGAAATACATCCCCATGAGTGTTATGAATTCCACTTCATGGAATCTGGGCTGGCTGTCCAATACATTTACGCAGTCGCTGTATGAGCGTGAAAATACCGCAGTATTTGACAAATTGAACATTATTACCGAAAACGACCAGATAGACTATCCCGAGATGGCTGCAGGGCTTCTGGCAGGGGTGATCAATTATGACGACGCGGAGATGATAGAGTATCACCGCATTATGAAAGAGATGAGTCAGTACTTTAATGAAGATTTCAATGCAATCAGCTGGGAGTATGAGGCGCTGTTCAATGAGGGCGAGGCGGTGTTTAACTTTAACGGCGGATGGTATCCCGGACAGGTTATCGCGAATGAAATCGACATCAACTGGGGAGCGGCTGATATTCCTTATATTGACGATCAGATCAGTCCGCTTGGAAGAAGTAAGGGTTTCAATTTTGCTCCCTCTGCAGGTGAATGTCATTTGTTCATAAGCCAGAAATGTGCGGACGAGGGAAGGGCGGATGCAGCGGTTTCTCTGCTGATGTACTTTACCGATTATCAGACAGGCGCCCAGACCATGATAGACGAACTGTTGGTCATGCCCACGGTGAAAAATCTGAAGTATCCTGACAGCCTGGCAGCCCTTGCACCCAAAGCAGACAGCGAGAGCCTGGAATATGACATCCTGAAAGGCTATGATTCCATGTGGTCATTGACCGGTGAAATGGCAGCGAAATACCGTGAAATGTATGCCGGTTATCTGGATCCTTCCACCAATGTACCGGCGGAAGACTTCTGCCGGCAGGTGAAGGAAGAGCTGATGCCCCTTGTGGCGGATTATGTGGCTGACAGGGAGGAAGAGGTGGATATCATGTCATATGTGGAGCAGCTTGAAAACTGACGGAAAGGAATGAAAGGGAACCAGAAGGATTTGGTTCCCTTTTTGGTAAAAACAGCATGCTGCCAGTTGCAGATGTCTTTGACAGAAATAATCTTTTGGTGGAATTTGAAGGGCTTAAAATAAACATATATCGGTTCAGCCGGATTTCGGACACGATGGAATGGGAGATTCCGCTGCATGCACACAAGAACTTTGAACTTCATTATATTTTTGCCGGGAGAGGGGAAGTGAAGCTGGGGATGGATGATATAACGGTTACGGCAGGAGATTTCTATATCTGTGCGCCCTTTATCCAGCACAGCCAGAAAGCGGACAGAACAGATCCCATGCAGGAATATTGCATAGAGTGCGAGATTGAGTGCGTGGAAAATGATCAGAATACGGACAGGAAGATACTGGCCCAGTTGATCTCGCTCTATGGGAAATGCTACAACCGCGGCAATAATGAGAAAATACTTTTGATGTTCCAGGAGTTGGAGAATCTCTATGCGACAAAAGACACTTTTGCATCGCGGATTTATACGAAATCTCTGATGCTGTCCGTAATCCTGTATATGCTCACTGCCATCGGCAAAGAATGCGGAGATGTGAACAGAAAGGGGTTCGTATTTTTAAACAGCCAGCGCGCAGTCAGTATCCGGAACTATCTGGAGAGTAATCTGATGAACGATATTACGATACGGGACTGCGCCAATGTATTTTATCTGAGTGAACGGCATATCGACAGGATCATGAAAGAAGAATACAGTGAAACATTTTATCAATATTTGCAGCGGCTCAGAACGGAAGTGGCAGTCCGGCTTCTGGCTTCAACGAATATGAGCGTGGACGAGATCGCCGAAAAATCCGGTTTCGGAAGCTATCGGAACATGATTCGAAGCTTTAAAAGGCTGCAGATGAAAAATCCGTCGGAAATCCGGCGGGAGGCTTTACGGGAAAAGCAGAAGGGAGTAGACGGTAAATGAAATATAATCTGATTATCAATACACACTGGGACAGGGAATACAGGTGGTCATTTCCTGAGACACAGCTGCGGCTGGTGGAAGCCGTGGATGATTTGGTCCGTATCATGCAGAACGACGGGAAATTTAAGTATTTCCACACGGATAGCCAGGTCTCCATGCTGGACGACTATCTGGAGGCAAAACCGGAGATGGAGGAGGCCGTCCGGAAACTGGTAAGCGAGGGCCGGATACTGACAGGCCCCTGGTATACTCTGCCGGCGGAATTTTTGGTAAACGGTGAGGCTCTGGTCAGAAATATCATGATGGGGCATAAATATGCCGGGAAACTGGGGAAGGTGATGAAGGCCGGCTACAATATCTTCAGTTGGGGACAGGTTTCGCAGCTGCCTCAGATCTATCATCAGTTCGGTATGGATACCATTATTTTTTACCGGGGGATCGATCAGAGCCGGCTGGACAGACTGGAATTTCGCTGGAGGGGCGCGGACGATACCGAGGTGCTGGGCATAACTTTCGGTCCCTTTCACAGGCTGAATTTCTGGCACTTTGTGTATCTCCCCTACATTTTAGGAAAGAGCGGAGAGCCTGTGGGCAGAGACAGCCTGGGAGAGGCTTTTCTGACCCATCTGTGTGAGGACAACATGATGGACATTGACCACTGGATTCATAACCAGCAGCCCGCCAGGGACCTGGAGGCGGCGAAAGCGGGACTGCAGGAACTGATAGAGACGGTGATACATAAGTCTTCCACAGATGAGATTTTGTTTTTACAGGGATTTGATCAGGAAAATCCCGATCCGATTGTGACGGAGTTGGTAGACCTGTTAAATCAGGGCCTGGAGGACGGAGGGATCCGGGTGGCTTCCCTGGAGGACTATGTCAGAAATGTGCAGATGAAAGTGGTTCCGGAACTGCGTGAGAAGCTTGCCGTAAGGAGCGGGGAGATGCTGGCTGTGGAAAGGCAGGGAGATGCCTATGGTCCGCTGTATAACGGGGTCTTCTCCGCCAGGATGCCGGTTAAGCTTGCCAATGCGGAGGCGGAGTACCTGTTGATCAACAGTGCGGAGCCGATTGCCGCGTGGCTGTCCATGGAGGGGAATGAATACCCGGCCGTTCAGATGGAGCAGGCATGGAAGGAACTGCTGAAGAATCAGCAGCATGACGGAATCGGCGGCTGCCATGTGGATTGTGTCAGCGATGCCATGATGAGCAGGTATCGTTTCGTGAAGGAGACGGCTCATGCCGTCATTAAGAGCAGTCTCCGGCGTCTGGGTGCCGAAATCGACAGTTCCTTTATAGGAGAGAGGGAGATCGGGCTGATTTTGTTCAATCCTGCTTTTCTGAAAAAAGAGGAGATAGTAGTATGCAATATAGATGTGCCGTCCGGCTGGGGACTGCGAACGGAAGGGAGATGTCCGTCAGAATAGAGGATGCCGAAGGCAGGCCGGTGGAGTCTCAGATGCTGTCGCAGGAAGACAATACACTTTATACCTATCTGAAATACGGCAATGTATTCAGGTTTCCGGCTACCAGATGCCGGGTGGCGGTTCATGCGGCAGATTTGCCGGAAAACGGATATATGTCGCTGAAGGCCATTCCATGCGTCAACGGGACGAGATATATTCATAAGCTCTCCATGTGTGATAATGAGATGGAGAATGAGTTCCTGAAAGTAAATATTTTATGGAACGGAACCTTTACGGTACTGGATAAGAAAACGGGGAGAGAATTCCGGAATCTGCATTACTTTGAGGATTGCGGAGACAAGGGCGGCCCCCTTGTATTCGATCCTCCCTTCGAGAGGATGCAGAGCAGTACATTGTCCTGTCCGGCGGCTGTTTCTCTGATATACAACGGACCGTTGATGGCTACATACTGTATTGTGCATGAATGGAAGGTGCCGGCAGCGATAGAGGCAGAACTGAAAATACATGTTCCTCATGGCAGCGAATGGATTGAGCAGGGCAGGCCCGTCAGGAGCAGGCGGGAAGAAAGCGTGGAAATAAAGACATATGTCACGCTGAAGAAAGGCGCCAGGGGTCTGGAGTTTAAGACGGTAGTGGACAATCATGCCAGGGACCATCGCCTGCGGGTAATATTTCCCACGGATTTGGAGGAAACGGAGTATTGCCGCACGGACGCTCCCTTTGACATTGTCAGGCGCAGGATAGCCGTGCCCGATTCCACAGGCTGGTATGAAGCGGCGGCGAGACCCTGGCCCAGCCATTCCTTCGTGGCTCTGTCCGGAAAGGAGGTTACCGCGGCGGTATTCCATAAAGGGATTGCAGAATATGAGGTCACGGATAATTGTCGGAGGGCTATTGCCATGACATTGCTGAGATGCTTTTCCAATGCGGGCAATCCCACGGAGTTTCATGAATATCAGGAACTGGCGGAGTGCCAGGGAGAGCATACCTTTGAATACGTATTTTCGATTTTGGACGGCGATGTGACGGACGGGGAGCTTGCGAGGCAGGCGCTGAGGAAAAATATACCCGTGTATGCCCTGCAGGCCACCGGCCACCAGGGAAGCAGGCCATGGCGCAGAAGCTTCCTGGAAGTTGATTCGGAGGAGTTCGTGGTGACTGCCTGCTATTGCGAAGAAAGCGCTTTGATCATCAGGGGATATCACACGGGTGAGGCTTCCCGCATTTCCGTGAAATTGGGGGCAAAAGCCGCAGAGGCATGGAAGGTAAATCTGGAAGGCATTGAGAAATGCGCTCTCCATGTAGAAGGGGAGGTAATTGAGGGAATCCCTGTAAAGCCCAGAGAAATCGTAAGCATAAAAGTGAAGCTGGAGGAGCGGCCATGAATGACTGGAAGGATGAAATGATTCCCCTTGAGACCACTTTTGACAGCCGATTTGCTGTGGGCAGGGGCGATGTGCAGGGGATATACACACCCAGGGACAGAAAGGCGGAATTTATTGTGATGGAGGACGGAGCCTGCTATGCGAGACTGAAGACTTCCTTCTCCGCCCCGGTGCTCTATCCCTTTCCGGCAGTGGATTTTCGGCCGAAGGCAAAGGCGGTGCTGATGGACTTGGACGGAACCAGTGTGATCAGCGAGGAATTCTGGATATGGATGATCGAACTGACGATGCAGGGCTTGCTGAAGGATGAGCGTTTTTCGCTGGAAGAGGGAGATATCCCGTATGTATCGGGATTTTCCGTCACGGAGCATTTGCAGTATTGCATTGACAAGTATCGGCCGGGAGCGGATATTTCGGAGGCAAGGAGAATATACCAGAGTATTACGGGGCGGGAAATGAAAAAGATTATGGAGGGAGGCGGGAGGGCGGATGCCTTCCGCGTGCGCCCGCAGCTGAAGGAATTTCTTCTGGCTCTGAAGGACAATGGCATTAAGATCGGGCTGGTGACCAGCGGATTGTATGAGAAAGCCATGCCTGAAATCGTGTCCGCCTTCAGGCAGATGCAGCTGGGAGAGCCGCTGCGGTTTTACGATGCGGTGGTGACGGCAGGTACCGCATACGGTGACGGAAAGTCGGGAACACTAGGGGAGTACAGCGCGAAACCGCACCCATGGCTGTACAGTGAAATTGCCGGTGTGGGGCTGGGACTGGGAAAGGAAGATGCCTGCCATGTGGTTGTGCTGGAGGATTCATCGGCAGGGGTGCTTGCGGGACGTCTGGCAGGCTATCCCGTCATAGGAATGGAAGGCGGAAATATACGTCAGGCGGGTCTGGACTGTCTGACGGCAAAACAGGCGGACACACTGTCCGAAGTGTTGGATTACCTGTTGGGAAAATAGTCAAAAGAGAAAGGAAGGAGAAAGGATGAAGGGAAAGAAGAGCATGGTGAGGCAGATGGCGGAGAACAAATGGTGCTATCTGGGGCTGCTGCCCACGTTTCTGCTGCTGATCGTTTTTCAGTTATGGCCGGCTGTGGACTCGCTGTATCGCTCTCTGTGCAGATGGAAGACAAGCAACTATTTCAGTCCGCAGTTTGAGGGTATGGCCAATTATGTCAGGCTGTTTTCGGATAAGGAATTCTGGAATTCCTTCGGCGTTCTTCTGGTATTTATCGTGGCGGGCTTCATTACCACTTTCTGTATTAACATGCCGGTCACATATCTGGTTTATAAGTTGGGAGCGGCGAGGACAGGGAAGTTTTTTCAGAGGGCATTCGTCATACCCATGATGGTTCCCGGTATGGTAGGAACAATGTACTGGAAATTCTTTTTTTCCAACAAAGAAGGGATATTAAATACCATACTGCAATATTTTAATCGGTCCGAATGGTGCAGGATATGGCTTGGGGATAAGCGCTTTACGCTCTGGTGTCTGCTGCTGATCGGATTTCCCTTTATTGGTGGTTTCAGCTTTCTGATCCTGTTGTCAGGATTTCTGAATATTGATGCCTCTCTTAGAGAGGCGGCACAGCTGGATGGGGCAAATGCGCTGCATAAGTTTATTTATATCGATATTCCGTTGATTATTCCGCAGATGAAGATTCTCTCCATACTGGGAATGATATCGGGCATTCAGGCGTTCCAGACGCAGATGATCATGACCAACGGGCGGTACGGAACCATGGTGCCCGGCCTGCTGATGTACCAGACGGCATTTACCAAGGGGAACTACGGATACGCATCCGCCATGGGTGTGGTACTGTTTGTCATTATCCTTATCATGACGGTCATTCAGAATAAATATGTCAGGAATGCGGACGCTTGAGCGCGGACAGGAGGCAGAGTATGAGACACAATGTAAAGAAGATTATTTTCAGACTGATTATGGTATTGATACTGGCGGTATTGACGGCTGCTACCTTTTTTCCGTTTTACTTTATGATCATTTCTTCCCTGAAGAATAATGCCGAGATAGCGGCGACCGTATTTACGCCCAGCCTGCCGCTTCGCTTTGGCAATTATGCCGAGGCGGCAGGCAAGGTCTTGAAATACATGAAGAATTCGCTGATCGTGACGGGGATAACCGTGGTGCTGACGGTTTGCTGCGGATGTACTTCCGCGTACATTTTTGCGAAATTTTCCTTTCCGTTCAAGGAGAAAATCTACATGTTCCTGTTGATGTTTCTGATGATACCGGGGACTTTGACGCTGATTCCTTCTTTCATGCTGGTGAACCGGCTGGGGCTGATGGGCACTTTCTGGGCGGCCATATTGCCGGGTGTTTCCACGGCGCAGATTTCCTTTATTCTGATCCTGCGCTCGTTTATCGAAGGGCTTCCGCAGGATTTGTTTGATTCTGCAAGGATTGACGGCGCAGGGCATCTCAAGATATTCTGGTATGTCTGTCTGCCGCTTACGAAAGCCACGGTATTTTCCCTGGCATTGATGGCTTTTCTGAACAGTTGGAATGACTTTTTATGGCCGCTGCTGACGTTGTCCTCGGACGATAAGATGAAGACCATTACACTGGGGCTGTATGCCTTCGGCGATGCCCAACAGGTGGCATACGGGCCGATGTTCGCGGGGTTTGTCATTGCGTCCATACCGTTGATACTGTTGTTTTCCTTTAATATGAAATACTTTATTGCAGGCATCACGTCGGGGGCGGTAAAAGGATGAAGGACGGAAGATATATCTGTGCGGGAAAGAAGAGAGGTACATGGAAGGAGCCTGTGGCGGCGCCCTGGTTCCGGAAAGAATTTACAGTGGAGGAGATTCCGGAGAAGGCGGAGCTGTCTGTCTGCGGGCTGGGATTGTACCGTCTGTACATCAACGGAAGGGACATTACCGGCAAGGCTCTGGCCCCCTATATGAGTAATACGGACCATCTGGTGTACTGGGATCAGTATGAGGTGCTTCCCTTTCTGGAAGCAGGGGAAAATGTGATTGGAGTTCTGTTGGGGAATGGCTGGCAGAATGCTCAGGGCGGGGCCACATGGGATGCGCAGAAGGCCTCTTTTCAGAGTGAACCGAAGCTTTGTTTTGAATTGTGCATGGAAGGCAGAGGACAGGAATGGAAGGTTGTCAGTGATGACACTGTATTGACACATCCGTCTCCCATATGGTTCGATGATCTGTGGTATGGAGAATATTATGATGCCAGGAAGGAGTGCGAGGGCTGGTGCAGGCCAGGCATGGAAAACGGCGGCTGGAAACCTGCGGAATATACGGAGGTACCCCGGGGAGAGGCAAGGATCTGCAGGGCAGTTCCGATAAGGAATATTTCATCCGGAAAACCTGTGGCAATATCGGAATGTCCGGGAGGATATCTGTATGATTTCGGAGAAAACAATGCAGGCGTATGTTCCCTGTGCATCCGCAATGCCCTGCCGGGGCAGGAGGTCATGATGGTGCATGGAGAATATGTGTGGGACGGTGTGCTGGATAACAAAAAATGTTCTTTTCTGCCGGATAACCTGGGCCAGCAGGACCGCTATATTTGTAAAGGAGAAAGGGAAGAGCGCTGGCAGCCGGTGTTTACTTATCATGGCTTTCAATATGTATATGTACAGGGCATTACGAAGGAGCAGGCGACGGAAGAGCTGCTTACTTACCAGGTAATTCACGCGGATATGGCCACCCGGGGCGGCTTTGTCTGTTCGGATCCGGTGCTGAACCGTTTGCAGGAAATGACGAGACGCTCCACTTTATCCAATTACTATTTTTTCCCCACGGATTGTCCTCAGAGGGAGAAGAACGGGTGGACGGGGGATGCAGCTTTGTCGGCGGAGCAGATGATGTTAAACTTTGAGCCGGATGAGAGCCACAGGGAATGGCTGAGGAATATCTGCAGGGCACAGGATGAGAGTGGGATGCTGCCGGGAATTGTGCCTACGGGAGGCTGGGGAATGGGGCTTGGAGGCCCGGCCTGGGACAGTGCGCTGGTTTATCTGCCCTTTTATCTCTGGAAATATCGGGGAGATACGGGGGCATTTGCAGAGTGCAGGGAGTCGATCATGAGATACCTTCATTATGTTGGCGGATGCCGGAATGAAAAGGGGTTGGTAGAGATCGGACTGGGAGACTGGATGCCTGTTGGACAGGCGGACGGCAGGGCATTTCGATCGCCGGTATCGGTGACGGATACTGCTTTTGTCTATGATATGTGCCGCAAAACGCTTATAATGGCGGAGGCTGCGGAGAGAACGGAAGAGTATCCGTATGTGGCTTCGCTGGCGGAAGAACTGTATCGGAGCGCCAGGGAGAACCTGATAGACTGGGATACCTTTGAAGTGGCAGGGCAGTGTCAGACATCTCAGGCAGCCTTTTTGTATTTCGGCCTGTTTCGGGAGGAGGAAGAGGACAGGGCCATGGGGCCGCTGATAAAATATATCGCAGAGGCGGGAGAGCATATGGATGTGGGCATCCTGGGCGGACGGGTGCTGTTCCATGTATTGTCTGTCCATGGGTATGGAGATATGGCATGGCGGATGGTTGTGAGGAAAGACTTTCCCTCTTACGGCAACTGGATTGCCAGGGGAGCCACCACATTGTGGGAAGATTTTATGGAGAAAGAAGAGGATGTGGACAGCAGAAACCATCACATGTGGGGGGATATCAGCAGCTGGATGATACAGCGGGTGGCAGGACTTCAGCTGAATCCTTCCGGAAAAAACTGCAAAGAGGCGCTGATACGGCCGGACTTTACGGAAGGCCTGGAGGAAGCGGAAGCGTGGCATGAGAGTCCCATGGGAACTGTGGCCGTGCATTGGCGCAGGGAAGGGAGAATCATTTGTGTGGAAGTCACCCTGCCGGGCGGGATGGAAGCTGCGGTCTTGCTGGGAAAGCAGGAGAAAATACGGATTCCGGAGGAGAACTTTGAAACCGTAAGAAAGGTAAGGGAAATTGAATATCGTATTTCCGTCAGCCGGGTTTAGACGCTAATCAGGTTGTTCGGTAATGATTAAAATGTGCTTTTTATGACTTATACTTACCGGTTATACATTTACTTTGGCAAATGTTTTCCGCACGCAGTATAAAATGTCAGAAAAGTACATTTTATTTTTTGATTAAAGGTTGAATTCTGATATAGGTCAGGATATACTAAGGATGGGTTTTTTCGTCCGGACAGTGAGAAGGTGCTCCGGAACAGGACACAGCCTGCGGCAGAAATGTTCTGAAACGGAAAGGATAACGAGGAGAGGAGTTTTATAGAATGTACCGATACATATGGAAGCTATGTATTATTATGCTGGCAGTGCTGCCTGCTTATCTGTTGCTGCGCAGGCCTTGGAGAAGGAAAGAGAAGAGGGAATGGGCGGTGGGAGGTTTCTGGCTGTTTGTGACGGCTTTGACGGCGCTTGCACTGGAGGGACAGTATGGAAATCCTGCCCGGATGGCGGCGGATGCCATGGAACGGATTGTGACAGGAAACAGAATCAACCTGGTACCGTTCCGGACTATCGGCAGCTTCTTTCAGCATTATATATTTAACATTTTTATGGTTAATATTGTGGGAAATATCGTGATGTTTATGCCCTGGGGCTTTGGATTGCCCCTGTTGTGGAAGCGGAGACAGTCTGTGGGTTCCGTACTGATGTGTTCGCTGGCATTGCCGCTTTGCATTGAGAGCTGTCAGCTGTTCATAGGGCGGAGCGTGGATATTGATGACCTGATACTGAACTTCGCGGGAGGCTGCCTGGGGGCAGGGATATATTTTATCATAAGGAAATGTTTTCCGGGAATAGGAAGGCTGGAGAGATAAGGCCGGGAATACCACCCGGAATACCCGGAGGAACCGTTGACATATATGTCTGGTGTCAGGGAATGTTTTGTCGGAAGCCGGCATTGGAGGGACGATGGGTTCCTGTGTATGGCGGAACAGGGAATGGAAAAATCGAATGAATGTCTGTCAAAGCGGGCAGGAGGGATTACTATGAATCGTAAAAAAGGGCCGGATGCAGACTGGCAATCCATACAGGTTGACGAAAAACGAGTGCAACAGGACAGTGCTGAACATATTGAGCCGCAGGAGAAACAGGAATCAGGTACAGAAGAGAATCGGCATGCAGGACAGCATATCAATCATCAGGGGGAGCATAAGCCGGTGCATGCGCCGATTCCGGGTCTGGGGCTGAGGAGTATGAAAACGGCATTGGCGGCAATGATTACAGCGCTGATTTATGCGTTCCTGCCTGAAAGCAATCCCACTTTTGCCTGTATAGGGGCAATCTTCGGCATGGGGGCGGATATGGAGGAGTCACGCCGCAGCGGAGGAAACCGTTTCTTCGGGACGATTATCGGCGGATTTATCGGCCTGGGAATGTACTGGCTGGAACATCGGATTTTCCCGGAAGGATGCTACTGGCTGAGGCTTCCGCTGGTTTTTCTGGGGATTGTCATCATGATTTCGCTGTGTGTGCTGTTTCGCTGGCCGGGCGGGGTACAGCCGGGGGGCGTGGTGCTGTGCATTATTTTATTTAATACGCCGGCGCATCATATTGACTACGCTATCAATCGTATGATTGATACCGGCGTGGGTGTGGTTATAGCACTGTTGGTGAATTATCTGCTGCCCAGAAGGCGGCTGGAGCACTGGTTCCGGCTGGACCGGGACCGGGAGCGGGAGAAGAGAAAGGGTGAGCAGCCGTGAAGAAAATCTCACTGGAGCAGCTGCTGCGGGAAAGCGGGGAGGAAGCATATCCGGAGCAGTACCGCCATATATGCCGCCGGATTGAGGCGCAGGAACTGATTCCGGTGAAAAAATCTCCGCTGAACGGCAAGAAACCGGCGCTTCATTTAAGTTACTGGCTTGCGGAGGAAGAGCCGGACTATGAAGAAGAGACAGAAGAACTGAAATTCCGGATGTCGCCGGCAATCAGGACGGATTATTATCTGAAGCATCTCAAGGTATATCGGGAAGAGGCAGCATGGGTCAGGATGCTGAACCGTTATTTTCTGGAACAGGAGGAAAGGAAGGCCGGGGGGTACGGAGAACCGGTTTCTGTCTCGCTGAATGAGAGGAGTTTTCAGATATGGGGCAGGGAAAAGTTCCTGCAGAGAGAGCAGGGGAGGAAGATTCTGGCCCACTGCGGTGTGGAGCTGAGACAGCTGCATGTGTACGGGACGACGGAGCCGTTGGCCTATTATTCCTGCACAGGGAGGGTGCCGCAGGCTGTTCTGATTTTAGAGAATAAAGATACGTTTTACAGTACGAGAAGGTATCTGAGCGGGGATTGGAGGGAGAAGGATTCGGTGCGGGCGGATGCCATGGAAGAGGTACAGGCAGAGCGCACGGTATTGAAGGACAGTAAATCGCGGCATGAAACTATATCCGAAAGATGCATTTGGACACAGAATGTGGGCCTGTCCGGCGGATGTGGTCAGGCACAGGCCACAAGCTTGTCCGGGGAGTGCATTCAGGCGCAGGATGTAGGCCGTCCTGGGATTGGCAGAGAGGAGGGGATGGAGCGCATGGGTGCGGAAGGCGGCAGCCATGAAAGCCGGGATGCTTCAGGCGGTATACCGCGCAGGATATTCGGCAGGGAGATTGGTACGGTAATCTACGGTGCAGGGAAGGGAATCCTGCGCTCCTTCGAGGATTTCCGCTTCTGCGTGGAGTCCCATGTCAATGCGCCGGGGAATGAGATTTTGTATTTCGGGGATCTGGATTATGAGGGAATAGGCATTTATGAACGCCTGGCTGAATTGTTTGGCTCAGGAGAAAACAGATGCGAGATAAAGCCTTTTACGCAGGCTTATGAAAAAATGCTGGAAAAGGCTGCGGTGCAGGGAATGGAGTTTCTTCCTGA
>OFFJ01001958.1_pt1 | contig 13980 bp, 10 predicted proteins | sample 1521261 | NCBI WGS metagenome assembly OFFJ01 (sample SAMEA3504122, study PRJEB24116) | mouse gut metagenome | biome: mouse gut; feature: mouse-associated habitat; material: faeces | place: Denmark | collected 2011 | reverse complement strand
TGATTTGAGATGGCATTGCTTAGGCTTTTAGGTCCAAGTAAATGTCCGCACCCCCATTTGGTATACTTTATCTTACCATTTACATCCCTTGATTACTTCCCCGTTTAGCAGTACAATTAGGTTAACGCCTGTTGGCCGGCGCGCCTGAGACACAGGAGGGGGAAACAATGCAAAACACCAAAAAAGCCCCAAATAAGGGGGTACGGCTCCTGCTGATAGTATTTGGCGGCATCCTCGCGGTGATGCTCCTTGCGGCGGCCGCCTTGTTTGTGATCCCGTTGACGGAGCGGGTAGACGCCGCCCCTGTGGCTGGCTCCGCCGACTGGATGGCAATGCTGCCGGACGATGTGCCCCTGGGCGAGCTGTCCATCCCCGGCACCCACGATGCGGGGACGCAGTATGTGCAGCTCGGCTTTTTCTCAAAGTGCCAGGCCCGGAGCGTTGGCCAGCAGCTTGAGGACGGCTTCCGCTATCTTGACATCCGCCTCGCTGTCAGCGGGGACGGGCTCGGACTGAATCACGGCTTCTGCGAATGCAGGACCAGCGCCGCGCCTTGGTCTGACCGGCTCATGCTGGAGGATGTGCTGGAGGATTGCTATAACTTTCTCTCCGCGCATCCCACCGAGACCGTGATCTTCGCGGTCAAGCAGGAGCACGGGGACGAGAGCGTGGCGGAGTTTCAGCGTGTCTTGGATCGCTATATCCAGGCAAACATAGAATGTTGGTATCTTGACAGCGAGCTGCCCTCCCTGGGCGAGGCCCGCGGCAAGCTCATTCTCCTGCGCCGGTATGAGGACGAGGCGGAGCTTGGCGTGGTTGCCGGTACCCCGCTCATCTGGCCGAATCAGAACGGCTACGATGACCCCGCAAGGGCGTTTTCTGACCAGGGCTGCTTTGTGGGCAGCCAGACCCTCGCCGTGCAGGATCGGTATGAGTATGACGAGGAGGAGAAGTGGGCCGCATTCTGCGCCGAGACAGACGATCCCGATGCGGTGGTGCTGCGGTTCCTCAGCACCAAGGGGCATATGACGTTCGGACACCCGTATCGTTACGCCAAAGAACTCAATCCCCGGCTGCTTGCGCTTTGCGAAAATCAGGATATATCCTTGGGGTGGACGGTGATCGACTTTGGCAATGCCCGGCTTGCCTCGGCGATCTATGAGCAGAATTTTTAAGCGCTGTGTGATTTTCGGAAAAACCATGCGGGCGGTGCTCCACAGACGCGGAGCGCCGCCCCTGTACACCATTGGAGCTTATTGCGGGTACCTGGTGTAGCTGATATAATGTGGTTGCTCCTCCAGCCACCAGCGGAAATACTGCCCACCCCACCGGGCATGGTTATTCATGCCGCTCTCGGTGACTTTGATGTACTCGTCGGTTTTCTTCACCACCACGACTACATGGCCGTTGCCGCTGTTGTCGTAGCGGATCAGATCACCGGAGCGAATCTGCTCCCAGCTTGGGCGGTTGATCCGCCTCCACGGAAGGTCACCGAAAGCGGCATCGCTGCATAGTGTAGCCCAGCCGGAGCAGTGGACGCCCTGGCGATAGGGGCCGCCGCTGGTGGAGCGGTAGGGTGCGGGGAACTCTGCCCCGGTGGGGTAGATCTGTTTCAGTTGTGCCAGGACAGCCTGCACGCTTTCCTCGGTGACGGCAGCCGCAGACTGTACCTCGTCCTGGTAGGACTGAGTGCTGTTGATGTAGACGGAGTTAGTGGCGGCATCGTAGTTCACGCCGAAGTCCACCGCCCTGCCGATGTCCCGCAGACGAACGTAGTTGCTGTCCCCGATGGAGTAGGCGGTGAGGGCAGTTCGCTGGCCGTCGATGTAGAACGTCTGGCTGCTGGGTCGGGCGGTGAGGTAGTCTGCCGCCTGGGCGGCGGGGCCGCTCAGGGCGAGGCCGGCGAGGATGCCGAGCCCCATAAAGACTGCTTCCCGCTTTCTGCTCATAGTAATTCCCCTTTCAGATTGTTGTGTACCGGCAAGCAACACAATACCGAAGCACCGGGGAGAAGTCCAGATTACAGCTTGGAGAAAAACAACGGCGGGAACGAAGCACTTTACACAGAATCAATTAGGACAGTGGCGTTAGTCTCTTGCCATCTGCGCGTCGATCCAGCCAAGGAATTTCTCTTTTGGCACCACGATCCTGCTGCCAATCTTCAGTGCCGGAAAGCCCTCAGCGCGCACCAGTTCATAGGCTCCTGCGCGGCTGATGCCAAGTACCGCCGCCACTTCCGGCACCGAGAGCATCAAGGGCAGTTCATCGTAAGACCTGTAGCTCGTTTTCTTCATTTTGCTCCTTTCTCCCTTCCGATGGAAGGGTTCCTATCTTGTTGGATGCGTCTTGTTGATATAGTTCCTCCCAAAAATTGAGGGTGGGATACTCAAAATTCTAATACATGACCATGCCTTCGTCCGGGTGGTCGTCGGGCTTATGGCCCATGGCGATCTTCTTCTCCCGGATCTTCTGCAACAGCTTGCGGTCTGTCCGCATCCCCACCGGGCTGTGCTTGGGCAGGGAGTTCTCCTGAAAAATGCAGCTTATGCTGTGGAGCAGACGGATCACGGCCAGCGCCGCTCCGGCCATTGGGGGTTCCTCCGTTCGCTCGAGCAGAAGACCTGCGTATTCGTTACCCTGGGCCGCCGCCTGGGATAGCCAGTATTCGGCTTGCTCCATGTCCTGCGGGATCTCCTGACCTGTGAGGTACAGCTTGCCCAGCAGATACTGTGCGCCGGGGTAGCCTTCGTCGGCACAGGCAGACAGGCATTCCAGCCCGTGCTCCACATCTTTGGCGGCGTTCTTCCCACTGAGGTACTCTTTCGCCAAAAGATACCCCGCCCTGAGCGAACCTCCCTCCCACGCACGTTTCAGCCACTCCAATCCCGCGGGCGGATTGAGCACGTCCAGATCATCGGAGAGCAGCAGCTCCCCCAGCGCACACTGGGCGGGGACCATCCCCGCTTGTGCCGCTTTCTCGAATGCCTCCGCCGCCAGCGTGCTGTCCGGGATGAGGATGCCGCCGTCCCGGTACAGCGTCCCCAGCACATACCACGCCTGGGGTACGTCGTAGTCCGCCAGTTCCCGCATCTCCGACACAGCCCAGTCCTTGTTTTCTATGGGCTCCTCCGGGCTGTCCAGAATCTGCTTCATCTTCCTGCGGGAATGATCGTAGCCGGTATCCACCTCCGGCTGCTGTGCGCCCTCGAAGGTCAGCGCAGAAAAACGAAGACGCTCCGCCTCCGCCACAACGGAATTCTTGATTTGCCGAAATTCCTTCCGCTCAGACAGCTTCTGCTCCTTGGGCGGTGCGTCGGAATAGTAACCCTCCACCTCGCCCTGCAGCATTTGCCACTGTTCATAGCATTTGGCCACCGCGGGCAGGCACTCCATCTCGTCCACCACCTCGTCCACCAGCTTTTTCACCCGCTTGGGCAGATATCCATACTTCTTTTGCCCCTTTACACCGTCCAGCGCCTGGGCAAGCTCCCACATCCGCTGTTCCGCCTTCGGGTGGTCACAGATGCCCTGGCGCATCTCCTTCACCAGCGCCAGCATGGACGCCCGCGCCTCACGCACCAGTTCGTCCCGGGAGACGGTTTTCTGTTCGTACAGATGGAGCATCTCCTGGTGAAAAATTTGATTCGTCAGCGTGGATTTGATTTTGCGAATGCCGTCCCGGTCGAGCCAGCCCTCCTTGGGTTGGCTTGACCAGGCCATCATGTGTACATGGGGATGATCGCCCTCGTCATGGAAAGCGGCGTACCAGCGGAAGTGATCCGGCGGTATGCTCATAGCGGCGGCGATCTCGTTGCGCTCCTGGCGGAGCAAATCCCGCCACGCCGACGCCCGGTCATAGCCCAGACGGGCCGCGTCCTCCCGCTTCAGCGAGATGATGTGCGTCCACACGTTGCCGGTGTAGCTGTCCAGTTCCACTGCCGCCTTTTGCAAATCCACACTGTCATCATCACCGAACAGGCCGTGGCTGCCAAGCCGCTCTACTCTCGGGCGGGTTGCGATGTACTTCAGGTACACATCGGAGCGGTTGGCCTGCTCCCAGTTGCACTCCAGCGCCGTGGTGATGAACGCGGAAGCATGGGCCTTGGTGCGCGATGCCTCCCAGTCAGCATACTCCAACAGCTCCCTGCTGTCCGGGAAGTCCCGCACCAGCGACCGGATCAACTGCTCCTGACGCTTGGTGGCGGGGCGGTCGTCCGGCACCAGCTCTACGCCGTCCCGTGTCCCGATGTAGCGCAGGTATCCGCCGCCACCTATGCCGCCTTTGCCGCCGCACTTGATGTACGGGCTTTTCAGAATCAGCTTGGGCATCAGTCGTCCTCAACGTGACGCGCGATCTGCGCGAAGTGGATCTGTCCGTTGGTGCGCTTCGCACGTTCCACGCTCTCTGAGCGTTTGCGCCGCAGATATTCCTCGTCCAGCTGTGTGCAGTCCGCAAGGATGCTCATACACATATCCACCTCCACCGTCAGCTTGAACATCAGCGACGCCATACGGTTTTCCATGGTGCCCAGCCGTCCGTTGATACAGGAACGGATGGCTGGAGGGAGGAACAGCCCCGCGTCCTGGGCGCTGAGGTAGTCCAGATAGAAATCCAGCGCGTGTTCGATGAACGCGGTCATACTCCTGCTGCCATCCTCGTGATAGCGGCGCTCCAGCTCGGTTTTCTTTTCCGGCGTGAGATAGACCGCCAGCTTGTCTTTTTTGCTCATTTTCTGCTCCTTTCCGGGGTTCGACCCCTGTGCAAAGCCTGTGATTTCGCGCCGTTTGGGGATTCTTGACCCCAACGGCGCACTTTTCCTTCTGTTTTGACCCCATTCGCAGCCCGGGAAAACGCCCGCACTGCGGGCGTTTGTGGCTCAGCGGGTGTCACTTGTGACGCCCGGTGTTTATCCTGCTTTTTCCTTCGTTCTGCCATCTGTCCCGGTTTCCGGGGCTTCCTCGTGGTAGGTCAGCTTGTCCTTCGGGCCAGGCAGGGGCGGCAGATCCAGCAGATAATAGGTATTGTTACACTGCCGCCTCCGGCCCATGCGATCGGTGGCGTAGGTGGGCACCCTGCGGATAAATTTCCACCGCTCCAGCTCGTCCACCGCCTTGCGGGCCGTGGTGTCGGAACAGCCGCAGGCGGCGGCGATGGTCTGCATACTGGGCCAGCAGGTGTCTTTGCTCCCCGCGCGGCTGCGCAGATAGCCGTACACCGCCAGCTCCCGGCAGCTTAGGCCATAGCAGAAGATGGCGTTGCTGGTTTTGAAATAGCGTTCTCCTAAAATTGACATAATGCTTCTCCTTTCTTCGTTCGTGGGTTGATGGCCTGACGCGGAACATTTGGCCCGCCTCCTTCCTCCGCGCAAAATAAAATACTGCCCCGCACAAATTTGTGGGGGCAATGTTCATATTGCGTTTTCAGCTGTGTGTGGTAAAATATGACTGCTGGGAGGTGAGGACATGGCCCAATCCAGATATCAGATTTTTCAACTGTCCGCCCGGGCGGTGATGAGCTACGCCATTGAGACGGAGAATGGTTACTCCTTCGACCTCAGCGCGTCAGCCACGGAGAAGTGCAGAAGCAGAACCGCCACCCACGAGCAGGACAGCAACGCTCTGTTCTTTCAAATCATGTGTGTCCTGCGGGGCGACGGCTATACCGAACCCGGTGACGGGAAGCTGATTTCCGATCTGTCCGACGCGATTCTCTACATGGATTTTGCAGGCGTCTTTGACCGTAGCGCAACCAACAAAAAACAGCGTGTCCGCCAGGAGAAGGCACGGGCCATGTTCCGTCCCGAGGGTATCGGTCTGGACTTTGGCTCCGGCTCACACCGCTATGTTGCCTTTGAGCGCTCCGGTAGCATGAGCCGTCAGGCGCGGCTGTCCTTCATCCGGGCAGGCCTCTATGACGCGGTGCGCCGGCGCATCATGCTGGGCATGGACATCGACCAGTGCCAGCTCTCCAAGCTGTACGCCTACAACGGTTTGATGCTGTCCAGCGGCACACGCATTGACGGCGTGGACATTGACCGTCCCCACCGGGTCGTCGTAGTGGACAACCCCACCCGCACGGAGCATCTCGTCCCCGTCATCACCGTGGAGGATGATGGCTCCCAGGACACCACGCGGAACTATCACCGGGTGGAGAAAAAAGCAGATGTGGAGGTCACCTGCTTTGACGGCGAGGGGCTGATCTCGCCCCGGTTTGCCGCGCAGATCGACCGGGCGCTGTTCGGCGGGCACATCCACACCTCGTTCCAGATCCGCCTGCCCTACATCAAGGGGATGCTCCACCAGGTGGACTTCCACACCTTCCTGACCGACTGCGGCACCCGCACCATCACCGACCTGTGGGGCGTGGAGCACCCGGTGAAAGACGTGGATGTCATCCTCACCCGCTCCATATGCAAGGGGCTGGGATGGATGGAGCAGTGCGGCATGAATTGGGACAATTACTGGGACGCCTTCCGGCGATACCGTCACGCGCTGTATATCACCAACGTGAGCAAGGAAAAGCCGGAGCGGTTCACCGAACTCAACTATCAGTTCCTCACCACCGTGTCGGTCCGGGTGGACGAGTTCCGACCCGTCGACCTGCCGGACGGCTGGGATCACAGCCCGGAGAAGGACGAGCGCCACTGGCTCACCAAGCAGACCGAGCTGGCCTACTACAACTTCCGGGCCAATAGACAGTTCCGGCGGGACTATTTTCTGCGGGCGCTGGAGGGGCGGCGTTTCTGGGCGCGGGAAAAGAGCCGGGACTACTATCTCGCCTCTGTGTTGAAAAAGAATCCGCGATTCATCGACGAGCCAGTGTACACCCAGGCGCTGGATGACATGGCGGAGCACATCGTGAAAAATTACGCCGTGGGGCGGCTCATCGTGACCGGGGATAACCGCTATCTGTCCGGTGATCTGCTGGACTTGCTTGTGGGATTGCTGGATCTCGGGCAGGCGCGGACGAAGCGGGAACGGACATTTTATGCCTCGGCGTTCACCAACGCGCAGCACTTTCCCAACGGTGCATTCTACGCCCCCGGCGCAACATACCCGCAGCAGGAGGTGTGTACGCTGTTGCGAAACCCACACATCGCCCGCAACGAGGAGATCCAGCTTTCTTGCTACGACGACAAAAATAATATGCGCCAGTTCTATTTCCGCCAGCTCACCGACGTGGTGATGGTGAGCTCCAATATGCTGGCGGCGGAGCGCCTGGGGGGGCACGGACTACGACGGCGACATGGTGAAAACCATCGCCGATCCCATCATCAATGCCTGTGCGCGGCGCAACTACGACATTGACCACTTCCAGAAATACAAATCGCTGGAGAACCGGGAGAACCTCCCCTTGCTGATGATCCCGGCGGCGGAACCCCGGATCGCCTCCGCCCACGACTGGGAGGCCCGGTTCGAGGCGGTGCGGGACACCTTTTCCTCCCGGGTAGGGCAGATTTGCAACGCCGCGCTGGATCGCAGTATCATCGCCTACAACGAGAACTCCGATGATGATGAACGCCAGCGGTGCCGGGAGGAGACGGAGCTGCTGGCCATCCTCACCGGGCTGGAGATCGATGCGGCCAATAGCGGCGTGCGGCCTGATCTGGAAGCATTTCTGGAACAGCGGACAGTGAAGCGGACGCCGTTTTTGCAGTACAAATATCTGGCGGAACACACTGGTGAACGGCGGGCCTGGTACGAACCAACCCACACTGCAAAGCTCAAGGCGTTTTTCAACCGGGTGGATTGGAGCCAAGTGGACTCCAACGTGGAGCGTCTGCCCTATCTGGCCCACCAGTTGAAAAAGCATACGCCGAAACTCAAGGCCATCCCCGCACAGGACGGGGAGCTGTTCACCTTCGCCGTTCAGCCTGATTGGCAGAATAAATTGGACAAAGGCATTTTGGCCGCTGTGGCCGCCCTGCTCAAGGACTACGAGGCGTGCCTGTCCCGTATCCGGGCCTGCCGGGTGCCTGTCCGAAGCAAGGGCCGGAAGAATGATGTGGAGCGTATCCACTTTTCCCGTGGGCAGGAGGAGGAATGGGACGCGGACGAGCTGTATGCCCAGTTGGGCGAGCTGCCGCCAGAGCAGGTGGCGGAGGTGTTGGAAGCCCTCCGCCGCGAGGGGTGGCAGTTTCTGGACACTGACGCGCGGGAGCGGTTCCTGTTAGAGTGGCTGCCGGAATTTGAGGAGCTGTTCGACCTGTTTACAGATTTTCGTTTTAGTGGTTATAGGGTGCTGGCTGACATTCTGCTGGACATCGACCAGGAGAACGCCGCCCAGGATCGCAAGCGGCTGACACGGGATGGGGACTCCCCCGCTTTCGCCGCCATGATGGAGACGTATCAGAAGAAAACAGCTTCCCAGTCTTACCGGGACGCCGTTTCTGCCAAATGCCGGGAGCTGCTGGATGGGATCGTGAAGCCTATGATTGCGGTGCAGTATGTGGTGGCGCTGGGCAGACGGGGATTGCTATGGGAGTTACTGTCGGACGCCGTTCTACCCAACGTGTTGGAGGTGCGCCATGCTGAATGAGTGGCAGGAATTTTTGGAGTACACCGGGCCGGTAACCTACAAAGCCGACAGTAAAAAAGATACCTCCTGGCTGGGGCGCTTTACATTCGAGGCCCTGCGGGACTTTAGCGGGCTGTCCCGAATCTTGACTATCCTGGCTCGGGGGTTCCTGTTCCATGTCCCGGATGGGGTGGTGCTGGATGGCCAGCCCAGGGAGAAAATAGACTACGCCCGCCGGGGGCTGTGCGCCTGGTGCAGTGTGCCGGAGCGGGTGGGTGCGAAGCAGGAGTGGCAGTATCGGACGGATTTTGGCCCGCTTTATGAGGAGTTCCCGACACTGGTGGGCGAGGATGGCCAGGGGTGGTTCTGTCGGCACTTCCATACGGCCATGGCTTTTGCCAGGGACAATCCGAAGGTGGTGCGGAAGGTTTATTTTGAAGTCTCCGGGGATTTGAATAAAAAATTCGACGCGGAGTGGCGCAAAAAGGTGCGGCAGTTTCAGATGCCGCTGTTCTCCTCCAGTGCGGACGGCGCGTGGATCATACGCTTTGACGATGTGATTGCCGACGCGCTGGAGTTGGGGCCGCTACGGCAGAGTACGGTTGATTTGCCCGATGATCTGTTGGTAAAAATCGAGGCGGTGAAGCCGAAGAAGTTGCCTGCCGAGGTAATCCAAACGCTCATTGCCTATTACATCGCAAATAAGCCGGAGGACAGCGATTGGGCGGTACTGCCGGTGGCAAATTTTGACTGTTGGTTCGGGGATACCAATTTCGGGCGGAAATATCTCAGTCAGATTCCGGAGGACATCATCCAGCGGAGCAGCAGCTTCGGTGTCAGCCGGTATCGAGTGCTACCGGATTATTTGCCGTAGCTGGTTGGGACTTTGGGTTGTTCCCCGGCCCAGCCCATCCGCCTTCTTAACGAGGCCCACAAGCTGGCACACAGCGGCCAACAAGGGGCAGTCTGGGCTGGGGAGGTGTTAACCTCGTCTGGGAGCTTCCATCGCTCCTGTGGTGCGACACGGGCATCCTGCCCGGTCTGTTCTGACCGGGTAGGACACCTGTATTCTGGGTAGCTATTCAGTTCGTTCGCCAGCCGCCAGGCCAGCCGGAACCCGCAGATGAAGCTGCCTATGGATTTTTCCTCTGCCAGACAATCCTTGGCGTCGATCAAGCGGAGTACCAGCCGCCGCTCCGGCTTGTTCAGCTTCAGGATAAGCTTCTTGTGGAGGGCTTCGATTTCCGTGTGGACGTCTGTTACCTGGGGCGGTGTGTAGAAGCTGTCATATAGGGCTGTTAGGGCCTTATTCATGCTATCACCTCCTTGTGGCACAAACATATACCACAGGTTGGCGGGAAAAGCTACAAAATTTTTGGGCGTGTGCCTTTCTTGTTGGATGCGTCTTGTTGATATAGTTCCTCTGAGGATTCTTTGGCGGGGTACTCCACATTCAAAGCTGTAGCTTTCAGCCAACTGCTATTACATTGTCCGTCCACATCTCGCACTGGCTCATAACGGTCTGCACCGCGTCCTCCATCCCCTCCGGCGGGTATTTATACTTTTTCAAGAGACGCTTCACCAGCCGCCGCATCCCGGCCCGGGCGCTCTCTTTCTTCTGCCAGTCGATGGTGCGGTTTTGCCGCAGAAGGTCAGTCAGTTCTTTGGTGATGGCAATCAGTTCCTCATGCTCGTAAAAATCCTTGATGGCTTGGGGCTTGGTCAGCGCGTCATAAAACGCCAGCTCCTCGACATTCAGCCCCAGCGCCTCACCTTCCGCATTGGCCTGGGCGATGTCTCGTGCCAGCTTCAGCAGCTCTTGGATGACCTCCTCATTGGTCAGCATCCCGTTGAGGTAGCGGTTCATCACGCTCTGGATGATCTCACTGAATTTTTGAGACTTCACCACATTGGTTCGGCGGAAAACAGATACCTGCTCCGCAATCAACTTCTTCAGCAGCTCAATGGCCAGATTCCTCTCCTTCATATTGGCCACTTCTTCCAGGAACTTTGGATCAAACAGGGAAAACTCTGTCCCCACATCGGAAAACAGGTTGATAACCCCTTCGCTTTTGATGCTGTGCTTCAAAAGCTCGTTGATCTTCGCGTTGACCTCCGGCAATGTAAATTTCTCGCCCGCCCCGCCCATGGTGAGCCGGACAATCATCGTCCTGACCGCCTCAAAAAAGGCACATTCCAAACGGGTGCGCTCATCCACCATGCTGCCGCACAGCGAGAGGGCCTGTCGGAGCAACAGCGCCTCCTTGATGTAGATATTGTGGGTTTTCTCCTTTTCCGGTAGCGCGTGTTCCACAACCCGCTTGCCCAGCAGGAAATTGACGCCGCCGCTGATAGCCTTGGCACGTTCCAGATCTGTCCCAGAAGCAAACGCTGAATAGTCAAAACCATGGAACAGGTCGCGGCAGACGGACAGCTTCTCCAAAAACTTCGGGTATGCCACATGGCCCACATCAGGATCGCCGTAGTTCTTCTTGTCCCGGCCTGTGTAGTCGCTCATGGCCTGCTTCAGCGCCTGGGCGATGCCCACATAGTCCACAACCAGCCCGCCCTCTTTGTCCCCAAAGACTCGGTTGACCCGGGCGATGGCCTGCATCAGATTGTGCCCGGCCATGGGCTTATAGACGTACATGGTGGCCAGCGACGGCACATCGAACCCGGTCAGCCACATATCCACCACAATGGCGATCTTCATGGGGGAGCTGTTGTCTTTGAATTTCCGGGCCAGCTCCTCCTTGTGGGCCTTGTTGCCGATGATCTGCCGCCACTCCTCCGGGTCGTTGTTGCCTTGAGTCATGACCACCCCCACCTTCTCCGTCCATGCGGGGCGCAGTTCCAGGATACGCTTGTAAATGTTCATGGCGATGGGGCGGGAATAGGCCACAATCATGGCTTTGCCCGTCAGCAGATTGGCCCGGTAGTTTTCGTAGTGATCCAGAATATCATTGACCAGCGATTCGATGGTGGTATCCGCGCCCAGGATGGCCTCCATCTGCCCCAGCTCTTTTTTGCTCTGTTCAATCACATAGGGATCCGCGTTCTGGGCCATCAGGTCATACTCCGCGTCGATCAGCCGCAGGGTGGCTTCGTCCAGCTTCAGGTGGATCACCCGGCTCTCGTAGTACACCGGGCGGGTGGCCCCGTCCTCCACAGCCCGTTTGAAGTCATAGATGGATATGTATCCGCCAAAGGTTCGCTCAGTGATGTTGTCGCTGGACAGCAAAGGTGTACCGGTAAAACCTATCCTTGCCGCCGTTGGTAACAATGCACACATATTCTCCGCATACACACCATATTGACTGCGGTGAGCTTCGTCGGACATGATAATAATATCGTGGTCGGGTAAAATCGGGGTTTCCATCGGGCAGTTAAATTTCTGTATCAATGTAAAAATAAAGCTGGGGTTGCCTCTGAGTTTATCCACCAAGTCAGAACCATTAGCGGCAATGAATTGAGACGCTTTCGCCGTACCGAGTAGTCCGCAGTTCTCAAAAGTGTCACTGATCTGCTTGTTCAGTTCGTGCCGATCCGTCAGAATCACAATGGTAGGGGAGCCAGCAAACTTTCTGCGGATTTTTGCCGACAAAAACACCATAGAATAGCTTTTCCCGCTCCCTTGGGTGTGCCAGAAAACGCCCAGTTTACCGTCCCGCAGCTTTCGTGTCTCGTAGGCTTTGACAGCTTCGTTGACACCCAGGTATTGGTGATTCCGAGCAAGAATTTTGACCGTCCGATCATCGGAGTGGTCATAAAGGATGAAGTTTTCCAGCAAATCAAGGAAGTTCTCTTTCTTGCAAATACCCCGGAGCATGGTTTCCAGCGCTACATTACCTTCATCATCTTCGGAAAGCCGTTTCCATTCATGGAAAAACTCAAACTTACTTCCCAGCGTTCCTACCTTGGCCTCCACACCGTTGGAGAGAATGAGAAGGGCGTTGTAATAAAAAAGATGTGGGATTGTGTCCAGATAATCGGTGTAGTTGTCCGTGTAGGCGTTCTCCACATCTACTGTGTTCTTCTTCAACTCCACGAAAAGCAAGGGGATGCCATTGACAAAGCCCACGATGTCTGTCCGGCGACGGTAATAGTCGCCGTAGATTTTCATCTCTTTAACAGCGAGAAAAAGGTTTCTGCTCTGGTCGGTGGGATGCTGAAAGTCAATGATTTGTGCATATTTGACCTCTGTCCTGCCACCCGGTTTCCGCACCGTGACCGGGATACCGTCGCGAATCAGCGTGTATTTCTCCTCGTTGATTTGCATAAGGGATGCGGTAGAGAGGGTGCCTTCCATCTTCCGCTGAGCCTCGTCTATCTGCGTGGGGGTAATCCACGGATTGAGGGTCTGCAAAGCGGCACGGAAATAACGGGTCAGAAGAATTTCCTTGTAGGATGTTCTCCCAAAGGTGCCGTTTTCACCGAGAACTTCCGTATTGTAGGCAAAATGTACTTCCCACCCCAGCTCGTTTTGCAGGAGATGCCCAGCAGCTTCTTGGACGAGGATATTTTCGGAGTAGGAGTTGGACATAATCATACCTCCGTGTCGTTAATAAATCTTCAAACTTTCCGGCTTCAAAAACATTGATATATAAATCCTGAACTATGCCGGAAACAAAGTACGTACCCGTGTAAGAAATGTTTTAATATCATCACATACTTCGTTCGCAGTCATTTGTTTCGCTACATCATATTTATCACATCCCCAAATTCGTTCCAGTCCTATATTTTCCGCCGTAAAGATATGTTTTCCGTCACAGGTTACAATTGCTTCTGGTGGGGATGCCGATATAAAACCGTCGTCATCAATTGCTAAAGCAAAATTCTCTTGAATATACTGCTTTACATCAGAAACGCTTTTTCCACATGCTAATGAGATTGCCTTGGGGCAGAGCAAATATGACTCAATATTTTTCCTTCTCCACTCCAGCAATAGAATCGGACTATCTTGAGGAACAGAAATCCCCTTAAACTCGAGTCCAGGGCCAATAGAATCTACGGTATCCATATCTCTATCGCGCAAACTAATACATTTAAGCTCAGGAATTATCTTATGTAACTCATCAAATATATGCCGCCTTGTAGCATGACTTTCTGTATTTGCCCAATATACAACATCCGCTGGAAGCGAGAGTCCACATAGGTTTCCAAAATATTCTAATATTCGCTTGTCACTTTCATTCTCAACAAATATCAAGCGCTTATATCGCTTCAATAAATCCAACTTTGGAAAATACTCACTTCCTACACCAGCTAAGACGGCAACACGTGAACTTTCTTCTGCAAGGTACTTGCGAGTATCCATAGAAAACACGATATTTAGAGGAGCCTGTTTAATCATCTCAACGGAATGAGTTGAAACTAATATCTGTTTCCCGGTTTCGGATTGAACTGTCGAAAGAAGTTTCTCCAGCAATTCGCTTTGAAGGCTTGCATGTAAATGTGCATCA
>OFFJ01001956.1_pt1 | contig 14018 bp, 6 predicted proteins | sample 1521261 | NCBI WGS metagenome assembly OFFJ01 (sample SAMEA3504122, study PRJEB24116) | mouse gut metagenome | biome: mouse gut; feature: mouse-associated habitat; material: faeces | place: Denmark | collected 2011 | reverse complement strand
ATTTGATTATATGGAGATGACATGCGGACCTGTTTGCAAAGATTTTGATGATTTATTAGAAGCGCTGTCAAATTATCATAAAGTAGATTTGGATCATGAGCTATGTAGAATAAAAAAGCTGTTTTGGGAATATGAAGAAGGACATTCTTTGAATGAAATTATTGAACAGGCAATTGAGTTCCAGCCATGTGAGGAGGCTACATTACCTACTTTATACAGTTTTGATATTTTTGATACACTTATTGCGCGAAGTACGCTTCAACCTATAGGTGTGTTTTGGTATGTTCAGGAAAAGGTATCAGGATCTTTGGTAAATTTCCCGCAATATTTTAGAGATAATTATTTCAAGATCCGTCCGTGGTGTGAGAAGGACGCGAGGGAGTATTACAGGAAATCTCAGCTATACAGGAATTCAGATAAATTGGAAATCTCTTTTGCACAGATCTTTGAACATATGAAAAGAGTCTATCACCTGACAGAGGAGCAGACTGCACTGCTGAAAGAATGGGAAATGGAGGCTGAGTACAGAACATCGATTCCGATTATAGAGAATATTGATTTGTTGAAAGAGCTGGTTGGCAATGGGGAACAAGTAGTTCTGATCAGTGACATGTATCTTCCGGAGGAATTTATTAAAAAGCTGCTTAAAAAAGCCGATCCGGTATTGGAACAAATTCCTCTGTTTTTATCAAGTACGTGCGGTTATCAGAAAACAACGAAGCGATTGTTTCTGGAGGTTTATCATAGTCTAAACTATAATTTTGGACAATGGATTCATTATGGGGATAATCAACATGCCGATATCAATATGCCTGGGCGATTAGGGATCACAACGGTTAAAATTCCGGTAAAAAAGTTTAATAAGTATGAGAATACACTGATAAATTTTATCAATACTTATGATGCTTTTCAAGTAGGCAGGATGTTGTTGGATGCAAGAACAGGAACTGATGAATATACAGATATTGAAATGTTCGCGTTCCGTCAGGTCTCTTTTTATTTTGTACCGTATGTGAACTGGGTCATTCGTCATGCCCTGGAACATGGGCTGGAATGCCTGTATTTTATTTCAAGAGATGGACATTATTTGAAGCGCATCGCGGATGTTATTATAGAAGAACGGCACTATGCGATCAAAACGAAATACATATATGGGTCAAGAAAAGTATGGCGGATTCCATCTCAACTGGACAGTATTGATGAGGAATTCTGGAGTGAGTTTGGCAATTTTGTAGATATAACAGATTATGAGCACTTGCTTGCAGCAGCGGCCTTGACGGAAGAAGAATTTGCAGGAATGTTTCCGTCATTGATGTATTTGAAGAATGAGAAAGTTATTTCCGGTGAAACATTGAGAATGCTTCGGGAAACACTCCGCTCATCGAAAGAATACAGAAATTATTTGTTGGGTATAGCAAAAGAGCGAAGAGTAATTGTTGAAAAGTATTTGCGACAGGAGATTAATTTTGAAGAAAAGCATGCATTTGTAGAATTTTGGGCGAGAGGTTATATGCAGACCTGTCTGGCAAGGATCTTATGGAATATGCAGGGGAGGAGTGACGACAATATTTTTTATTATGCACGGAGTATATATCCGACACATGGTAATTTGATCAGATATAATTTTACAGGCAATACATTTTCCATGATTTTCATAGAAGCTTATTTTGCAAATGTGCCATACAAGACGGTCAGCGCATATGAAGAATCAGGGGAGAGAGTTGAACCTGTTATTATACCGTGTGAGAACAGTATGGAGCTGCATGAGGCGATGGAGAGATGTCTCCCGGAATTTGCAAGACGGTATGTGAGACTGAACTTTCAGGAGGAGGAAGCAATCGACCGGGCTCTCTTTGATTTTGGTTTGAGCTATTTCCACAGACATCCTAATGATCCGATCTGGATCAAATTTTTTGCAGGACTGAAGGATTCTGTGAGCGCATTTGGAGAACCGATTGAATGGGCGCCACCGCGAAGATGGAAGGATGTAGTCGGGACAATCTGTGGCAGGAAGTTTGTGACCAAAAATCATAAATGGTCGATACAGCGTTCCTCTAAATCTATTAAGAAAGCATACAAATTTTATGTTAAACATCTGCGAGGAAAAAAAGTGGTAAAGAAAGTACAGAGATTGTTGACGAAGATAGCAGATAAAAAATAAGAGGAAACATTGTCAGGGAGGACGTTTGGAATGAACTTGAGATTGGTAAAAAGGCGGGAATTACATGGTCGGTACTTTGCTTTATGGAAAGAACTGACGGGATGGAGACTTTTTTTGTTTTATGCAGCACATTATACGGTACTGTTCATGGTGTTGGGGTATTTTGTGTTTCTGCCTTTTTATGAAGAAGGAAAAGGATTTGTATGGTCTGGTGATGGGGTTGAGCAGCATTTTGCGCGGCTGCTTTATATCAGCCAGACCTTGCGCGAAGGTGTCCGCTCGCTGATATCAGGGGAGGGATGGAACATTCCGGTTTATGATTTTAGAACGGGACTGACAGTACAGGATCTACAGATCGGGTTTCCGCAGATTCTGGCGGTTTTCTGCCCGGAAGGCAGAATGGATGTTTTTTATAATATTTATGCGATCGTAAATTATTATCTGGTAGGATTATCTTTTTCAGCCTTTGGACTGTTTTTTCGACAAAAACCGTTGCCTGTCATGACGGGAGCAGTTACGTACATGTTTTGCGGCTATGCAATTTTTGCCGGTGTACGTCATCCGCACTTTATTGTTCCAATGATATTCCTTCCATTGCTTATAATCGGTGCGGAGAAAGTTTTGCGAGGAGAGAAAGCCTGGCTGCTGCTGGGGACAGTCTTTCTGTCGCTGACGACTCAATGGGGACTATATTTTTCCTGCATGCAGGCGATACTCGTTATGCTCTATATTTGCGTGCGGTTCTTTGATCTTTATAAAGAGAAGCGGGCAGGGGAATTCATGAAAATGTTTGGAAGGCTGTCTGTATGGGGTGGGACGGGTGTATTGTTGGGAAGCTTCGTAGCATTACCAGCCTTCATGTCGATTACAGAAACAGGGCGTATTGGAAGAGATGTCGGAAGTTTTACTAATATGCTGCATTATAAGGAAAATTATTATCGTAATTTTATACTGGATTTTATGCTGATATCGGAAGAAATCGGGGGATTTTTTGGATGCTGGACACTGTTGGGTTTCTCTGTGCTGACGGTTCCGGCTATAATATTGCTTTTTCTGCGGCAGGAGAAAAGGGAACAGAGTCTGCGGCGTTTATTTGTAATATATACAGTTATGCTGTGTATTCCGTCTGTAGCATACGTGATGTCTGGATTTAGTAATATTTCCGGACGATTTTGCTTTGGGTATGCTTTTCTTGTAGCGGCAGTCCTTATGTTTATGATCCCACATTTTTCCGGAATGGAACGGAGCAGGATGGCGGTGCTTGGCAGCATTCTGATCGTCTGTTTTATGGTTTGCTTTTTTGTTGTAAAACATGAAACATATCAGATGCGGTCGTTTGTTATGCTGCTGGCGACGGTTCTACTCTTTTTATGCGTTAAACTGACCAGGTTGAGTGGGGGGGGGTGGGAGAAATGGGTATTCCCGTGCTGCCTGGCGGTGACTTGTTTATCCGTATGGTATAGCTCACATTTAAAATACAGTCCGGATGAAGGCAATTATGTGAAGGAGTTTGTGAACGATCCGTACAGGGAACTTGACCAGGGACAGTATAATTCCCTTGCGCAGAGTGATCTGGTTTCAGCGGATATGGATTTTTATCGTGTTGCAGGCAACAGTATTTCACATCGTGAATTAGGGGCGTCATTTTATTATGATTTAAATGGACTGTCCATGTATCCTTATTTTGGATGGAGTAATGAATATATACAGTGGTTGGAAGAAATGGAGGTGGCAAGAAGTGAAAACAAACATATTATTTATGGTCTGGATACACGTTCTTCGCTGATGTGCCTTGCAGGTGTGAAATATTATGCAGAGCGAAGAAATGATACTTCCTTTGCGCCCTATGGATATACGGAAGTCGATACAGTACAAAATGGCAAAAGTGAAGATGTGATCTGGAGGAATGAGTATTGGCTGCCGCTTGGTTATACTTATGACAGTTATGTGGATCGTCAGCACTACGAGATGCTTAGTGCCTGGGGCAAGCAGGAGTTACAGCTGCAGGCTGTTGTATTGGAAGAAATGCCGGAGACTCTTTCGCTGAGAACTGAGGATGTTGCTGCCACGTTGTCAGCCATACAAATCCCATATGAAATTACCGATAATAAGCAGGTGACTTGGAAAAACGGGAAAATAAAAGTTGACGAATCCGGTGCGTCCATGACACTTGCTTTTACAGGGATGCCGGAAGTGGAGACTTATCTGCGTATTGTGAACCTGGATCTGACGAAAGAGGATAATATGCAGCGTTGGTGGCTTAAGGCGGCAACGGAGAATACTTCTGCGTCCGCGGGATTTTGTGCAGATGCTTTTCCTTATACACACAGACAGAAGACGCAGATACTGAATATGGGATATTCGGAAGAAGGGTATCGTACTATCACGATTACATTTCCAAACAAGGGCACTTACATATTGGACGATATTGAAATATGGTGTCAACCGATGGAAAACCATGCCGGGTGGATAGACAGACTGAAGGAGGAGTCACTCAAGGATGTAAAAATTGACTGGCAGGGGGTATCAGGGACAATTTCCGTATCATCGGATAAATTTCTGTGTTTGTCTATTCCTTACAGCAATGGATGGAAAGCTTATGTAGATGGACAGAGAGTAAAGCTTTACAGGGCGAATACTGCTTTTATGGGGGTGGAACTGCCTGCAGGAGAACATGAGGTTGTATTACGCTACTGGATTCCAGGATTGACAGCAGGCCTGATCTTGAGTGGTGCAGGAGTAGTCTGCCTTCTGGTAGTCGTTGTGTTTTTCAGGAAGAAACAAAGTTGAGTACGCTCTCTGATGAGCGGTTCATTTTACCAAATGTTTGTGACACTTCGGAATGGAGAAAGTATGAATCTGAGAAATATCTATATAAATAAGTATGTGAAAATGTGTAGGGGGGGGGTAAAACGGAGAGAACTCTTATCTCAACTGATACTTCTATATACATTATTGTTTATAGGAATGTCGTTGATGGTATTTTCGTGGTACTTTTTTGCGAAGAGAACCTTTATATGGCAGAGTGACGGTTGGAGTCAGCACTATAAGGCGTTGTTTTATTACGCGAAATATTTGCGTTCGATCATAAAGACATTATTTGTGGAACGGCGTTTATCTGTTCCGTTCTGGGATTTCAGTTTTGGAGAAGGCAACGACATTTTACAGACACTGCATTATTATGTGATTGGCGATCCCTTTACCGTAATGTCTGTTTTGATTCCGGTACGCTTTATGTATCTATATTATAATGCGATAGTACTTTTGCGGTTATATATTTCAGGGATTGCGTTTATCTGTCTGTGTCTCCAGACCGGCAGGACAGGACGATATGCTGTTTTGGCAGGCGCTATGGCGTATGCGTTCTGCTGTTGGGCAGTATTTAATGCGGCGCGACATCCGTATTTCCTTAATCCCATGGTTTATTTTCCGCTGCTTATTACCGGAATTGAGAAGATACTGCGGAAAGAGCGGCCATACCTTTTTATCGTTATGGTATTTCTTTGCGCGGTCAGTAATTTTTACTTTTTTTATATGATCGTATTGCTGACGGTTATGTATGTTGTTGTAAGAGTGTTGCTTTTATACCGAAGCAGTATACGTCGGATGCTGAAGATAGTCTTAAAGATTGCCATAGCCGCTATGATCGGTGTCTTACTTGCCGCGGTGATCTTACTGCCTGTCTGCTATACATTTTTAAACGATACACGGATGTCGGTAAGGCACCCATTACATCTTTTTTATCCGTTATCCCATTACTGTCAGCTTCCCGGATTATTTGTTGCGGAAGGGGCTTCTTACTGGTGCTGGATGGGATTTGCTGTCCCTGTATTGCCTGCGGTGCTGCTGATGTTCCAAAAACGTGGCAGATACCGTTTGCTGAAATGTTTGTTCCTGCTCGATATATTGATCATTTTTATTCCGGCATTGGGACAGATCCTGAATGGATTCTCTTATATGTCAAATCGATGGAGTTGGGCTTTTGCGCTTCTGACCGCGTATATCTTAACTGCAATGTGGCCTTCTATGATGAAGCTGGAGGCCGGAGAGACAGTGACACTGTTTACAGGCATGGTTGCTTATTTTGCGGTATGTATGCTGTTGGAACGTTCTCGCATGACGAAAGTGTTTACATCCATTATACTGGCCTTTATATTTCTGTTTCTCTTGATTACGCTGAAGGATGGAGAGGAGCTGATTTCCCGTAAGAGGAGGCAGCAGCTGGCCATGGCAGTAGTTCTTGCCAGTGTTTTCATGAACAGTTTCTGGAGGAATTCATCGTCTGGTGATAATTACGCATCTGAGAGTAAGGAAATAAAGGATCTGGCTGATAATGAGCTGCTGACCAATGAAACGCTTGCCGTGATGGATGCTGCCGCATCGGATCGGATGGACTCTTTTTACAGGTATTCCGGCCGTGGCCTTACCTTAAATGCAGGCATGATAGCGGGGGTATCGTCAACGCAATACTTTTGGTCAATTTCGAATCCCTATGTATGTAACTTTCGGGAGATCACAGAACAAATAGAAAATGTATCTTTCAGCTATAGGGGATATGATGACAGAACGGCATTGTTGTCGTTGGCATCCGTGCTCTATTATGTGATGCCGGAGAAAGATTCTGCTCCGCTTCCCTATGGTTTTGCACCTGTCGGGACGATCAATGTAAAAGACGAGGATGCCCCGTTAAATTATAAAGTATATCGCAATGAGAATGCGCTGCCACTGGGGTATACCTATGAAAACTGTATTTCGGCAGCAGAGTGGAATACCCTTTCAGCAGTCGAGAAACAGGAGGCTCTGCTACAGGCAGTTGTATTGGAAGATTATGAAGCAGCAGCTGGTCCATTACCGGATCTCACTGCTTTGGATATGCGATATACTGTGACATGCAACGGTGATAATATCACATTAGAAGAAAACGCTTTTGTTGTAACTTCCGGGAAAGCGACAGCCACCTTGACATTTGAAGGGCTGCCAAACAGTGAAACATATTTCAGTGTGGAAAATCTGTCTTTTCAGGGAGTGCCGGTGTATGATCTGTACTTTGGTGGAGAGGATGTTGATCCTGCTGATCTTTATGACCAGGAACGTTGGGACAGTCTCTCTCATACAGAGAAAAAATCCATATGGAAGAATAAAATTTACTGGACAGCTCCCGTAAGTGCGGATCTGTCTATCAAGTCATCGGCGGGTGTTGCGAAAACACTGAGCTATCATACTGCGGACCATGCTTTTTACAGTGGCCGTCATGATTTTACTGTTAATATGGACTATACAGAGGAAGCGGTCACTTCTGTGACGATCACGTTTCCGCATGTCGGAATCTATTCGTTCGATTCCATGAACATCACATGTCAGCCGATGGATCGCTATGTAGGACAGATTGAGGAGCGGAAAGAGGATGTCTTGGAAAATATAAAAATAGGTACGAATTGTGTCAGTGGAACCATTGAGCTTGATCAGGCGAAGTTTCTCTGTTTGGCGATTCCTTATTCCGAGGGCTGGAATGCACGCGTAGACGGACAGGAGTCTACGTTGTATCAGGCGAATGTCATGTATATGGCACTGGAATTAGAACCGGGGATACATACAATTGAATTATTCTATAAAACGCCGTTGCTAAAAGAAGGAATTTGGATATCGATAATTGTCGGAATATTGTTTCTTTCCTGTGTAATCATACTGGAACGGAGACGCGAAACAAGAAGTGAGGATACAGCATGATATCGTAGGGATCAGTAGTGGCTCATGGGATTTAAATCTGACTATATATGATCAGGAGATCCACAAAATATTGATGTTGGGATTTGTATTAAGGAGAAAATGAAAAATGAAGAAAAACTTTCCGGGGGGGGGTGTTATTCTCCCGAATGACAGGATTTATCTTTATGATAACATACGTTTTCTATTGATCGTATTGACTGTTGTCGGACATGTGATCGATTTGAACACAGGACAGTCTAAAGTATTCAGGAGTATTTTTGTCTGGATCTATTCATTTCATATGCCTCTTTTCCTGTATTTATCAGGCATGTTCCACACGAACAGGAATATTTTGGCAAAAGTGTCGGGGTATGTGGCTATAGGCTTATTGTGGAAGATTGTTTATTTCCTGGAAAAATTGTTGCTTACCGGCAAGGCGTCTTTCAGTCTTCTGTCCGACAACGGGGTTCCATGGTATATGTTTGTATTGGCGATGTATATCATGATTTCGTACGGTCTGAGAAATATGAACAAACGGTTTATTATGGTGTTTTCCATAATGGTGGCATGTTTTGTCGGTTATGATGCATCGATAGGAGACTTTTTATATTTATCCCGAGCTATTGTATTCTATCCCTTTTTTGTGCTGGGAGAGATGACGGATAAGGACTTATTAGTTACTTGTGTACAAAATAAATGGTTGAAAGTGTTGGCCTTCAGTGTTCTGGCAGGCTGGGGCCTGCTGTGTTTGCTTGATTTAAATCATACATACGTTCTGCGTCCTCTTTTTACCGGACGCAACCCCTTCAGTGTCAATGAAATATTCAGCAAATGGGGATTTGCATTCCGGATCTTATGCTATATCATCAGCTTATTCGGTGGATTTGCTGTGATCTGTGTCACAACGAACCGGCGGCTTCCGGTGATAACCCTTTTTGGCGGCCGCACGCTGCAGATATATTTCTGGCACTATTTTGTGATTGCGGTTTTGACCAGGTTACAGATCAATACTTTCTTTATGGAGTCCCCTGTGCGGAGAGTGCTGTGGCTGTTGTGCGCGGTTCTGCTGGCGGTTATTTTGGGTTGGAAACCGTTTGGATTTCCGGCAATACAGATCATGAAGGCGTGTGTACCAGACAGAACCGACAGGGTTCATTGATGAGAGTTTTTGTATTGTTCTCTTTGTAAGGCAGTGCCGGGATTGTTGAGGGAATTATTCTTTTATTTCATCAATGTCGGTGAGATTGACTCCGGCGACGGTAAGGACCGCCTTTAGAGAGATACTCCCTTTTTAATTCGGCATATGTTTCGGTGGCATTTTCTTTTTTGGCGATTGCCATGTAACACTGTATCTTTTTAAAATCGTCTATGGCAGCTTTCGTAATTTTGAGATCATTTGTCATATAGATTCACCTGCTTTGCATGCATTGAGGTTACGTTACGTTGTCATTGTCACTTTTATTGTGGTAAATGGTGAGATTGGTGTAAAGTCACACAAAGAAGCGAATTGACACCCCTGATATCTAATGATAGAATGAGGAACGACAACGAAATTTGATACAGGAAAGCGAGACTTTGTGGAAATTTTCACAGACGGATATGCTGCAGATCCGGGGCGTATCCGTCGGAAATATTCGAAATCAGAATCGCACAAAGTGGGTACGCAAAGATAAGAATGGAGGACATGTATGCCACGCAGAACAGATATTCATAAGGTGCTGATCATCGGTTCAGGCCCGATCATCATCGGGCAGGCCTGTGAGTTTGATTACTCGGGAACACAGGCTTGTAAAGCGCTCCGCAAATTAGGGTACGAGATCGTGCTGGTGAATTCCAATCCGGCTACCATCATGACGGATCCGGAGACAGCGGATGTGACTTATATTGAGCCGCTCAATGTAGAACGGCTGGAACAGATCATTGCAAAAGAACGCCCCGACGCATTGCTTCCGAATCTGGGAGGCCAGTCCGGGCTTAATTTGTGTGCGGAATTACATAAGGCGGGTGTTCTGGAGAAATACAATGTAAAGGTCATCGGGGTGCAGGTGGATGCCATCGAGCGGGGCGAGGACCGCATCGAGTTCAAGAAGACCATGAATGCGCTGGGTATCGAGATGGCCCGCAGTGAGGTGGCCTACTCCGTGGAGGAGGCGTTGTCCATCGCCGAGAAGCTGGGGTATCCGGTGGTGCTGCGCCCGGCCTACACCATGGGCGGAGCCGGCGGCGGCCTGGTCTATAACAGGGAAGAGCTGCAGGTGGTTTGTGCCAGAGGCTTACAGGCCAGTCTGGTGGGACAGGTTCTGGTGGAGGAGTCGATTCTCGGCTGGGAAGAGCTGGAGCTGGAAGTGGTGCGGGATGCGGACAACAATATCATTACCGTATGTTTTATCGAGAATATCGACCCGCTGGGAGTTCACACCGGCGATTCCTTCTGTTCCGCCCCCATGCTGACGATCTCGGAGGAGTGCCAGAAGCGGCTGCAGGAGCAGGCTTACAAGATCGTGGAATCGGTGCAGGTGATCGGCGGCACCAATGTGCAGTTCGCCCATGACCCGGTGTCGGACCGGATCATCGTGATCGAGATCAATCCCCGTACTTCCCGTTCTTCCGCGCTGGCCAGCAAGGCTACGGGCTTCCCCATCGCCCTGGTGTCGTCCATGCTGGCGGCAGGCCTGACGCTGAAAGACATCCCCTGTGGAAAATACGGCACGCTGGATAAATATGTGCCGGACGGCGACTATGTGGTGATCAAGTTTGCCCGCTGGGCTTTCGAGAAATTCAAAGGCGTGGAGGACAGGCTGGGCACCCAGATGCGCGCTGTGGGCGAGGTCATGAGTATCGGTAAAACCTACAAGGAGGCTTTCCAGAAGGCCATCCGTTCTCTGGAGACGGGACGTTACGGTCTGGGTCATGCGAAGGATTTTGACACTTTGTCGAAGGAAGAGCTGTTAAGACGGCTGATCACCCCTTCCAGCGAGCGGCATTTCCTGATGTATGAAGCGCTCAGAAAAGGCGCGACGGTGGAGGAGATCCACGAGATCACGAAGGTAAAGGCTTATTTTATCGAGCAGATGAAGGAGCTGGTGGAGGAAGAGGAAGCTGTTTTGCAGTATAAGGGCAGGACAGGTACGCAGCAGCTGCCGGATGAAATGCTGATCACGGCCAAAAAGGACGGCTTTTCCGATAAGTATTTAAGCCAGCTGCTGGAGATTCCGGAGGAGGATATCAGGAACCGCCGGCTGGCATTGGGTGTGGAAGAAGCCTGGGAGGGTGTGCATGTGAGCGGCACACAGAGCAGCGCTTACTTCTATTCTACGTACAATGCGCCGGATCGGAACCCGATCAGCGAAGACAGGCCGAAGATCATGATCCTGGGCGGCGGTCCCAACCGGATCGGCCAGGGCATCGAGTTTGACTACTGCTGCGTTCATGCGGCCATGGCTTTGAAAAAGCTGGGCTTTGAGACGATCATCGTCAACTGCAACCCGGAGACGGTGTCCACCGACTACGATACCTCGGACAAGCTGTATTTCGAGCCGTTGACTTTAGAAGATGTGTTGAGTATCTATAACAAAGAGAAACCGCTTGGCGTGATCGCCCAGTTTGGTGGGCAGACACCGCTTAACCTTGCTTCCGAGCTGGAGAAGAACGGCGTGAAAATACTGGGTACGCCGCCGGCAGTGATCGATCTGGCAGAGGACAGAGACCAGTTCCGCGCCATGATGGAGAAGCTGGAGATTCCCATGCCGGAATCGGGGATGGCCACCACGGTGGAGGAAGCGCTTGCCATCGCGACAGGGATAGGATATCCGGTGATGGTGCGCCCTTCCTATGTGCTGGGCGGCAGAGGCATGGAAGTGGTCTATGATAACGAAAGCCTGACGGAATATATGAATGCTGCGGTAGGCGTGACGCCTGACCGTCCGATTCTGATCGACAGGTTCTTAAATCACGCGCTGGAGTGCGAGGCGGATGCCATCAGTGACGGTACGCATGCTTTCGTGCCCGCGGTGATGGAGCATATCGAGCTTGCCGGGATTCATTCCGGCGATTCGGCCTGCATCATTCCTTCCGTGCATATCCCGGAGGAGAGCGTAGAGACCATCAAGGAGTATACGCGGAAGATTGCGGAGGAGATGCATGTCAAAGGACTGATGAACATGCAGTATGCCATCGAGAACGGTAAGGTTTTCGTGCTGGAAGCCAATCCCAGAGCGTCCCGTACCGTGCCGCTGGTATCCAAGGTCTGCAATATCCGCATGGTGCCGCTGGCGACGGACATTATCACGGCGGAGCTGACAGGACGGCCGTCGCCGATCCAGGATCTGAAGGAGCAGGCGATTCCCAATTACGGGGTAAAAGAGGCGGTCTTCCCCTTCAATATGTTCCCGGAGGTGGATCCCATCCTGGGGCCGGAGATGCGTTCTACCGGAGAGGTGCTGGGATTATCCGGCTCTTACGGCGAAGCCTTCTTCAAGGCGCAGGAAGCGGTGCAGTCGAAGCTGCCTCTTGCGGGCAGAGTGCTGATCTCCGTCAACAAGAAGGATAAGGATGAGGTGGTGGAAGTGGCCAGAAGCCTGGCGCAGGACGGCTTTGAGATCGTGGCCACGGAAGGCACGTATAATCTGATCACGGCGGCAGGGATTCCGGCCACGAAGGCGAAGAAGCTCTACGAGGGACGTCCCAACGTGGGGGATATGATCACCAACGGCGATTTCGACCTGATCATCAATTCGCCTGTGGGCAAGGACAGCGTACATGACGACAGCTATCTGCGCAAGGCCGCAATCAAGGCGAAAGCTCCGTATATCACTACGGTGGCGGCGGCAAAAGTGACGGCGGAAGGCATTCACTATGTGAAAACACACCCCGTCAGTGCCGTAAAATCGCTGCAGGAGATGCATGGTGAGATAAAATGTAATTAATGTTTGACAGATTCAAAAGACTGTGATATGCTATCTGAAAATTTACAGCAGCAAGCTGACAGTCCGGCAATCCGGACTGTCATGTGGAGGAAAGTATGAGTACGATCAAGCAGGTTCTGTTTATAGCCATTATGCAGGTACCGCAGATTTTTCAGATTACGGTCACAGCCTGAGGGCGGCGGGAAGCCGCCGGAGCGCATGGCCGTAAGACGGAAAGTCTTATTTGGCTATGCGGAAATCAGGATCGAAGACAGGAGAACCGCATGGAAGATACACTTTAGGTGTATGGAACATGGCGGTTCTTTTTTTGTCCTGTAAATGGAGGAAGAGGGAGGAGAAAGTCATGCAGGCAATCAGAGTGGAAGCGTTAACGAAGACATTCCGGGTGAGGCGGAAGGAAAAGGGAATGCGGGGCAGCATCAAAGCGATCCTGCGGCCGCAGACGGAAGAGATCAGGGCAGTGCACGGGGTTTCTTTCGAGGTGGAAGAAGGGGAGATGCTGGCATTTATCGGGCCAAACGGCGCCGGCAAGAGCACCCTCATAAAAATTATTTGCGGAAGTATCAGGAAGGATGAAGGCAGTATCCGCATGGACGGTAAGGAAGTTTCCATTTCCGGGCCGCTGGATGCCCAAAAGCTTGGAATCTATTCCGTACAGCAGCATTTTTCGCTTATTCCTACGGCAGATGTGGCGGAAAATCTGTTTTTTGATAATTTTCCCATAAAAGGGGCAGGGGTAATTGATCGCAGAAAAATGCATGAAGAAGCAAAGGAGCTTTTGGACTCCGGACATTCGGTTATTTATTTTACCGCCTCCTCTCTGTTCCACATTTTTGAGAAAAATGTGTTCGGCAGAGAAACGGAGTACAGTGAAGACTATCGAAATATATTTGACTGCGATCTGCTGATTCTGGATGATCTGGGCACGGAGCTTTCCAATGCTTTTACATCCTCTCAGTTATTCCTGTGTCTCAACGAGCGCATCCTGCGGCGGAAATCCACCATTATTTCCACCAACCTGAGTCTGAGTCAGTTAGTTGACACTTACTCAGAGCGCACTTTTTCCAGAATTTCCAGCAGCTACACCATGATAAAGCTATTTGGAAACGATATACGTCTGCAGAAAAAACTGGGACAGGCCAGACAGGGCAGAACGTAACCTGCAGTCTCCGTCCGAAACGGACCAGGACGCAGCCCAAACTCGAAGATACACATAAACATTTTCA
>OFFJ01001951.1_pt1 | contig 14029 bp, 4 predicted proteins | sample 1521261 | NCBI WGS metagenome assembly OFFJ01 (sample SAMEA3504122, study PRJEB24116) | mouse gut metagenome | biome: mouse gut; feature: mouse-associated habitat; material: faeces | place: Denmark | collected 2011 | reverse complement strand
TTTCCCGCAACCCTGCGGACGGTTGCCGGCTTCCTCCCGCCAAGCCCAGGGAGATGCAGGTGCTCACTCCAGAGGAGGTCCAGCGTCTGCTGATCCAAGCCAGAGAGGATAGCTGCTATGAGCTGCTCCTGCTGGAGATCGCCACCGGCCTGCGTCGAGGCGAACTTCTGGCTCTCCAGTGGGACGATCTCAATTTCAAAACTGGGACGCTGCGGGTGGAACGACAGATTCACAGAGCCAAGGGGGAGTTGGTAATCTCCCAACCTAAAACCAAGGCCGCCAACCGGATGATCATCCTCCCTGCTCCGCTTCTGAGTATCTTAAAGGAATACCGACAACAGGTACACTCCCGCTGGCTGTTCCCCTCATCCAGAAAAGATGATCTGCCCTTAGACCCCGCTTCCGTCCGCAAGCATCTGACCACCATTCTGGAGAGGGCCGGGTGCAAACACATCCGCTTCCATGATCTCCGCCACCTGTTCGCCACCATGTCTCTGGAGCATGGGATGGACGTCAAGACCCTCTCCACGGTGATTGGGCATGTGTCCAGCAGCACCACACTGAACATCTACGCCCACGTCACCGATGAGATGCGACAAACGGCAGCACGCAAAATCGACCGGGGAATCAGCAAGATCGAGTCCACACAGGAGGCGAAAACCACGGCCAGGAAACTCACCCCCAGCGCCTTCCAGCCTTACAAGGGGAAACGCCGCAAACCAGGCACTGGGTGCGTCACTCAAATCAACGACTATCTGTGGGAGGGACGGTATTCCCCCGTCTGGCCGGACGGCAAAAAGCATCCCCGCAACGTCTACGCTAAAACCAGAGAGGACTGTGAACAGCTGCTGGCGGAGATGATCCTCCAGATGAAAGCAGAGATTGCCGCAGAAAAGGAGCGGCTAAAAGTAAGCTTTGGGGCAAGTTGACAGGAATACACGGTCAGCAGCGGCCAGCGCAAGTAAATACTATACAATTTCAGGAATATGTGATATAGTTTTATAAGGGAAATCCGCACAATACATTAAAATTTTCCACTAAATGATAGTGCATCATCTTACACGAGGGGGCATATCTATGAAACATATAGCAGTGATAGCGGGATATGAATACCGCTTCATCGAAATGTTCTCTTCGGTGGAGGATTCTTCGCAGTTTGTCCTGTGTGCAAATCCTGATGGAAAAAAGTTTATCTGCCCAGTGGATTTTTGGCTCAGTCACACCGAGGCAGCAGCTTCAGAACCGGTTGCCCCCATTAACACCGGTAGTACCGCGCAGGAAAAGATCACATTCTTTCTCTCTTTGTTCCGGGGACGGGAAAACCTCTATGCAAAACGCTACTACAACTTAAAGACAGGTAAAAGCGGCTATGTCCCAGCTTGTCAAAACGAGTGGAAGCCGGAACTTTGCAATAAAAGGGCGCAAAAATGCCCCGAGTGCCCCAACAGGGCTTTCATGCCCTTAACTGCAAAGATTATTTGGGCACATATGATGGGACAGGACGAATTCTGTCGGGATGTTGTGGGGATCTACCCCATGCTGGAGGATGATCGAACCTGGCTTTTGGCGGTAGACTTTGATGAAGAATCGTGGAGGGAAGACACTTCTGCTTTCCGCGAAACCTGCCTTGCCTTTAACATTACACCCGCCGTAGAACGCTCCCGCTCAGGGAATGGAGCACACATTTGGTTTTTCTTTTCTGAGCCTGTTTCCGCTGCGGATGCCCGTCGATTGGGGAGCGGGCTGTTGACGCAGGCAATGGCCCGCCGGCACGAACTGCAGTTCAAATCCTACGATCGGTTGTTCCCTTCTCAGGACACTGTCCCAAAAGGCGGGTTTGGAAATCTGATTGCCTTGCCTTTTCAAGGCCAAGCTCGGCAAAAAGGCAATACGTTATTTGTCGACGAACAGTTTATGCCATATGAAGATCAGTGGTCATTTCTCTCTGCCCTGCCTAAAATCACGCCGGAAAAATTGGCGGACATGGTGGGAAAGCTGTGCGGCAACGGAGAAACAGGAGTATTGCTGGAATCTGTAGAGCCAAAACCGTGGCCATTAAGGCGGAAAACGCCGGAACTGCATCGCGAAGATTTTCCGATACAAGCCCGGCTCATGATTTCAAATCTCTTGTATGTTGATAAATATGGCTTTTCACAAAAGGCGTTAAATACAGTCAAACGCTTGGCCGCATTTCGGAATCCTGAATTCTATAAAAAGCAAGCCATGCGCTTGCCCGTCTACAATATACCCCGCGTGCTTGATTGCAGCTACGAAGATCCGGATTTTATGGGAATCCCCAGGGGGTGCTTTGAGCCGTTGAAGGATCTGCTTGACACATATGATACTCCATACATTTTAGCGGATCAGCGTCAACCTGGACAGCAGATCAGCGTTGCTTTTCGTGGGGAACTCCGCCAGGAACAAATACCGGCAGCTAAGGCTCTTTTGTCCCATGACATTGGTGTCCTGTCCGCGACTACAGCTTTTGGTAAAACAGTGGTAGGCGCGTATTTGATTGGGCAGCGCAAAGTTAACACCCTGATCCTGGTCCACTCCAGCGCACTTCTGGAACAGTGGAAAGCATCGCTGGAAAATTTTCTTGATGTTCAGGAACCCTTGCCGGAGCAACCCAAGCGGCGTGGCCGAAAGAAACGAATCGAGCAGATTGGTCAAATCGGTGCGGGGAAAAACACGCGGGGTGGTATCATTGATATTGCCATTATGCAATCCCTTTTTGAGGGTGAAGAAAAAGACGTAAAGCCTTTTGTTTCGGAATATGGGATGGTCTTGTGCGATGAGTGTCACCATTTAGCAGCCTTTACCTTTGAAAAAATCATGCGGGAAGTGAAAGCTCGATATATCTATGGCCTGTCCGCCACACCTGTTCGCCCAGACGGCCATCAGCCAGTTATTTTTATGCAATGCGGTCCTGTACGTTACTCAGTCGATGCAAAAAACCAGGCAGAAAAGCGGAGCTTCTCTCATTACGCAATTCCGCGCTTTACCAGAACACGGCTGCCTGACGCCCGAACGATCCAAGATATCTATTCTGGTATTGCGAAGAATGAGGCAAGAAATCACTTCCTGATTTCTGACACAATCCAAGTAGTTGCGGAGGGAAGAACACCGCTGCTGCTGACTGAACGAAAGGAGCACGCAATTCGTTTGGAGGAGGCCCTTCGGGGCAAAGCGGATCATGTATTTTTGCTTCTGGGCAGCGGAAAGCAGAAAGAGAAACGTGAAAAACTGGCTTCCTTGCGAGCAGTTCCAGCAAATGAATCCCTTGTGGTGGTCGCTACCGGAAAGTATATAGGCGAAGGGTTTGATGAACCTCGTCTGGATACGATCCTGCTGGCAATGCCCATCTCCTGGAAAGGTACGCTTGCCCAATATGTTGGCCGTCTGCACCGAAATTATGAGGGCAAACAGGAAGTCCGTGTCTACGATTATGTCGATATCCACATCCCATCGTTAGAGCGAATGTACCATAAGCGTTTGAAAGGATATTCAGAACTTGGGTACTGCATAAAAGCATCGGAACATGATCCGGTTTCAAGCCGTATTTATAACGCTCAAGATTATTTTGCCCCATTTGTGTCTGATTTGAGCGATGCCGCAAAAGACATCCTGATTGTCAGCCCTTTTTTGAAAAAAGTCCGGACACAGGCCGTACTACCCGCATTGGAGAAAGCGATTGCCGCCGGTGTTGCCGTGACAATCCACACAAGGCCGCCTGAAAATTATTTGCCGGAACAGCGCGCCGCCATTGCACAATCTATCGCCTTGTTAGCAAGCCGTAAGATTACCGTAGATACAAAAAATAATCTCCGGCATCGTTACGCTGTAATTGATCACAGTATCGTTTGGTATGGAAATATTAACTATTTGTCATACAGCGGACGAGATTCGAATGCCCTGCGATTTGAGAGCCCGGATACCGCTGGGGAATTGCTTGGATCATGGGATAACGGCGATTTTCAACAGCTGCGCATCGAGGCTTAACAACCAATTTACGGCCCACCAGGGACACAATTCCCAGGTGGGCCGATTTTTCTGTCTGTGGGCAGATATGTGGTCAGGCCAAAAATGCCAAATTGAAAACGGCAGGAAAAGTGCTGATTTGCAAAAAGAATCCGGGTTTTGCAGAAGATTCTTCCCCGTTTTTGACAGTATTATTTCGACATGGGCCCGTCTCTCCGTCCTTACCAACTGCCATGGCAATATTTTTTGTATATTTTTCGCTTGTTTATAGCCGTTTTTGCTCCATTTCATTTGCTTTCCGACACTCTTTACAAACAGGGTTTCCGTATATTCCACGCCTGTCTGTGGCTGGTTATGTGGTCAGAAACCCTTGCGGCACTTGAGTTTTCAGTCCTAAAGCAACATTGTTCCAGGCCAAGAAAGTGGTCAAATTTGAATCAGGCTGTCTTAAACCGACTGTCAACTCTGGGGAGGTATCAAGCGATAATTGCACCTCCGTCTACAATGAGAAGTGACTTTGATCGTAAGTATTGCATGATTTATCAAATTTGTTCGGTAGGTAATAGCTGTGAAAAAGTACTACTTCGGTATGGATTGCTTCGCGGGTCAGCATATTTAAGTTATCATATCCCAATACCTTTACTAAATTAGAAATTTGGGTTCCATTTGCCTGCTTATCATGATAAAAGATTATTTATCAGGCATAGAGCGCAAGATTTCTTGAATTTCCGCAAGGTGCGTCGCAGTAAAGCGGATGGTTTCCTTCCCGATTGCTACATCAACGCAGCCGCCGACAATCCTCGCCGCCTTGAGAGCCACAGCAAAGGGATCTTCACGACCGCGTTTGCCTTTTGGCGCATTGGCAAATCGTATTGCTTCAAACTTTTTGCTGCATTCAAGACACAACGCGACTCTTGTTTGAGGGAAAAAGTATCGAGGGGCGGCAATGATATTGTTTACTTCCATCAGCTCGTAAGGCTTTACCTTGCGGCACATTTGACAAAAGCAGCGCCCATGGACACCGTTAGGGGTGTATTCTTTCAGCGTCTGTTCGCGAACCGCTCTGTCATCAAGTCCAAACTCCCTGCCCGATGAGTCTCTCGCCTTATGGACGGTGAGCTCGACTTTTCGCGCCACGATTTTGATTGGATTTTTCAGCAGGGTCCGAATGTGCTTTCTCAGCCTTTCCATGTTTGACACCGGATTCTCTGGGAATTCGAGATCATCGTCATCTTGGCTGGATTGCATTGTAATGTATTCAAGGCCGTATTCATCAATCAGGTCATCGGACAGTTGACCGCTGCGGTGAAAATTTCTAAGAATTTCTTCGCCGTTTTCAAAGTAATCATCGGTAAGGTCTTCAATATCATCTTCTGTCAAATCCTCAGTATACAATATGTCCTGATAATGAATCTTCGACAATAGAGGATATTTTAAGTATTCCGCCAATTGCCTGCACTCGTCATGCACGGCGATCGACAGCACAATGCTGGACCGGAAATATCCCATCGGTTGGTTGCAGATAAATACTCCTGTATCGATAATTTTTCCAAGCTGGTTCCTGAGGGGAATAAATTCTCTCATACCCATCAAGATCTCTTGTGATCGATATCGTACAAAAGAACCCTTAAAAAATTCTTCCATTAGGTATTGATAGATTTCAGCAGTATCGCTTCCGCGGATGATATCTCGCAGCCCGTCATTATAGCGGCTGCGTTCCCATTCGGCGTTCATCTCATTGATGTTTATGCCAAATATCTTCTCACAGGTCGATTTAGGCAGGATACGCTCATTCAAAACATAGTAATTATGCTCTGACTTTGTGCAGTTTTTCTTGACAAAGATCCCATCGTCTTTCCATGGAATGTATTGCGTCTGATCCCCCTGTATGCTGAATACCGGAATGGTGGGAGTTTCTTTCAAGGATAGCAGATATTCTTCCGGAACGCTCTGCAAATAGGCATAAAAACTTTCCCGGAAAATATCATTTTCAATATAGTTGCCTGCATATTTCTTCAGCAGAGGGATCACCTGCGCGAATGGCGCCTCTGCACAGCCCATTGCATTCAGAGTGGAATCGAAGGATTCGTCCCTTGGAATATCCAATACTGTCGTGGCGGGGATTGCGCCAAAGCAGCCGGCCTCAAACAAATAATTCGCTGCTTCGGGGAAACGGTACGCGGCGCGGCTCTTGACCGAAACGAATACGCTTCTTTTAAAGGTCGGCAGCAGGTTTGCCGCCCTGACCTCCGATAAGAAGTCGTATTGGTTCAGATACTCACAGTCAGAAAAATCATTCGTATATACCGTTTGTGTCCCCTGGCGGCGAGGAACAAATCTGACCAAGCGCAAAACCTTATGCCGGTCATTGCGCTTTGTTTCATCCATGATGGAAAGCAATGACGCGTATACCTCTGCCCTGACACGATCATTCCATAGGCGGCTTCCAAACTCGATTTCTTCTCTTGAGGTGGTCAGCATAAACGGGGCGTCAACCACAAGCGGAATCTTGATCCTGTGCCTTGTAGGCAGACCGCAGTACAGAGGATAGTCCTTCGCCGCGCCCTTATCCGGGATATAGCAGACGATGCTTTGGCCGCTGGAAATACTGCGCAATCCATTTTCTCTTTCCCTTAAGGCTTCATCACTCATCGAAAAATGATGAATGAAACGCCTGAATGTGTGCTGCCGTTTGTTAATGGTAACCGTCCGGATATTGTCGGAATCCTCAATGGTGATGAAGGTATTGTTGATCCTGATTTTGCGGAGTTTTCTGAGACACAGGCAGAACTCCAGCATGTCCTTTTCGCTGTAGTTGGACAACCGGATCCCCTGTTTCAAAACAATCTCCATCCGTGTTCCGAGAGTATTATCATGCTGATCCTTTAAGCTTTCCGGGATCGTGGGCGCTTTTGCAAGCAAAGAAAAATGATACATTCCGCTATGAATCCGCACCTCAGAGGCGATCGAAAAAATTGTTTTGAAACCTACACCCTTTTCGCCAATCTTGGCAGCATCCTGATTCATGAGATGGGTTTTTGTAGATTCACCAATCGCGGTGATCGACCGAATATTTCCCCGGGTAAAACCAACCTCATTATACTCTGTGACGATCCTCGATTGGTCCTGGTGTAAGGAAAACTCCGGAACGATGCCCTCTCCATATTCACAATCATCAGCATTTTGGAGCAGCTCCTGAATAAAGCGCACAGGGCTGATGCCTGAGCGCAATATCAGGTCAATATAATTTTGATATTGCTGTTTTCCGATGGCGTCTCTGCCAAGCTGGCGGTTATTCCGTAATTCACGAAGGTAATCTTCGGCGCTGCCTTCGTCGGACTCCGAGAGCCGGTTCAAGCGATCGGATATTTCCTTGTGCTTCATTCTGATGGAAAAAGTATCTTTACTATCCACCGCATAGCAAAATGCGGAGAAAGAGGCCAACGGGTTCCTTGCAGACAGCACAAGCGTGTTATCACACGGAAAATACTGATCCTCCCCGATGTCGATCAGTACGCACTTTTCTTGACACCCTCTCAAATATCTCTCAACGGCTTTTGGCGTTTCGCTTAGCTTAAAATCCTGATACAAGGCGTCTTGAATCGGCATTTGCATCGCGGACAGAATCCGATACACGGGCCGCCTTCCCGCTTGCAGACATTTTTTTGCATATTCGCCAAAGAGCTTTTCGATGTCCTCATATCGCAGGAAGAGGCCAATCTGCTCCTGGGTCAATTCAAATGTCTCTGACGGGATATTGGACTCCATAGGATGAAACTCAGCCGCATTCAGATATTGCAGGATCCGCCCTGTCTTTGCCGGATCTTTGAGCGCGATCGAAAACAACCGCTGATAAATATTCCGCTCGCTCTGAATTCCAATGTTGGCAAATGATTTCTGTTTGGGAAACGTAAAAAGTTCCTTTGAAAGAGGCAGTAAAGAATATGCCACCTCGGGCTCGTAGATTTCCTCCGCGCTGTCAAAGCAGAATACTTTATCAATGTCAACAAAGTGTTCGCTGCTGGTAAAGAAAATCGGCAGTTTGGAAAAATGCCCTCCTTTGAATGATTTCTGGGAACTAAGACACTTTTCTTTTCCGTTGTTATCTGCAAACAAGCTTCGGTTCACGCTTGGCAAATATGCTATAATGTCATTCTTAATGATTCTCGCCCAATCCTGATACGCATAGTCCAACAGTTCAGAGAAGTATCGGATGGCGTCCCGGAACCAAATGTTATTCTCCTGAGGATCAACGAATTCTCTGGATGCGTCCAGCTTAAATGGAACATGGCAGACCACAGGTACATTGAAACGAAGCTGGGTTGGCAGGAAAGAATACAGCGCTCCATTTCCAACAGTGTCCAAATACTCCGGGCAAGGAAATACAACCTGTAAGGTCATTGGTTTGCCGCCGTTACTGCCCACCTTTGTTTTCGCGCCATATCGTGATTTGCAGGCGGCTTCACCAAAGACGACAGAAGATGTATAACGGGTGCAGTAAATTTCTTCTACGACATTTCTCTCTAAGCCCAGTTCATAATCATGGAGATCGACCGAAATATGTACGTCCTCATCCTTATAGAATTTTGATGAGGCGAGGCTGCCCGGCCTGCTGACTCGGAATTCCATTGTTCGGAATTCATCATAGTACATCCTGAGAGAAGTCAGCTTATTGAGAAAGAGAAGGGGATTTCTGCTAAATAAAGCATCCTTATTGCAATATTGCTCCTTTATTTCACTATAAATACTGCTGGCTTTCCCTCCCGGAACAAACAATGTCATCTCCGTTCCAGGACAATACTCGTGCGTTTGGTAGCTTGCAATCGGTATTGTAAAGTTCTCTTTATGTAATTCAAAGGAGAACCAGCCGCTGCGAATCAAAACGGTATTCGTAACGCCAAAAACAGACTTAAAGCCAATGCCCTTTTCACCGATCTCATTTTTTCCGGCGGATACATTCTTCGCAGCCTCGGCGATGCCGGTAATGGCAAATACGTTGAATGGAGTAAAACCCTCCTCGTTGTAACGAAGCACGATCTTGTCGTGGTTAAAGTCAAAATGAATGTCCAGAGAATGGTCCTCAGTATTGGCAAATTCACAGTCATCTACATTTTGAATTAACTCAAAGATGAAGCGGAGGTTATTCGAATACAGGCCATCCTCCCCGACCGACAGCAAAGAATTGAGCAGTTGAGGATAGTTATCACCGTGGAGCTTGTCCGCTTCCGCAACGCCTTCACGGAATTTCCTCAGCAGCGACAGGAAATCCTGCGCATTCGTCAGCGAAGTGATTTCCGCCGCTTCCACCGACTTTAACCCGTCCCGCAATTCCTCTAATTGCTGTAATGTGATATCTGCCCGCTGCATAGCTCCGAATTTCTGAAAAAGCCGATCCAGTAGGGCCATATATTACATCTCCTCTACAACAATGATGCCGTTCGCCAAGAGGGTAGTATGAATATCTGAACGTGTTTGATCCGCTTGAATGCTTGCTGCTCTTTTGTCAAAATCAGCTTGAACTGTCTCCAATTCGCCCATTTTCATTCGCTTTATCTGGTCATCAAAAGCATCGCTAATTTGCTGCTCCAACGCTCTGACTCTGTTTCGATGCGTATTTTCAAGACTTTCGAGCCGAAACATGGCTGTGTTCGCCGCATCAGAAAGATACTTCTCCTTTGCGGCCTTCCACTCCTGCGCATGGAGCAATTCCAGGGCGTCCCAAGACGGGTCGTGCTCCACTTGACCCGTCAGTTCCGCAGGGCTGCTCTCAAGGATGTCGGGCAGCTCACGTGAAATCGTGGCGTTCTCGCATATGGTCACAAGGCGGGAATAAGGATTGGAGCCGGTATATCTCCACGCATAGATGGAGAAGGGATAGACTCCGACAGGAAGCGTATCGGACCGATGCTTAATCTTCAGATATGAAGTATTTTCAGCCGTAAAGTACTTAGCCGCCTGTCTTGCGAACGGATGCAGCGCGGTAATGAACAGACTGTCTCGATTTTTGGATGCGGATTCAGCGTCAAATGTAATGGAAATTGTCGCCTTTTTGCCGCTTAAATAGTTTTCCCATGTCCGTCTTACCGCACTTCTGACTCCTTGCAGATTCCGCAGGTCTGCCAGAATGGCGGCCCTTGCGTCAGCGGATAGGCGCAAGGTTTTATTTGCGCTATCGCCCAGAATATACATTCCGGAGCCGATTCTCTCGTTGAGGTAGTTCGTAACAAGCAGCTGAATCGTTTGCTGCGTCAGCCACGGATTTTCCGCTCTGCGAATCTCCTGTGTGGTTGTAAATTCGGAAAGGTCAAACCCAAACAGTTCTTTTTCTTCCTCTTCCAAGCGGTTCATTTCCATGATTTTACGAACCTCGTTGTCGGCCATCTGTTCAAGCTTTTTCTTGCGCTCACTGTCGGAAAGCCTGGAGTCAAGGACAATCCTTTCGATTTGTGCGGCGATGCCTCCAAGGATTTCTTCGCACTCGCCAATGCTGTTCTCGAAAACACCGATACGCATCAAACAGCGTTCATAAATATCAGCATCTACCGTTCCTTTGGTAATGACATTATAGATGTTTACGGCTTCGCTTCTTTGGCCTCTGCGATCAATTCGGCCGATACGCTGCTCGATACGCATTGGATTCCAGGGCAGGTCGTAGTTGATCATGGTGTCGCAGAATTGATAGTCAAGACCTTCTGAGCCGACCTCTGTAAACAGAAGAATATCAATAGCGTCCGGATTTTCTCTTTCCAGCTCAAAGCGGCGCTTCAGCTCGTAGCGCTGTTCATCCTTCACGCTTCCATCCACCTGCTCAACGCGCTGCCCTTTGGATTGAAGTTTCTTTTTGAGATAGGCCAACGTGTGCCGGAATGTGCTGAACAGCATGATTTTGTTATTGCCGTCAGCTTGCTTCTGCTGAATGATCTCGTACACTTTTTCAATCTTCGGATCGCGATCCGGCAGGGCTTCTGCCAGCGCAAGCACATTCTTTGCCAAGCGAACCAGCGTCTCGGAACTATCGGAATCCAAGTCGTAATCTTCCAAATCAAGTTCCGGATCATCGTTCATGCTCTGAAAGCGATGCTCAATCATATCGCGAATATGGGGAGCAAGTCCAAAAATACAACTCGCCGCCTGCCGCCGAATCGTACTGATCATGAATGGAACAGCCCTTGCGCCATGCAGCGCCGCCAGTGAGCTGGCCTCAAACCGCAGCAATTCATCATGAAGCTGCCTCTGCTCAGGCGTAAATTCCGTTTCAATCGTTATGCTGCGTCTGACGCAAAAATCTTGAATATCACGTCTGCGGGTTCGGTTAATCATGGTGCTGAAACTGTGCAATGACTCGACATCTGAAATTAAGCGAACACGATCCTCACGTGATATGTCCTCTCGCTCAAGCCGCGTCAGGATGTCGTCATACAGCGGGTTGCCTGCAATAACGCTGTCCCCCCACTGCGTTTTTCTGACCTGAAGCAGCTCTTGCGCCGCCCTGGTTTGCCAGCTCCCGTCCGCACTTCGGATTGTGCGAACGCACTTTGAAATGTATTCGTTGGGCTTGGACATCATATGGAATGTTTTCTGGTCTATGACAATATCCGGGCGCAATATATTAAGCAGCGTGAATAGATCATCATCGCCGGTCTGAAGCGGGGTCGCCGTTAGCATAACAACCGCGTCAGCATGATCGCAGAAAAATTTTGTACATTTATAGGCGAACGCCTTTTCCTTGTCCATACTGCCGTTTCGAATATGATGTGCCTCATCAACGATAACGAGATCAAAATGTGGCGCTGGTTCAAGGTCTGACAGGCCAAAATTTTTCGCTCTGTTGGAGCTTTCACCGCTGTATGCACGACCATCCAAAATAGAGTACGGAATAATCGCTTTATGATACCGCTGCGGCCATTCACCGTCACGATCTGTATCCGAGATTGCCTGCCGCAGGGTTGCCCCGTCCAGCGGAATAAAGTCCTCATCAAAGCGTTTCATTTCCAATTCCCACTTGCGTTCAGCCACAAGGGGGCGGGGGCAGATAATCAGGATTTTCTCCAGCTCCTGCCGGGCGGCTAATTCTTTAATAATCAGTCCGGCTTCAATCGTTTTTCCGACGCCTACGCTGTCTGCAATCAAAATTCTTGGCTCATCGGCATGAATGATTTTGAGCGCGGGCCTGAATTGATAGGGAACAAAGTCAATGCGGGCAGAATTTAAGGAATACAAATTTTGCCCCGACGGATTGTTGATTTGATAAGCGGTCATCAAGTTGCGGAACCGGTTCACATCAATCCATTGATAATCCGCCGTTTCTGCAACGGGAGCGATCTGTCCGGTATAGTAAGTGTGAATTGCGTTATCAATAAAAACACTGTACTTTGTTGTTCCGCCAAGCTCGGCAATGCCAACGACAAAGCCGCGCTTCTGGGGATCGCTGACAAGACAGACCATGGAGTTCTGCGTGATTGCGCCGCTCCCGGCGGGTAAGGCCGCTGTGGGTTTTGATAAATCCTCCGCTCTTTGCGGCGTAAAGGCAATGCTGCCTGGCTTCTCGATAAAGGCAGTCAATTCGCTGATCTTTGAGTATACCGCATGCTCGCAGTTGACCTGCTGCGCAAATTTGAGGATGATGTTCAAATCGCGCAATATCGTATCCTTATCGGGGAGTTCCGCGCTGCAATGCGCCCAGTTGTTGCGGACGCTTATCATATTGCGGACGCACTCCCGTTCGCTCGTTGGTAAATACGCAACCGTACGCATATCGTACCAGGATTTATTTGCAATGCGAAGCAGGGCCGCCAGGTCGAAATCTGACAGCTTGGAGAAATTTCTATTTTCAGCAACCTCCCGCTGGGAATAGCTGAGGCTGGACAGGACACAATCCACCCACCAGGAATCCGTCACTTTGGGCAAAAGCTCATCCAGCCAATTCGCAAGACAGCCGGCTGTGATATGTAACAAAGCATTGATATCGCTGACAATAGTTGTACGATCCATACTCTATCTCCCTACTGCCTATTTCGACAATATTATATTCTATTTGCGAAATAATATCAATACTCATCCGCAAACACCTTGCCTTGATGATGCCGGGACCTTCACAGCGGCTGAAATTTGATGTCGTTCTCCCTGGCGTACAGCTCCGCATAGCTCCCGGCGGGGGCGTGGATGGTGAGGCCCTCTATGATACGCGTGTCAATCTGAGAATCATGGGTGAAAGCGCTTGGATCGATTTCCGTGACGCTGGCCGGGATGGTCACATCGGTCAGATTGACGCAGCCGTTGAACGCTTGATATTCGATACTGGTGACACCCTTCGAGATGGTGACGCTCCGGAGGTTCTCGCAGCCGTCAAAGGCACCATGGCGGATTTCTTTGATGCCCCCCGGGATCGTTACGCTCTGCAAGCTTTTACAGTCGCAAAAAGCGAGACCGCCCAACTCCGTAACACTCTCCGGGATGACAATGGATCGAAGTTTTTCGCAGTAGGAAAACGCCCCGTTCTCGATTGTGACGACACTGTCCGGGATCGTTACGCTTTGGATACCGGCGCAGTACTCGAAGGCGCCGTCTCCGATCTCCTCCAGGCCCTCCGGAAGGATCACGTCTTTTTCCTCCCCCAGATAGTTCAGCAGGCAGTGATTGATCACGGCCAGCGCGCCCAGACCCTCACGCCAGGGCGTGTCTTTAAAGGCGGTGCCGCTGATTTTTTTGACGCTCTTCGGGATGGTCACGCTTTGGAGCTTACTACAGCCCTCGAAGGTGCTGTCGCTAATTTCCGTGACGTTTTCCGGGATCGTCACGCTTTGGAGGTTTACGCAGCCTTCAAAGGCTCGAAGGCCGATCTCTGTGACGCTTTCCGGGATGGTCACCTCCCGCAGCTTTCTGCAGTCCCCAAAGGCACCCTGCCCAATCTCGGTGACGCCTTCCGGGATGGTCAGACTTTCAATATTACACTCAGAAAAGGCATGAATCGAAATGACCTTCACGCCCTTTTCGATGGTGACGCTGGTCAGGCCCGAACAGCCGAAAAAGCCTTGATCTGGGATATATT
>OFFJ01001947.1_pt1 | contig 14053 bp, 13 predicted proteins | sample 1521261 | NCBI WGS metagenome assembly OFFJ01 (sample SAMEA3504122, study PRJEB24116) | mouse gut metagenome | biome: mouse gut; feature: mouse-associated habitat; material: faeces | place: Denmark | collected 2011 | reverse complement strand
TCCAATGTCCGACTGTTTATTCTGCAAGATCGCCGCCGGGGAGATTCCGTCCAGCAAGGTGTACGAGGACGAGAAGTGTCTGGCCTTCCACGACATCGACCCCCAGGCCCCCACCCACTTCCTGGTGATTCCCAAGGAGCACATCCCCTCGGTGGCGGGGGTGGACGAGGGCAACGCCGCTGTGGTGGCTCACATCTTTACGGTGATTGCCCAGCAGTGCAAAAAGCTGGGGCTGGACAGCTACCGGGTGGTGTCCAACATCGGGGAGCAGGCGGGGCAGAGCGTGCCCCATCTCCACTTCCACGTGCTGTCCGGCCGGGACATGACCTGGCCTCCGGGCTGAGTGAACTATGTTCGTCAAAAATCCGGATTATTTTCTGACCATCGTCAAGGAGAGGAGTATCTCCAAGGCGGCGGAGAGGCTGTATCTGTCTCAGCCCTACCTGAGCCAATATCTGGCCAAGCTGGAGGGCAGCCTGGGGGTGGTCCTGCTGGACCGCTCCCACTCCCCCCTGAAGCTCACCCCGGCGGGGGAGCTGTTCCACGCCTATCTGGAGCGGCAGAGCTTTCTGGACCGGCAGCTGGTCAGCGACCTGCGGGACCTGCAGGACAAGAAGCGGCCGGTGCTCCACATCGGGGTGTCCCCCTGGCGGGGGTCCACGCTGCTGCCCGACATCCTGCCCCTGTTTGAGGAGCAGTACCCCGACGTGCAGGTGGTCCTCCACGAGGCCCCGGTGCCCGAGCTGGGGGAGCTGGCCGAGGCCAACGTCATCGACTTCTGCGTCATGCAGCCTCCCGACAACCTGGCCGAGCTGACCTATGAGCCGGTGATGCGGGAGAGAATTTTCCTGGTGGTCCACCGGGACTATCCCTCTCTTCAGGGGCGGGACAGTACCTGCGGCGACCCCAAACCCTTCCCCGACCTGCGGCTGCTGGAACACGAGAGGGTTATCATGCTGCCCGCCGACTGGCGGCTGTCCAGGCTGCTGTACAACACCTTCTCCGTCCACAGTGTGGAGCCCCAGAACATTCTAGTCACCACCAACACCACAACTGCCATCAATCTGGCGGCGGAAAAGATGGGGTTTGCCTTTTTGCAGGAAAGCGGCGTTTCCCGCACCCCCTATCTGGACCGGTTGGCCTGCTTCACCGTGGGCGAGCCGCCCCTGACTTGCCCGCTGGCGGTGGTCTATAAGAAAAACGGCTTCCTCTCCCCGGCGGCAAGGACCTTCATCGACCTGGTCAGGGATTGTTACAGCCGGTACGACCAGGTGAGCGAATCATAAGCCTCCCTCACCGAGGGAGGCCAAAAAGCACCTGCGTGACACAGAGCACAAAAATCCTCCCCGGGCAGGAAGCAGACTTTTTCGATGGATTGATGAAAAGAATGGTGCCGGAAAAGTCTGAAATCCGATATACTAGAGAAGAAAGATAACACTGATTCCAGTTTGTTGACAACAGTTTACCGGTACAAAATGACCCTGCCCAACTGAACGACTGATGATAGTCTGTTCAGATCAGGCAGGGTCGTTCGATTTTGTGTCTGCTACTGCCGCGTGGCATGAGCAGCAATGCGTATGTTCTGATAGGGGGTATCAGAAGGCAGCGTACAGTCCGCACCTAAAATAAATCCGTCCGTTCCCATTGTGTTCAGAACAGACTGAACTTCGCCGACAATCTGATCAGGCGTTCCGCAGTGGAGAGGACCGCTCTTTGCATTGGAGATGCCGCCCATCAGAGTTACGCCGGGAAACAGCTCCCGGCCACATTCCAGAGGATACTTGGGATTTTCATAGGTGCCCCAGTTGATCACATCGGAGAAGGGGGCGTATTTCTGGTATCTCTCCATGACAAGACCATCTTTGCAGCAGTGCAGGAAGATGTCCAGCCCCGCCTCATGTCCGGCGCGCATAATCTGAATGTCCAAAGGGGCGATGTACGCCTCAAATTCCGCATCGGTAAAGTAATGAGACTCACCGCCCAGAGAGGCAAAGTAAAGTCCGTCCACGCCGGCGCGGGCATAGCCTTCCGCCAGATTACAGAGGGCGTCTGCGATCCGTTTCATGGCGTCTAAAAGATATGGCTTACCACAGCGCAGATGCTCGCATTGAAGCTTGCGCACGGAGACATAACCGTATCGGTGTTCAATGGGGTGAATAGAAGACGCAACGATACCGTGCAGAGTTCCCAGGCTGTAGGCATCAGGATCGGACTGATCCAGCAGCCGCTTGGTAAATTCCAGCTGATTCTGAATAAATGCTGCGTTTGGGCTGAAGCTGCCCAGGCTTTTCCAGTCCTCCGGCGCTGTGACAGGACCGAAGTCCGGGACAAGATTTTCGTTCATGATTTTTTGGAGATCGGTGTCAGTCTCCGCGAAGAAATCAAGATGGGCGGCGATTTCAGCCGGGGTGCCGTGAAGAGAAGGATCGAAATGAAGACTAAAGCCTGAGGGGACATAATCCACGGGCTGCTGGTGAATGGCCGCCAGTACCCGTTCTTTTTTTGTCATTGCATCAACTCCTGACTGACTGGGATTTTGATCGATTGATAATATCACTGATAATATTAAACCTCTGACACGATTAATATGATCGATCAGAAGCATTTTGTCAAGAGTCAAACGAGAAATTCGTGATTATAACCTAATTCAGTAAAGTGAAACTGTAACATAAAACAAATTAAAGGGAACCTAATCTAAAAGCAATGTGCACTCTTGACAAGGATATTTGTATGCGCTATAATAATATCACTGATAATATCAATCTGATAAGCAACTTCAGGCGGAAAGCCTTCCCATCGTTTCCCAATATAAACACAAAGGGAGTCTTCTGAAAATGGAAAATAATAAACCTCTGACAGCAAGCGTTTACAACGGGATCTACGAAGAAATCATTAAAGGTGATCTGAAGTCAGGCGATATCATAACGGAAAAGCAAGTAATTGCTCGGTATGGGATCAGCCGCTCGCCGGTTCGCGAGGCACTGATTTGTCTGTGCGATGAGAATGTGCTATGCAGCATTCCCCGGGCAGGCTATCAGGTGGTAAGTTTCTCATACTCAGAGCTGAAGCAATTGACAGAAGCCCGCTTGCTGCTTGAATTGCATCTTTTGGAGAAAAGCTTTCCGACTTTGACAGATGAAAAGGTGCGGCAACTGGCGGATACCTGCGAACAGCATACGAAAAATGCTGAGGCCCACAGTTTTATTCAGATTTGGTACGACAATATTGATTTCCATCTGCTGCTGGCCTCGTTTGCGGAGAATAAGTTTCTGTCGTCTATGCTGCGTAAGCTTCTCCGTTCCTGCACTAGGACAAGTACAGAGTATTACACCAACACAACATCGGAACACTATGAACCGGGATTGCATGTTAAGGTTATTGACGCATGTGCAAGGCGTGACCTGGAGGACGCCAAAAAATTTCTCGCCCGGGATATTGATCAGCTGTTTGCAGTCCAGATGGGGTGACCCTGTCCGGACTGGTCAGAAATGACGGAAACTATCCTCCAGGTGGTTTCTTTTAACTGAAATGAAGGAGGATATTACAATGAAAAAGTATGGAAAACGGTCAGTTTTTGCCCTTGTGTTGGCTATGCTTCTTCTGCTGGCGGCCTGTGGGAGCCCCAGCCAGCCGGCGGCCTCCCAGCCAGGGGGCAACGCGTCTGACGGGTCCGCCGCCGGAACGACCAAGTACCCCGCAGGGCCCATTATCTGGTGGGCAACCGGCCAGCCTGAGTTCAGAAAGACCTACTATGACGACTGGTTTAATCGCCACCAGGACATTGCAGAGGGCTGTTACGTGGAGCCCACGACGATCAAGACGACGAATGAAGGTCAGCAGCAGGTGGCCATGTACAAGATGTCTGAAGACTACAAGTCCATGCCTGATATCATGTTTCTGGATGCCGTCGGCGTGGTCAACATGGCGATGAACGGCCTTCTTTGCGACGAAACGGATTTCTATGCCACAGTTGCGGACGATATGGTGGACGGAGCCGCTGATGATGCAACCATTAACGGCCGGGTTTACGGCTTGCCGGATGCGGTACGCCCTCAGATGATGTTCTACAATGCGACGATTTTTGAGAAGTATAATATTGACCCCGCCGAGATGGCGACGTTCGAGGGCTATCTGGAAGTGGGCCGCAAGCTGAAGGAGGCCAGCAACGGTGAGGTCTATCTGTCCTATGTTGATCCCGGCAGCTATACCTGGCGCTATTGGGGCCGCCGCGGCTTGATGCCGCAGGCAAACGCCCGCATTTGGGATGAAGAGGGCAATGTTGTCATCGGCGAGGACGCCGGCACCAAACTGGCCCTGGGCTATTTGGACCAGCTGAACAGCGAGGGGCTGCTGTACAAGACCGAAATGATGAAACAGCCCCTGTATGAGGCTGCCGACGGAGGGAAAATTGCCACATTCTATATCGGCGCGTTCTGGGATGAGTTTATGCGCGGCAACCTGACCGCCACTGCCGGCCAGTGGCGGGCCCAGGCGGCGCCCGTATTTAAGGAAATCGGAACCGGCGGCGCGCCTGTTTCCACCTATTACTGCCTGATCGACAAGAACGACGACACCTATTACGAACTGCTGGAAACTGTTTGGAAGGATTTTGCCACGGACGGCGAGGCATATAAGACCTGGGTAGACAAGATGGTAGAGGTAAACGGACCCTACAATAACCCGGTCTCCAAAACGATGCTGCAGGATCCCTACTGGCAGGAGGGCTCCGACTTCTACGGCGGCATGTCCTTCCGCAAGGCGGAGAGCGACTCTCTGGCCAACCCTTCCAAGAACCTTATGGTCACCCCCAATGACGCCGAGGCAGACAATATTATCAGCGCCGAGATCGAGAAGTACGTGGCCGGGGAGCAGACCATGGACCAGGCCATCAGCAACATGGACAGGGAGTTGAAAGCCCGGATCGGAAAGGCGCAGATTCCCTAACCCCATACCCCACTCCTCTGTTCCCGCCCCTGCCGGGGCGGGAACTTCGAAAAAGTGCCAATCAGAGAGGCACGGGAGGAATTGGGATAGAAACCACACGAGGAAAGGATTGGAAACCAAATGACAAAAAAAGAACGCCTCGACGCTGTCCTGGCCGGGAAGGCCCCCGATAGGATACCGTTCAGTTTCTACTACCACTTTCAAGGCGACCCGGAGAAAGAGAAGGACTATGTCAAGTCCCATCTGGATTTTTACCGAGAAAGTGATGTGGATTTTCTCAAGATTATGTGCGATGAGCTTCTGTACCCCTTTTATGAACCCATTGAATGTGCTTCGGACTGGGCGAAGCTGACCCCTCTGCCCCGGGATGACCGCTTCTTTACCGAGTCGGTCAGGCGCTGCCGGGAGATTACCAGCGCAGTTGGGGCGGGATGTTATACATTTTACACCTTCTTTGCGCCCTTCTCTCTGATCCGGAACGCCTCTTCCCTTACGGAAAAGGCGCGGGCCGACCGCACCACGGACGCCGTTATTATGGCCCACCTGAAAGAGGACGAGGACGCGGTTCTTCACGCCCTGCAGGTGATTGCCGACGACCTGGTGTATCTGGCAGGCAGAATCATCAACGAGAGCGGCTGCCGGGGAATCTATCAAAGTGTACAAGGCGCGGAGAAGGGACGCATGTCTGCGGAGGAGTATGCCCGCTGGGTTGAGCCGTCTGACCGGACCGTCATTGAGGGGATTAACAGGCTGAGCAGCTGCAATATTTTGCACATGTGTTCCTGGGCGGGCTTCCCCAACCACCTGGAGTACTGGCGGCAGTATCCGGCAGCGGTGAAAAACTGGGGGATCAGCATTGAGGGGCTGACTCTCTCTGGCGGCCTCGACTACTTCCCGGGCAGTGTTCTGATGGGCGGGCTTGACAACCGTAAGGGGAAAACCCTCCACAGCGGCACTGAAGCGGACGTGAAGGAACATGTACGGAGAATCCTGGACGAGATGGGGGACGTCCCCTTCATCCTGGGCGCGGATTGTACCATGCCCTCCGACATTTCTGCGGAGCGTTTCCGCTGGGTCCGGGAGGCGCTGGAGGAGAGGCGCTGACACTGGGCGGGCACTGGAGAAAGGAAAACTTATGAAAAAAAACTGGAAGCGCTACGGATTTGTCATATTGGCCATCAGTCCGTTCTTTATCCAATTTTTGCTGTTTCAGCTGGTGCCTACCATTTCAACAGTTCTGCTCAGCTTTACGGATTGGAACGGCATGTCCAAGCCGAGGCCCATTGGCTTGGGCAACTATAAGATGATGCTGGTGGATTACCAGTTTCACGATGCGCTGCGAAATACGTTAATTTACTGGGTGGTCAGCGTAATCTTTGTTATCTCCCTGTCTCTGCTGATCGCGGTTTTGCTGAGTTACAAGCTGCTGCGGTTCCGCCGGTTTTTTAAAACGGCGATGTTTCTGCCCTACGTCTGCGCAACCATTGCGGTCGGTCTGGTGTTTGGAATGCTGTTTGACGAAAAAGCGGGCCTGATCAACGCGGTTTTGTCTCTGGCCGGTATAAACCCTGTTCCCTGGCTTACCAGCAGCAAATTTGCCAGAATCCCGGTTGAGATTCTGTTTGTATGGCGGTTGATCCCCTGGTATGTGCTGATCTATCTCTCCGGTCTGCTGGGAATTCCAAATGATTACTACGAGGCGGCCACAGTGGACGGCGCCAACGGGGTGCAGAAATTTTTCCGCATTACAATACCACAGCTGAGCAACATTACCTTTTTCTGCGTGGTAACAGTGACAGTGGACGCGTTCCGCCTCTTCAACGAGTCGTATACACTGTCCGGGCCTGGCACCTCCAACACATCGCTGTTCCAGCTGATGTATGAAAACGCCTTCTCCCTGTTTAAAATGGGTTACGGTTCCGCCATCGGTGTGGTGCTTGTGGTAATTTTGCTGGTAATTTCCTTCATTCAGTTTAAGGTGCGCCGCAGTTTGGGCGAGCTGTGAGGAGAGAAAGATGAAAAGACACAATCGAAATATCAGCATGTTAGTGCACTTCATTATGATTCTGGTTGTGATAGTGGCCCTGTTTCCAGTGCTGTGGTCCTGCGTGATCAGCATCAAAAGCGTGGGGGAGAAGATCTCCGGTTTCTCCGCGCTGAGCATCTCAAACCCAACCTTGGCAAACTACAAAAGGCTGTTTCAGTTGATTCCCATGAAGGAGCAGCTGTTTAACAGCGTGTTTACCACCCTGGTGGGCACCGCGACAACCATGTTTTTCTGCCCGCTGGCCGGCTTTGCGTTTGCCAAATACAGATTTCCCGGCCGGGATGTCCTGTTCTATTTTGTGGTGGCGACTATGACGATCCCGGCAGAAGTTGCGTCTGTTCCGCTGTTTATGATCATGAAGAAGATCGGCCTGACCAACAGCCTCTGGTCGCTGATCCTGCCCAGGCTGACAACCGCTGTAGGTGTTTTCTATTTGCGGCAGTATATTATGGATGTTCCGGATGAGATTTTGGAAGCCGCCCGCATTGACGGGTGCAGCGATTTTAAAATCTTTTGGCGGATTGTCTGCCCTATGATCAAACCGGCTCTGGCGTCCTGGGCGTCCATCACGCTGGTTGCCAGATGGAACGACTTCTTCTGGCCGCTGCTGTTCCTGACAAAGCGCACCAAGCAGACGTTGATGGTTTCCGTAGCCCAGCTGCCCCTTGCGGACGGGCTGGCAACGCCTTGGCAGGTCATTCTCGCGGGGACCACACTGGTAATCGTCCCTAGTATCATTATCTATGTTGTAATACAATCTTTTCAAAAGGACGGCGCGTTTGAAGGCGCAATCAAAGGCTGACAGGGGGAGATATAGTATGAAGTATTATGAGATCACTGGTGAGCTGAGACTGCCAAGGGTAATTATGGGCTGTATGCGCATCTCTCAGATGGAGTACCGGGAACTGGAAAACCTGGTGATGACCGCAGTGGAAAACGGTGTCAATCACTTTGACCACGCCGATTTTTACGGGAATTTCCAGTCGGAGGTCCGTTTCGGGGAAGTGCTTGCAAACAACCCCTCCCTGCGGGATCGTATTATCCTGCAATCCAAGTGCGGCATCCGCACAACAGGCTTTTATGATTCGTCCTATGAGCATATTGTCAACAGTGTGAACAACAGCCTGAAGAAGATGAATACAGACCATCTGGACTGCCTGTTAATCCACCGGCCGGACGCGCTTGCCGATGTGGACGAGATGGCGCGCGCCTTTGAGGACCTGGAGAAATCGGGGAAGGTACAGTGGTTTGGTGTGAGTAATCACAACCCCCTGCAGATCCAGGTTTTGCAGCAGGCGGTGAAGCAGCCGCTGCTGTTCAATCAGATGCAGCTGAGCATTATGCACACGCCGATGATCGACCAGGGAATCAATGTCAACACCCGCTTTGAGGGAGCCGTGGACCGGGACAACGGCACGCTGGAGTACTGCAAGCTGAAGGGGATCGTGCTGCAGACCTGGTCGCCCTTCCAGTACGGATTTATCGAGGGCGCCTTTCTGGATAATCCTGAATTTCCGGAAATCAATCAGGTGATGGATCGGGTTGCGGAACAGTATGGGATCAGCAAGACGGCCCTGGCAATTGCCTGGCTGGTGCGGATTCCCGCCAAAATGCAGGTCATTGCCGGCACCACAAAGCCGTCCCGTCTGCTGGACATTATTCGGGGCGCAGAGGTGGAACTTGCGCGCCCTGACTGGTACGAAATTTACCGGGCGGCCGGCAACCGTCTGCCCTGATTTCCGGGCGTGCTGAACATTCTCACTGCCCTCCCGGATCATCCGCTTAAGAGTCGCGAATGAAACGAGGACACCAGGAACGAACAGATGATTCCTGGTGTCCTCGTTCTGTTTTCAGAGATCACTGCGGTCGCGGCGAAGGATTTACCCGCCGATGGTATGACGATGCGAAATATTCAGGTTGCTGTAGACGGCAGCAGAAACATTGTGATAAAATGGCCTTAATGAGCAACGCTATTTAACGATAGCAAGCTTCAAAGAGGAACTGAATATCATTGCCCGCCGGTACGGGCTTTAAGGGAGGTATATATCACTGTGAAACTGATCCATCTCTCCGATCTCCACTTGGGAAAACGGGTCAACGACTTTTCTATGCTGGAAGATCAGGCATACATACTGGACCGCATTTTAGAGATCATCGACACGCAGCGGTCGGACGCGGTACTCATCGCCGGAGACATCTACGACAAGACCGTTCCCTCCGCTGAAGCGGTGGCCCTTCTGGACGACTTTCTGGTCAAACTGGCAAACCGGTCTTTGGCGGTACTGCTCATCAGCGGAAATCACGACTCGCCGGAGAGACTCTCCTTTGCCAACCGGCTCATGGTGGAGAAGGGCGTCCACATTGCCCCGGTCTATCACGGCGAAGTGACGCCGATCACACTGAAAGATGCCTGCGGCCCGGTGGACTTCTGGCTGCTGCCCTTTCTGAAGCCCATCCATATCCGCCGTTTCTTCCCGGAGGAGGGGGTAGAGAGCTACACGGATGCTATGGCCTGCGTTATCCGGCATATGCCTTTAGACCCGGCCCGGCGCAATGTGCTGGTCACCCACCAGTTTGTCACAGGGGCAGAGCGGTGCGAGTCGGAGGAGGTCAGCATAGGCGGTACGGACAATGTGGACGTCTGTGTTTTCTCGCCCTTCGATTATGTGGCCCTGGGCCATCTTCATGGCCCGCAGAATGTCAGCGGGGAGAGGGTCCGTTATTGCGGCACACCGCTGAAATATTCCTTTTCTGAAGTTCGCCACCAGAAGTCCGTCACCGTTGTGGAGATGGGGGCGAAGGGGACGCTGGACGTGCATACGGTTCCCCTTGTTCCCAAGCGAGACATGGTGGAGCTGCGGGGCAGCTTTGCCCGGATCAAGTCCCCGGAGTTCTACGGGAAGGTGGACCGGAATGCCTATGTGCGGGTGATCCTCACCGACGAGAATGACATTTATGACGCCATGGGACAGCTGCGTCTTATCTACCCCAATCTGATGCGGCTGGACTATGACAACCTGCGCACCCGGAGCGGCTCAGTGGAACTGGAAGAGGCCGACGTGAGGCGGGACCCTCTGGAGCTGTTCGCGGATTTCTACCAGCAGCAAAATCACCAGCCCATGTCGGAGGAACAGAGGAATTATCTGAAGGAGCTTTTGGAAGCGATACGGGAGGAACGGGCATGAGACCGACAAAATTGACTCTCTCCGCCTTTGGCCCTTACGCGGGGCGGGTGGAGCTGGACCTGGACAAGCTGGGGCAGGAGGGGCTGTATGTGATCTGCGGCGACACCGGTGCGGGCAAGACGACCATTTTCGATGCCATCACCTTCTCTCTCTTCGGCAAGGCCAGCGGAAAAAACGTAAGTTCGGAGATGTTCCGCAGTAAATATGCCCAACCGGAGACGCCTACCTTTGTGGAGATGACCTTCCGCTATCGCGGCCAGGAATACTGGATCCGGCGAAATCCAAAGTATGAACGTCCCAAGGTCAGAGGAAGCGGAACAACACCGCAGGAGCCAAACGCTGAGCTTCACTATCCGGATGGGAGCATCTTTACCGGGAAAGGCAGCACCCCAAAAAAGGACCGGGCGACTGAAGAAGTTGAGAAATTACTAGGCCTCTCCTATGAACAGTTTACTCAGGTGGCCATGATCGCCCAAGGGGATTTCCGGAGGCTGCTGGAGGCCCACACGGAGGACCGGGTGAAGATTTTTCGGCAGATTTTTGACACCGGGCTGTACCAGACCCTTCAGGATCGATTGAAGGAGGCCGCCGGAGAGCTGAAGCTCATCGGTACGAAGGTCCTGGGGCAGAGCCGTTCGGAAAAATGATAGAAAGGAAGATGAGCCCATGAAAAACACCTGCATTTCCCGCAAGCCTGGCGACATCGTTCAGCTCGCGGGCATTGACTTTGTTGTCCTGGAAGACCGCAGCCCATTTAGCGGAGAGGGAGCTGCCTTGCGGGGAGCTGATCCCGCTGCTGGACAGGCTGCTGGCAGAGGACGATATTCAAAAAAGCGCGGTGGATGAGAAGCGGGGAGAGATCGATAAAGAGCTGGAGAAGCTGATTGCCCAAATCAAGCAGGGCGAACTTCGCAGGGAAAATCAGAAGGGGCTGAATGCGGCGAAGGAACGTCTTGAACAGCTGCGGCCACAAATCGAAGCTGCCGCCAAAGCCCTGGAGGAGGTTTTGACTCATCAGGATGAGATCCCCCGCCTAGAGGCCCAAGCCGCCCAGCTGGAGGATCGGTTGCCCCAGTATGGCCAGCTCCAGGAGCTATCTGGACAAATCGCCGGGCTGGGGGAGAAAATTGCGTTGGAGGAGAAGAGTCTGGAGGCCGGGCGGGCTGCTCTGGAAACGGCTATGGACCGCCTGGCGCGGGATAAAGCTGCCATGCAGACGCTGGACGGCGCAGCCTTGCATGCGGCGCAGGCCAGGCACGAACGGGAGAAGCTGGAGCGCACGGTCCAGCAGCTTCAAGAGCTGAAAAAAGATCTTCTCGCCCTGGAGAATCTTCAGGTATCATGCCGGAGGGCCCAGGAGGATTATCAGAAAAAGGCCCAAATGGCCCAGGAACAGGAAGAGACTTGGCAGAAGATCAACCGGGCCTATCTGGATGCCCAGGCAGGAGTGTTGGCCAAGGGCCTTTTCTCGGGGACCCCCTGTCCGGTGTGCGGCGCATTGGAACATCCCCATCCCGCCCCCATATCCCGGGAGGCCCCCGATGAGGCGGCGTGGAAGCGGGCGGAGAGGTCCGCCAAACTGGCCCAGCAGCAGGCGTCGGAGGCCAGTCGTGTTGCCGGAGAACGAAAGAAGGAGAAGGAAACCCGGGAGGAGCAGCTGTGCCAGCAGGCCCAAAACCTTCTGCCGGCCCTGCATCAGGCCGCTTTGCCGGAGATGAATGAGCTGTCGGCGGCAGAAACCAGGCAGAACACTGCGCTGCGAACCGCAATAAAGCAGCAGGAGGATGCCGACGCCCGGGTAGAAAAGGCGAAGATCCTGGGGGAGGCGATCCCCAAGCTGGAACAGTCGGCAGCAAAAGAAAAGGAGCGTCTGGCCTCTTTGGACAAGGAGCTTGCCAGATGTAAGGCGGCTGCGGAGGAAAAGCGTCGCCAGGCGGAGAAACTGCGCCAGGAGCTCCCGTTCCCCACAGAAAAAGAGGCGGAAGAGAAGGCTGCCGCCCTGCGGGCGGAAAAAACACGGCTGCAAACCAGACTCCAGGATGCGCAGGTCCGCAAAACCGATTTGGAAAAGCAGCAGGAAGCGGCGCAGGGCAAGCTGGAGACCTACCAGACGCTGCTCCAGGACGGCGAAGACATCGACCTGGAACAGACAGGGACTCTCAGGGAGAGGCTGATTCAGGATAAGATGAGACTGGAGAAGGAGAGAGGAGTGCTACAGACCCGGATTGCCCTGAACCGGAAGGCAAAAGAAAATCTTCTCCGGCATCTGGAGAATCTGGAGAAGAGCAGCGGACGTCTCACCTGGCTCAAGGCCCTGTCAGATACGGCTAACGGCGCCCTCACCGGGCAGGAGAGATTTCGGCTGGAGACCTATATCCAAACGACCTGCTTTGCCCGCGTTCTGTACCGGGCCAATCTGCGCCTGCGGGTCATGAGCAGCGGACAGTACGACCTTCTCCGGCGCACCGATGTGGGCTTAAGGGGGCAGGTCGGCCTGGATCTGGATGTGGTGGATCACTGGAATGGCACCATACGCGGGGTGGAGACCCTGTCCGGCGGCGAATCCTTCCTGGCCTCTCTGGCGCTGGCCCTTGGTCTGGCGGATGAGATTCAGTCCTCTGCCGGCGGCGTGAAACTGGACACCATGTTCGTGGACGAGGGCTTCGGTTCCCTGGACGACGAGGCCCTGCAAAAGGCGATGAAGGCCCTCAGCCAGCTGGGCGAGGGCCGGCGGCTGGTGGGCATCATCTCCCATGTGGCCGAATTGAAGGGTAGATCAATCGGCAGATTGTTGTGAAAAAGGATTGCTCCGGCGGAAACAGGGTGGAGATCGTGTGCTGAATCTAAGCAAGTACAGCGCACGAGATAAATATTGGCAATTTCTTTCTTTGTAGATAGTGGTGCAATTTATGAACTCGCGGAATCTCCTTTTCATTTCTCTGCGGATGTGGTATACTGAAATAGTCAAGAAAGGGCGGTGATGGTATGCCTCCGTATAGTATTGATGAACTTCGTCAGATTATTGCTCCGATTGCACGGGAGCATGGCGTAGAAAGTGTTTCTTTATTTGGCTCTTACTCCAAGGGGGTAGCCTCAGCGGGCAGCGATGTGGACTTGAAAATTGAAAAAGGTCGGCTCAATTCTCTTTTTCAACTGAGTGGGTTTCGGCTGGCAGTAGAAGATGCGTTGAAGCTGCCGGTGGACCTTGTTACCAGCGAGGCGTCTGACCGTGTGTTCCTAGACACGATCAGCAGAGATGAGGTGTTGCTGTATCGAAACTCGTGACGTTGTGATTCTTCAAAAGATTGTGATGTACTGTCTGCGTATTGCGGAAAATCTGGAACGTTTTCATCACGATTTTTCTGCTTTTGAAAATGATCATCTTTTCCAGGATGCCTGCTGCATGTGCGTGGTACAAATCGGCGAGTTGGTCGCATTGCTCTCCGATACAGTAAAGCAACAGAACACCGCTGTTCCCTGGCGTGTGATTAAGGACACGAGGAATTTTTACGTTCATTCCTATGGCACTATAGATGTGCGTGCTGTGTGGGATACGCTGGAGCAGGATATTCCCGTTTTGAAATCTGCCTGCGAGGCCATTTTGAATGCCTGACCCATAATCTGACCCAGAATGGAAAAAATCCCTGTGGAATCAGTGGACAGAAAAGGGCTGGAAAGGATATGCTTTCGAACGCAATTGTGTCAGAAAGCACCAGAAATCTCTATTCGCCACCCCTGAGAGCAGCTACGGACCAGAAGGCCGGGGGTTCGAATCCCTCACGGCGTGCCATGATAAGTTGACAGGTTACACCAAGGGGGTAGCCTGTCAACTTTTATATATAATCACTTAAAACCTTTGCGCCGCAGTCATTTTACT
>OFFJ01001941.1_pt1 | contig 14113 bp, 16 predicted proteins | sample 1521261 | NCBI WGS metagenome assembly OFFJ01 (sample SAMEA3504122, study PRJEB24116) | mouse gut metagenome | biome: mouse gut; feature: mouse-associated habitat; material: faeces | place: Denmark | collected 2011 | reverse complement strand
GAAGATTATGATATACAGGGAGACAAGGCCTGGCAGTGGAATGAGTGGGAACTGCTCAGCCTGGAAGCGGCAGGGGACGACGCCGGATGGAAAGAGGAAATCCGGCAGTTCTGGGACAGGCATCTGCCCTTTTTCCTGTCCCTGGACAGCGGGTATGCTTATTATGCGTTCTCCATGGAAGACGGTTCCGTTGTCTATGGCACAGAGCCGGAATTTGAGGAATGTGAGACGGTTGCCGATTCCTTTGAGGATTTCATGGAAAAAGTGATGAGCGGCGGGATTCAATTGTAAAGTGGGCCATATGCAGAATTTAGGGGTATTTGATTGCGATGGGAATGGATGCATATGAAGAAAACACAGTTTTTTGGAGGAAGCGGAGCGGATGAGAAAGGCAAAGGCGCTTTCCGGGAAACGGAAGCAGAAGCCTGGAGGATGCAGAACTGTGGCTGCGGCGGTATTGCTGGTTCTGTCCCTGCTGACCGGCTGCAGCAGGGGGCGGATGGAGACCCGCAGGGAGATTGAGCGTATCCTGGAAGCCGCAGAGAGCGTGGCAGAGGACAGGGCGGCTGCGCATATCCTGGAAAAATACGGGATAGAGGCAGCAGCGGAAGGGTACTGGACCCAGGCATATAATGACTTCTTTGCTCCCAGTGTGAATCCTAACGTGGTGGTTTTCATGGAACACGGAGACAGGAAATTCTGCGTGGGCATTGATGTGGATGACGAGTCTGTCTTGTGGGATAATTACCAGAGGGAGGAAATAGATGCAGCGTTGCAAGGGTATCTGACAGAAAACTATGGACTTCCCCCGGCCTACAGGGCGGAGACGGTGTTCCGCCTGGAAGATGCCCCGAACTACAGTGTGGCCACGCCTGCGGAATGGCGGGAGAAGGGATATGACCATGCGAATATGGTGGATTTCTGTTTCGAGGGGCAGTCTGCGGAAGAGCTGCTTGCCCGGATGGAAAATCTGGAATTCCATGATTCCTGGCTGTCCATGGAGCAATCCCTCGAGGCGGTTGCCTTCGATGCGGAGGACTGGCCCATATGTGAGGGCGGCTATATGGAATGGAACCTGCGCCTGTACGCTTCGCCGGAAGCGGAGTTCGTGGATTTGAGTGAGAAATACCCTGATATCGGCGGATTCCCCTATTTCCGGGAGTGGAGGCGGACCTGTCTAAGGGATAAGGGGACAGAGGGGCAGGAAATGTCCGATGGATTCTTCGCGTTCCGGTCCCTGGAGTCAGAGGGAATCACCATCATTTCACGGCTTCCCTATGAGATAGAGGATATCGTTGAAATCAGTGAGGGAGAGGCACAGTGGAGGGTAAGCCGGGGAGAAGGCCGCACTGAGGCATATCGGCTGGTTTCCCGCATATTTGAGGTGACGGAAAACGCTGCTGACAGCAATTATGCCACGGCAATCCATGTGCCTGCAGAGTTCGCCGCCCGATATGAGGGACCGCTGTACATACTCCGCCGCAAAATGGAAGAAGGGCATTCCGCAGAAACGGGGAAAGCGGAGGTTGTAAAACAGATCTCTTCCCAGGAAGAGCTGGACGCCATTCCCGGGGATGAGTCCCGTAGGGACTATAAGATATATTCCAACGGGACATACGGCATGAGCGCGGGCTATCAGTACGCTGTAGCGGAAAAAATCGGGGAGGAATGAGAAAGAAGATGGGCTTTCAGGATGAGATGAAACAGATGTTCCTGCGTGTTGCGGCGGGAGAAGTAGAACCGAAGGAATGGGAAAAATGGTGGAACAGCAATAAGGCCAGGCTGGAAGAGAACCTGACCCGTGGAGACCGGGGAAGGATGATGCCGGCTTTATGGAATGCAGACTATTACTGGATGGCAAAGACCCAGAGCGGCGTTGCCTACTATTTCCATGCCCAGGGACGTCCGGTAAAGACTTCCGGTTATTATGAGGAAAAAGCCAGGGAAGAGGAGGACCGTGACAGACAAAAGAGCATGGAAACATACCACAGGAATACGGCTTTTGCCAGGCGGCCGTGGGAGGAATATCTGGAGGGACATCCGGCAGAAGCCGTGGTTTTTGACTGGAAAAGCCTGCTGGGGACGCCGCCCGGACAGAAACCGGCGAAGGTTTATGACTATAAACACGCAAGAACAACGGAACAGTGGAAAGAGTGCGGGGAGGAACTGAAACTGCGCTTAAAGGAGAACCTGCAGGCAAAGATTGCCTCTGCCGCAAAGGCATACGGCATGAAAAAAGCAGGTCCCAAAACCTTTGTACGGGAAAAGAACGGACTGGTATCCCGGATCCAGTTTATCGGTTATTTCAGAGGCGGCGGATATGAGGCTATGAGCTGTTACCTCTGTCCTGTCTATGCGATTGAGTATGGCATCCTGGGCCTGCCGGGCCATATCAGCCAGGGGGATTATTTCCAAAAGATGGATAACGGGTGGGGCGTGATTCAGTACGGTTTGGAAGCTGTGGACGCGGCCATGGTGGAAAGCATCAACAGAAAATTTGACGACATATTGACTTACCTGGCAGACGGCGTGCTGCCGGAATGGCAGAAGATTGACAGCCTGGAGACCTATTTTGCAAAGGAGCGCCGGGATTATCTGAAAGCCACGGAGAAAGGGCCGTGGGACCCAAAAACCGCCAGGCCCATGTGGAATCTGGATACAGAGGGAAAGCCGGATCCCTGGAGGGCGGACGACTATCTGTTTGGCGTATGGGACCTGCTTTCGGGAAAGGAAGAGGAAGGATATGCACGCCTTGCATCCTGTGTGCGGTTTAACTCCGGATATGTGGAGGAACGTCTGAAGGAGCGCCCGGAAGCGTATAATGACACCAGGGATCCTATGGCGGTGATGTACCGCAATGCGCAGCTCTTTATCAGGACAAGGGAGACCGCGGACGCAGAGAACCGCAGGAAGGCAATCAGGGAAACTTATGAGGATGTCTGCCGGTTCATGCGGTATTACCACGGCCTGGACAAAAAGACAAGAAGGGATTGACGGACCCCGGCTTTACATGATTACTGCGGCCGGGAAGTGGGGGCTGTACCAGGGGAGCGACAGGGACAGGTACCTATCCTGCCATATGGCGGACCTGCTGCATGGGTATGGGGCGCCGCTGATTTTTGGAGGCATCTGGCGGGGACCGGAATACAGGCCGGAAATCAACACGATGGAAAGATGGAAGAGTAAATGAGAAAGATAGAATTTGGGCATGAAGCCTGGAGACAGGCAGAGGAGATCGGTGCGGAGCCTGGCATCCGGGAACTGGTGGAGCAGTTTCGGGAGTGCCCGGATACCGGTATGGATTCCGATGTCTTTGCAGAGCTTTGCGGACGCATCTGTGAGTCGAATACCATATACCCGGCATTCTACCTGGTTTTCCCCTATATGGTGGAAATCGCGATGGGGCAGCCGCCGGCGCAGGCGGTGGAGCTGTGGGAGTGGATGGGGGCATGGATTTCGGAAAGCTATCAGCCCTATGCAGCGGGGATGCCCCGGGAAGTGATGGATGTGTACCGGGAAAGTCTGTCTGTGGCGGAGGAGGCTGTACTGGGCTTTATCTGCCGGTATGATTTTTCTTCCCGCGAAAGCAGCATCCATTATCTGTCAGGGGCGCCTTTCGCATTCGTGAAACCGGAATTCGGATATCTTTCAACCATGTTCGATACGGAACTCTGGGAGGAAGCTTCCTGTCCCGAAGGCCATATGGAAACATACATAATCCGCAGGAAAGGAATCACGGACAGCGGCAACAGGAGCGTTTCCGTGCAGGAGACGGCATGGGAAGAAGTGCGGAGTCTGACTGACAAAATGCCTGTCCGCCAACCGAATCCCTGGACAGGGCTACTGTCTGTAATCGACGGTTTTGAGGACTGCGCGGAGAAGCACATGGCAAAAGCTGTCTGCAGAAAGGGAATCAGCCAGGAGACGCCGTTTCCGGTGGCAGTATTTTTGTACCTGTACCTGCTGCGGAACCTGGACAGGGCAGAAGAGGATGCAGAGTTTTCACAGCTCTGCCGCCGGATGTTCGACAGGATTTCCTGCCCGGCATGTGGGGCGCAATTTGTTTTTATAGACGGGTGGCAGCACCCCTTTGGGACAGAGGTATGACGGAGAATTTATGTCCTATGTTGAAAGAGCTGACGCTGTGTGCCGACTCAGGATTAGGGGTTCCGTGAGACGGCTTAAGAACGGTGCTCCTAATACTGTCCATATTGTTCATATCCTTCTCCGGTCTCAAACCGCACTGATTTGCCGTTTATTTCAATGAAACAGGCATTTGGAAGTAACGACTCTATATTATCCCCGATGTTCGCTCCGGACAAAGAAATCTGGTAGAGCTTGGGCAGATTCTCCAAAAAATCATAGCTTTCCAGACTGCCCGCAGTCAATGTAAGATAGGCCAGCTGAGGGCAGTTCCGGAGGACGGACAGATCTGTTATGCTTTCAAAATACTGATTATGTCCATAGTCATATCCATATTTCCATTCCCCGTACTGTCCGTCTATGTGCAGCTTACGAAGGGCAGTCAGTTTTCCCAAAAAATCCAGATTTTCTGCCTGTGTGTCCGCAGAATAAAGAGTCATATACAATTCTTTTAAACCGGTCAGATTTTCAAGACAGGACAAATCCGGGATACCAGGGGCGTAGAAACGGATTTCCTGCTTCATGTAGGAAACGGCGGCGCAGGCCCCTATTACGGGCTTTATAGGATAAGGGATTTGGGGGACGGCCTCCATGACTCCCATGGCGCCCGTATCTACCGTGTCCAGGAGGAGCCGGTGATCTACCCGAAGATGAGCGACGAGGAATGGAATCGGATGACGGCCCCGGAAAGCAGGCAGGGCGACAGCATGGGAAAAGGCGGGGAAGTGCATCCTTATGTGGGCGTCCTGCCCATCGGGAGCCAGGGCTGCACCCTTATGACAGGCCTGATGCTTGCAGGGCCCTATCGGGGACAGGTGGTCTATTATGATGAGGATTACTGCGGCCCGCCGTTCTTTGTGCGGGAAAAGGGGTTCCTTTCATGGTATGAGCGGTGGCTGCGGGAAGTGATTGCCGGGTATAGTGATGAAGAGACGGGATTTGGTATGAACATAGACGGAAATCCGACACGGCTGATGGAGCTGTATGATCAGGCACAAGACCCGGAAACTGCCGAAGCTCCATGGGGAGGGCTTCCGGGACGCCTGCCATACCATCAGCGCCATGAAAGAATACCCTAATGTCCATGCGGGAAGGCTGAAGGAGGCCCTTGGGCGCGATGACCTGGACAGGAACGACAGGATTGCGCTTTTCCACTGCATCAAGGATTTGAAAGGGAAAGAAGAGGTGCTGGATTATTTTCTGGAGTATCTGTCTACGGAAGAGGAGCCCGGCATATTGATCTATGCTGTCTGGTGCACGGAGGGCGTGGAGGACCGGCAGCTTCAGGAACTTTTTGTGAAACTGATGGACAAGTACAGGACCCATGAAAATGCCAGGTTTGACTATAAAGGCAGCCAGATGGTCTTGAAGGGCGGTGCCTGTATGGGAGCCAGCAGGCCGGAAGGACAGCTCACCAGCAACCTCATGCGGCAGTTCGATTATTTCGGCCTGGATTACCGGGGAGCCTGGAAGCTGCTGATGGATGACGGCAGATGGAGGGAATGGAAAGGGCAGAACGGATTTCTATATGGCATCTGCCAAAGCAGATGCCTGGGCGCGCGTCGACAGCTCTGCGGCTTTTTTCATAGGCACGCGTAGATTTCGGACTTCCTTTATTGGCTTCCAGCAATTCGGAATAAAACGCGGGGTCATTATAGATGCGCACAAGGATGTCTGAGTATTGTCTGGTGGGCATGTCACCATCAGCAGCGTGTATAATTAAGCAGCATTTATAGAGCTTTTCCTGTCGCTTATTTCATCGTCTTAGGAAGACTGGGCATGGAAACCTCTCCCTGAATATGGTAAAATGTTTATCAGGAATGACCCGCTGGGAGTATAAGGGCCGAGGCAATCAGGCAGATATCGACAATTTCTTTGCCAGGCGGGTGGGCAGGTCACGAAAAGCAAATTGGGGCTTTATGCAGAAGGGGGGATTTAATGGCTCAGGAGAGCAGGGGAAACATGGAAAAGCGTGACAGAATTGCCGGAGGATTTTACGGACTTCTTATCGGGGATGCCCTTGGGGTTCCCTATGAATTTTATAAGGCGGAGCAACTGCCGCCTTATGAAGAAATTGATATGGCACCGCCTGCCGGTTTTAAAAAGACCTATCCGCAGGTGGAAGCCGGGACATGGTCGGATGACGGGGCGCAGGCGCTGTGTTTGCTGGACAGCCTTTTAAGCCGAAAGGAATTATCGCTGGACAGCTTTTCCGACATGCTTTTGGCCTGGTATGAAGATGGAACCTGGGCGGTGGGAAACAAGGTGTTCGATGTGGGTGTCCAGACTGCCTGGGCGCTTCATGCTTACAAGGTCGGACTGCCTGCCCATGAGTGCGGCCTGTCGAATCCGGAGGGTAAGGGGAATGGCGCGTTGATGAGGGTTCTGCCGCTTGCATTATGGCATGAAGACAGGAAAAAGTTAGTTCAGGATGCCCATCTACAGTGCCTCATCACCCATGGCCATATCTGCAACCAGGTCTGCTGTGCCTTGTATTGTCTTGCGGCAAAAGCCCTGTTGGATGGCAGGAACGCCCAGGAAGCAATCAGGGAAGCCGTTGCCAATCTGCGGGAGATTTATCAGGATATGCCGGAGTATGAACGGGAGCTGGAGTGGAGCATACGTCCCGGGGCTTCATGGGAGGGGAACGGCACGGGCTATGTGGTGGACTGCCTGAGGAGCGCCTTTATGATATTGGAGCGGACCTCCGGCTATGAGGAAGCCGTAAAACAGGCGGTTCTGCTGGGAAATGATACGGATACCACTGCCTGCGTGACAGGCGGGCTTGCAGGAATCCTGTATGGCCTTTCAGGGATACCAAAGCCCTGGCTTGCCGGTCTGCGGGAGCGGGAGAAAGCGGAAAAACTGTTGGAACGGCTTTTCAATGACATCTGAACATATAGAATTGTGAGGGTGAATAAGGCAGTGGCGGACTGGGTGGTGGCGAACGGATATGATTTTGACGGAAAATCGTTTTGTATCTATCATGTGAGCCCAAGCCAGACGAACAATCCGGAAGAACTGGTCACGGAAGTCTGTTTTCCGGTGAGGAAGAAGTGAGGGTATAGCAGCGTTATATGGGAAAGGCATCTCTTCGGAGGTGCTTTTCTTTTGAGGGAATTTTATTTGGGAATAGTGGTTGTGCCGCGTCCTTATCAGCATAGACCTGCTGATACCGCTGGCAGATTTACTGGGGGTTACGGTGACGGAACTGCTGATGTGCAGGCGTATGGAACAGGATAATGCGCTGAGCGCGACCCAGGTGGAGCAGGTGGTGAAGACAGCCATTTCCTGTTCGGATAAACAGCTCCGGACATATCAAAAAAACAGGAAATGGGGGGTTATCTATATCCTCTCGTTGCTCATTGCCTGTCTTGAATTATGGCATTCCTACAGAGTCGGGAGCATCACGATTGTACAGAGTGTAGCTATGGACCCGATTTATATTGTCGGGAATAAATATAAAGAGAGGGAGTCATAAGAGAGTATGCCCGATATGCCTGTAGTCTGAGTGGGGCTTGAAATCAGGCAAAGCAAAAAGCAAAAAGCAGAAAGAAACGAATTTACATATTCTACACATGAATCACAAAATAAGATGCTATACTTATCCCGGAGGTGGTAACATGGAAAGAATTTTGATAGTGGAGGACGATTTCGATATCCAGGAGCTTCTGCAGAACTTCCTGCAGGAAGCAGGCTATCAGGCAGCCGTGGCAAAGGACGGAGTGGAAGCGGTCAGCATGTTCTCAAAGGAGCGGTTTGATTTGATATTGCTGGACATCATGCTTCCCAAAATCGACGGATTTACGGTATGCGAGCTGATACGCAGGCAATCACAGATTCCCATCATCATGCTGACCGCATTGAGCGGCGAGGAGGAGCAGATACGGGGGCTGGATTTACAGGTTGACGATTACATCACGAAACCGTTCTCCATGCCCGTCCTGGTGAGGAAAATAGCGGCTGTCCTGAGGCGCAGCGGCCAGGGGCAGGAGGAAAGGCACCATACGCTTGTGTACCGGAACCTTGTCCTGGATCTGGACAGCTATCTGGCCGCGGTGGACGGCAGGGAGTACGAGCTGACCCAGCGGGAGTTCGAGATCCTGCGGGAACTGCTGACCCATCAGGGGCGGGTCATGACCCGGCAGAACCTGCTGGACAGGCTGTGGCGGTATGACTTTTACGGGGACGAGCGCGTGGTGGATACGCATATCAAAAATCTGCGGAAGAAGCTGGAGATTGACTTTATCCAGACAATCAGAGGGGTGGGATATAAGATTGAGAAAGAAAATTAAGAGCAGCCTGTTTGCGAAAGTCTTCATTATCACCTCAATGATGCTGTTTGGCCTGTCGCTGCTGGTATTTGGCCTGCTGGCCTGGCTGATGCCGCAGACTTATTCAAATAAATTAAATGCTTTATTGGACGAACAGACACAGGGTTTCCTCTCTGAACTGGAAAATGTGGCTTTGACAGACAGCGGTGGTCTGTTTGACCAGTTTGCCCGGAATATGGAAATCTATTCTATGGAGTTGTATGACGGGAATGGTGTCTTCATTTCGCTTCCCTCCGCACAGGTTTCTTCTGAGTATGGGGAAATGAACATCGCAGTATCAGAGGAAGTCGATTCCGGAGAGGATGGCCCTGTCCTGTCCGGTCATTATTATTTTTCTTTTGCGGACAGTGAGGAGCGCTATATGCTCCTTGTTTACGGAAAGGCCGGGCAGATTGCTGAGTTGCAGCAGGCCTTTCTGCGCGTTTTTCCGCTTTTATCGGTTGTGATTTTACTGGTTTCCCTTATGGTCTCGTGGATTTATTCCAGGATGATTACAAAACCGGTATTGGAAATCAGCCGTGTATCAGAACAGATGTCCGATTTACATTTAGAATGGCAGGTGGACGGGCAGCGGACGGATGAGCTTGGGACGTTGGGAAAAAGCCTGAACAGACTGTCGCGGAATCTACAGGCGGCGCTGGCGGATCTGCAGAAAACGAATGCGGAACTGGAGGCCGACATTGAGCGTGAAAAGGCGTTGGAGCAGGCCCAGATAGATTTCTTCGCCGCCGCTTCCCATGAACTGAAGACACCCATTACAATCATCAAGGGACAGCTGGAGGGCATGCTTTTGGGGATAGGGGCATACAAAGACAGGGATAAATACCTTCTGCGGTCATTGGGAGTTACGCAGACCCTTGAATCCATGGTCTACGACCTGCTGACAATTTCAAGATTACAGGCTTCGGATTCCGGTTTCAAAACGGAGAAGTTTGACTGTATCCCTGTAGTACGGAAGTATCTGGCTGATACGGAAGATTTGATTGCGGGCAAGGACTTGCAGATAAACTGCCATTTCCCGGACTCCGTCCTTATAGATGCCAACAGAATCCTGATGGAGAAGGTGTTTTCCAATCTGATTGGGAATGCCGTCAAGTACGCCCCGCCGGAAGCGGCGGTCAATATCACAGTTCAGGAACGGCAGGGCAACCGGCTGTTTTCTATAGAGAATACCGGCACGCATATTCCGGAGGAAGCCATTCCGAAGCTGTTTGAGGCGTTTTACCGGGTTGACACATCCCGCAGCCGCCGGACAGGGGGGAGCGGCCTGGGGCTTTATATCGTGCAGAAAATCCTGCAGCAGCATAACAGCCGCTGCGATGTCCGCAACACAGAAGCCGGTGTCGAATTCTTCTTTGTGCTTCCGAAGAGTGCATAAGGCGGGCGTTTTCAAGTACTTTTTGTGTCTGCATATATAAAACAGGAAGGAGAATTGGAATTCCTGTGCTATCTGCAAGACAGGAATTATCCTGCCGTAATTCCGGTGGTATCCAATTCGGGTGAGCTTGTTGTTACGCTTGATTCCATCTGGGGAAAATATTATGCGAGCGTTTTTGAGGGTGTGGACGGAATACCGATCGAAAATACTGACTGTAACGATTACATCCTGTTTGCGTATGGAAAGGCTTTATATACGGTGAAAAAAGAGTTTTCTCAATAGCATTTTATTATTTTTCAGGTCTTCTATTCGCTTAAAGAAGATTATCAGAGGAACGGAAACTACACATAAATCACAAACAAATCTCAAAGATACCACAAAGAAAGCTGTTATCCTTTAGGGAAGCTTATGGGACGGCAAATGTTCCATAGGATACACTCAAAGAAAGGAATGGTGATTATATGAAAAAGCAAAGATATCTTGTAACTGCTGTATGTGGCATATTGATTGTGGGAGGTTTGGCCGGATGCAGTATGGCGGCACAAAGCGGCGGCGTTCCGGCAGCGCCAGGCATTTCTGCGCAGGAATCTCAGGAATTGCGGGAAACAAAAGAACTGTTGGAATCGCAGGAATCACAGGCATCGCAGGAAGCTGCCACGATTCTGGCCGTTGCGGAATGGGATGGCAGCAAACAAAAGGATTCAGCCTGTGAGGAACGCTTTCAGCCCTACGAAAAGTTCGGCCTGGTATATCACGCAGATAAAAACGAACTGGAATATAACGGCAAGTCAGTACGCTGGTTTGAGGACTATTACCTCATCCCGGACGAAGGACAGGCTGGCATGGATTTTTTCAACGAAAACGGCGTGGTGGATGTATATGCGGTTCGTGACCTGAGCAGCTTTGTCCGGTCTGAAGACGGCTCTTTTGACCCCGGCGGAAAGCTGGTGGGACTAAAAGAGTTTTCGGAGGAAGAGTTTGCTGCCCGAAATATTGAAGCTCTGAAGAATCCGCCGCGTCAGATCACTGCGTCATCCGGCGAACCGGTTTCTGTGGAAGAGCGTGAAAAAATGCTTAAGGAGTACGCCGCTTTCGGCATCACATATGACGCGAAAGAAGACCAGTGGTATCTGGGTGATGAAAAGGTTCGCTTTTGCAGGGATGTTCTGATTTCTAACGGAGAAAGCCTGACAGGCGGGAAATTCAAAGGCGCGATACGTACCTTCGAGAGCGCCAACGGCGGAAGCATAGACATCTATACCATCCGTGACTTTGCGAAACCGAACGCCGACGGATGCGGGACATTGACAGGCATAGAAAAATACAGCCAGAAGGAGTTTGACGAGCACAGTCAGGCAAATGATATACAATCCGGCTCCGGCATCTGTACAGTAACGCAGGAGTGACAATTATCGCATCATCATGTAATCGTCACATAGTGTACTGTATATAATTCTCCCTTTTTTCGGAATTGTATACCAGTGAAAAATGAATGAAAATCGGAGTTATAAATACATTGCAAAGAACAGCAAATATTTTATAATTAAGTTAGTAAACGAAATGCAAAAACGAATTGGGAGGAAAATCAAAATGAGAAAAGTCGTTCTGTTTATCGCCATGAGCCTGGATGGCTATCTCGCAGACAGCGAGGGGAAGGTAAAATGGCTGGGCGGCCAGGGAAATGGAATCCAGCCTAAGTAATCAAATTTTTGCGGAAGCTTTAAGAAATGTATTTTACGCCGGGCATTTGCAGAAAGACAAAACGAATACACGAAATTTCATTTGCGGCAGATATGCTTAAGTAAATTAAGCGGGGGAAGTATCCGAAAAAACTAAATATGGCATTGTTATTAAGCAGGATTAAAGGAATAATGAAACGGGAAGGATTCAGGCGGGAAGAGGAAGGGAAATTTACTCATTGACGCCGTGAAGCGGGACAGAAAGCGGCAAATGAATGCGCTTACGGATAAGGATAGAAAGGGCATCAGAACAGATAAGGGAATCATGCCGATATAAAAGAGTGCCGCAGATAAGGACAGGGGGAGCAAATGACAGTTATGGGTGAGAATTCCGGTACAGGGATACGTATACTGTTCGCGGAAGCCAGAAGCCTGGTATTTCAGGTGACGGATGTAAATGCAGATTATGAGACCGAAGCGTATGAAGTTCAGGTGAACGGGGCGTATCGGTTTACATCCTGCAAGACGGTAGAGACAATTTACGAGTTAAAGCCGGATACCTTATACAAGATTCGGGTCATGAGAGGCGGGGTGTGCAGCGGGGATGCGCAGGTCCGTACAAAGAAGGAATTCGTGGTTCTGAATGTGAGGGATTTCGGAGCCAGAGGGGACGGTGTGACGGATGACACCTTATCGATCCAGGCAGCCATCCTGACCTGCCCTCCGGAGAGCCGTGTGCTGGTTCCCGCCGGGACGTTTCGTTTCACCAGTCTGTTCCTGAAAAGCAATATCACATTGGAGATCAGCAGGGATGCCGTTCTCTCCGCCATACCGGACAGCGGCAGGATCCCTGTGCTTCCGGGAAGGATTGACAGCTGCGACGGGAAGGGAGAGTTCCTGGCCGCCTCATGGGAGGGGGAACCGCGGGATTCCTATGCGGGGCTTCTCACAGGAATGTATGTGGAGAATGTAGTCATCTGCGGGCAGGGTGTGCTGGAAGGAAACGCGGATTTCACGAACTGGTGGACATATGAGAAGCTGAAAGGAACGCCCGCAAGACCCAGGATGCTTTTCCTGAACCATTGTAAGAATGTGGTGGTTCAGGGGATCACGGTGCGAAATGCGCCTGCCTGGAATCTGCATCCTTATTTTTCGGAACATCTGGGATTTTATGACCTTCATATCGAATCCCCGGAGGCTTCCAGCAATACGGACGGGCTGAACCCGGAATCCTGCCGGGATGTGGAGATAGCCGGCGTGTTCTTTTCCGTGGGAGACGACTGCATCGCCGTCAAATCAGGCAAGCTGTATATGGGGAAGACATACAGGACACCGTCCAGGGATATCCTGATCCATAACTGCCTTATGGAGAAAGGCCATGGGGGTGTCACCATCGGCAGTGAGATCGGGGCAGGGGTGGATAATATTGTGATCCGCAACTGCCGGTTCGTGAATACGGACAGAGGACTGCGTGTGAAAACCAGGCGCGGCAGGGGAAAGGATTCTTATTTGCAGGGAATCGTATTCGACGGAGTGAAAATGGAGGGTGTGCTGACGCCTTTTGTGATCAACTGCTTTTACTTTTGTGATCCGGACGGGAAGTCCGAATATGTGTCGTCCAAAGAGAAGCTGCCTGTGGACCAGCGGACGCCCGGAGTGGGAGAAGTGGTGATCAGGAATGTTATCTGCAGGGACTGCCATGTGGCAGGGGTGTATGTTTACGGACTTCCGGAATCGCCTGTTGAGCACATTCTGATGGAAAATGTCAGGATCGCTTTTGCGGAGAATGCGCTGGAGGGAACTGCCGCAATGATGACAGGATGTGAAAAATGCAGCAGGAAGGGCATTTTTATCAGGAATGCGAAGAGGGTGACCATGAGGAATGTGGAACTGCGGGGATATGAAGGAGAGGCTTTGGACATTGCTGCAGCGGACGAATGGGAGCGGATGTGAGCAGAGGAGGAATGTGTAAAACTGATGCGCAGGCACTGCCGGCAGGGAGTCGTGAAGATGGAGAGCTGTGGGAGGATTGCTGACAGGAGGCATGAAAGCGGACAGCAGCATGAGGCATTGCAGGCAGGGATGGTATGGATGCAGGATGAGGAGAGAATAGAATGCTGAGAGTCATAAAGATCAGAATGGAATATCTGGAACATCCGGTGGGGCTGGGAGGGCTTCCCTGGTTTGGCTGGGTACTGGACAGCGACAGAAAAAATGTGGTGCAGAAGGCATATCAGCTGCAGATTGCCCGGGAGCCGCAGTTTGAGAATATGATATATGACAGCGGGTTTGTGGAGAGCAGTGAATCCGTCCATGTTGAAGTCCCGGCATACCGGGAGGATGACCAGACGGAAGAAGGTGCCGTGGGGCAGGAGGGCGCCGCATGTCGGGAAGGCGGCGCAGGGCAGGAAGGGGCCGTATGTCGGGAAAGCGGTGAAGAGCGGGAAGAGGCCGTATGTCGGGAAAGCGGTGAAGAACGGGAAGGCGCCCCGTGTCGGGAAGGCGGCGCAGGGCAGGAAAGGGCCGGATGCCCGGAAAGCGGTGACCGGGGAGAATCCTGCGGCAGCCCGCTCAGGGAG
>OFFJ01001936.1_pt1 | contig 14129 bp, 14 predicted proteins | sample 1521261 | NCBI WGS metagenome assembly OFFJ01 (sample SAMEA3504122, study PRJEB24116) | mouse gut metagenome | biome: mouse gut; feature: mouse-associated habitat; material: faeces | place: Denmark | collected 2011 | reverse complement strand
TAGATAACAGCAAAATGATGAAAGTGGCTGAAATTATGTCTTGTGACCATAGGACACTGCAGCAAACCTTTTCTAGTCTTATCTTCTATCACCTGCAGCTTATCTCTAGTGAAGAAGATACTGCCGAATTATCGCAGGTACTTGGCGATAGATTTTATATGTTGCCACTTATCTAAGCAGAAGGAGAATATATGAGGATTACAAGCTATAATGTGAAGATTAACAGAGAAACCAAGCGTAGCGAGCTTATAAAGGAAAAAGCTGTAAATTACTCTGCATATAAAAAATTGCAATGTGCCGAGCATATAGTAAACGCTCTTAATGACCTGCTAGATTTACAGAACATGGCAGAAGAATATATGTATCTTCTTACCTTAAATACAAAAGGTGATATAACAGGGATATTTGAAATATCCCATGGCACTGTATCAAATTGCTTAGTTTCTCCACGAGAGATTTTTAGCAGAGCTTTGATGATTGGTGCTACTGGAATCATTCTTGTACATAATCATCCGTCAGGCTATCCTGAACCTTCTTCTGATGATATAGCTATCACAAAACGCATAAAACAAGCAGGAGAACTGATAGGAATAGAATTATTAGACCATATCATTATTGGCGATAAATGCTTTATCAGCTTTCACAGGGAAAAACTTTTATCAAATTGTTAAGGAGAATATGAATATGAGCAAATTATATGTATCAGTAGAAGTTATAGAAGATGTAAAAGCATATTTTAAGGAACATCTCCCCAAGTATGCTGTTCTGAAAGTTAGAAGAAAATCGTATCATACAGACGATTCCTATCTTTATATGGTATCGGCAAAAAAGGATGATGGTACATATGCAGTTTGGACTGGTTGGAACGAAACTACAAAGAGCCTTAACTACGGGCATTATGACTTGACCAGTGAAGAGGATTGCGAAAAAGTAATGAATGAATTTTACTATAGCAAAGATTCAAACTGATGTATACAAAATGGGATAGAGCTTAGTTCTCTATCTCTATCCCATTTTTTAAAGCAAATATCTCATTCTCAATTCCAAGTAATTCTACATTCAATTTGTGATTTTCTTCTATCAGCCTTTCTACATTAGATTCCAGAACTTGAATAGGCGGAATACTCAGCAACACACGAAAATCATTTTTCTCTTTTTCTTGTACCTTTTCTGGCATATTTTTAGAAAAAGAAAAATGCTGCTCTTGGTAGTTCTTATAATATTCAACCAAAGCTCTAATCTCTGGATCGCTGTAGATGGTTTGTCTGGTTACTCCACTCCAATTTGCAACACGAAGCACGCTTATAGGTCTGCCTACTTTAAACAGCTCATAAATTGCACACCTAGCTTTATAAGCCAGACTGTTTCTATTTGCTTTGCTAATATTTACCAACTTGGCTGTCTGTAATCTTTTTAATTCCATGTGAAATACCCTCTTTGCAATTTATTGTAAAAATCCTAGATTTAGTATCTTAATGGAATTAATCATACCATAAAAGCATTTTGGCAACAACCAGAATCTAAAAAAAGAGGGCATAAAGATTTTTGATTCCGACAACTAAGCAAAAAACAAATTATCTGATACGCTTTTTATAAAGATTAGCGCTATCTTTATTTACCCTTATGAAAGGAGGACATCGCATGTATGTAAAAGAAATCAAAAATAAAAGTAACAAGCCAATGTATCTTCTTTATGATGAGTCTGGCAAGATTGTTACTCGTGTATATAAATTTATCTTGCATTTAGCAAGAATAGGGAATAGCAAACACACCTTGAGATCATACGCATTTAGGTTAAAACTCTTATATGAATGGCTGGAGGTAATGAATCTTGACTGTTTAGACATCGTACAGGGGCGTGATGCTACCCATAAAGCTCCTTTGGAATACTTATCAGATTTTATTATGTGGCTTAAATACCCCACATATAACCCCAAAGTTGTAAACTTCGATAGAATACCATTAGAAGCTGTTAGAACCAACAATACAATCAATGTCATCATGTCATCTGTATATGCCTTTTATGATTATTTGGCTTATGTGGAAAGTATTCCGCAAATAGAAGCCTATAAGGAACTACGTATTAATGACCATAGCAATTCATTTTTATCTGAAATGGTTGTAAATAAAGAAAAGTCAAAAGCCGCTAGGCTGAAACAAAAGCCAGAAAAGCGAAATATCGACTACATAACACGAGATGAATTTTGGAAGATATACAATGCTTGTACCTGCCGCCGAGACAAAATCATTTGTGGACTAATGTTTGATGCCGCTTTAAGAGTCTCAGAAGTTGTCGGCTTACACATATCCGATTTGAAACACCTTAACGAAGGACGCATTGATGTTGTATTTAGAGAAGATCCAAACAATCCAGATGCGGCTGTAAAGTATCGCTCTGAAGGATACGTTTTTATTCCACCATACTTAGTTTCTGAAATAGTGGCGTATTTAAACGAGATTTCAGATATAGATACCAACTATTTTCTTTTCAATTTATGGGGCGACACAAAGTATCATCCTATGAGAACAGACACAATAAGAAAGAAGTTAAAAAAAATAGGAAAGAAAGTTGGCATCCCAGACTTACATCCACATCAATTTAGGCATGGTTGCGCTGTAGAACTTTGTAATATTGTGATAACTTCCGCAACAGACCCCAATAGTCCCTTCTATGGTATGCAGATGGTTGACATACAGGATAAATTGCGACACAAAAATGCGCAATCCACAGAAATCTATGCCAAAAGTGAGTTTCTTTATAAATGGGAAGCGGCAGAAAAGCATTATAAACAAATCGGCATTGATTATGGAGACGAAGAAAGTTTTCTAAATGCTGTTGCAGATAGTATTTTGATAAACAGGAGGAACAAGAAATGATAAATTTTGTAGAAGCACAAATAGATAATTTTTTTAAAAATGATGTTTTAGATTTTAGGCATTTTCCCGAAAAGGAAATTGCTGACTACTTTTCATCAAAATACAATCATATTATGGATGTTTCAAAAATCAGCTCTCCTAAGCTGAAAAATGAACTGAAGGACTTTATAAAATTAATCTTCACAGGCAAGGCAAGCATGACCTACACATCCAGATATATATGTGAACTTCTTTATTTTTTGGACTATGTGAAAGATTTGAATTTGACTTCAATTTTTGATTTTTCCTGTGATGAAATGAGAGAAAACTATCTAATTTACAGGCATATCAAAGATGAAAGTACCGCCAAGCGACTTGTAAATGCACTCTACTTTCACCTTACAGAATTGTATGATACACGCACAGGCTTTGATAGAGATATATGGGTTTTAAAAAACTTTAAAATTGAAGAAATCAGACTAAACCCTACTTCTAAAATTGATAATATCTCCTTTATTTTTATTGAGAGTTTAGAAAACAGGGAACTTTTAAAAAAATATATAAAATACCTTGTTTCCTGTACAGAATACAGCCTGTCAACAATAGTAAATATTCTCAGCATTTGCGGAAGTTTTTCAAACCACGTTGAAACTTCCATACTGGAAGTAACTGAAGAAGATTGCAAGAAATACTTTGATAAAGTCAATAAGATAACAAAACGCTCTGATGTATATAATAAGCATGTAGCGGCAGTATCAAATTTTATGAATTATTTAATTATACAAAATATTTATCAGAAACGTAATCCTGTTACTAACGCACATAGCCATATAAAACAATATGAATATAAACAAACAGCTATTCCAGATTTTGTTATCATCCAGATTTTTAATAAATTGCATTTGCTTCCACCTATGCTTAGAACAATGTATGTATTGAACTTCTGTACTGGTATGAGAATTTCTGACATATGCCAGCTTAAAAGCAACTGTCTCCTTACCGATAAAGGACATTTTTTCATTAAACATTATGTGCAAAAAATGAAGAAATATCAAATAAACATCATACCTGAATCAGTTTATAAAATGGTACAGGAACAGATTAAAGCCGTCAAAGAAACAGTTGCAGATAAGAAAGGGGCATTTTATATCTTTCCTGCCCCTAAAAAAATTGGCGCACCATGTTCTACAAACTATTATACAAAACAAATGAAAAAGCACATGGAAGAATGGGAAATAAAAAACGAAGATGGTTCACCTTATGATTTTAAATCGCATGCATACAGGCACACAATAGCAACAGACCTACTTAATCATTATGATGTAGATTTATCAATCATACAACTTGGTGTATTAGGACATACAGAAATTAATATGAGTCTATGCTATGCCGAACGTCGTGATGAAAGAAAATCAAAATATCAGAAAGTTTACACAGGAGTTGATGGTATTTCTCTAATTTTAGAAACGGAAGAAAGAGACGATGACCAGATACTTTCAAATGGTATATGCACAAGCCCTTTAAAAATAGGAGCTTGCCCACATTATGAAGCCTGTTTAAACTGTGAATTTTTTCTCACTAATATTGATTACTTGGAACTACACAAACAACAATTAGCTGATATAGAAAAGAAAATACCTCTTTATGAGAGCAATGGTTGGAATATTAATTTAGAAACCGCAAGAAAACAACGTGACAGTTTAAGAAAAATCATTCACTCCTTAGAGGAAATTCAGCAGGAAGGAGGTATTATTGCCAGCACTACAACTTAATATACAACAGTTACCACAAATTCCAGACTTCAAACTTCCAGAACCATATTGCCATGATATTTGGCAGGTTACAACATGGGATTATTATAAGTCTGCACCAGATACTCAACAGGATTACTGGAATAGATGTGGGCATACTGAAAACCCTGTGATTGATTTTACATCTTGTCTTAATCCAAGTATAAAAGAAGAAATTAAATACTTCCTATACACTTGTGTTGAGATAAATAAAATTGCGCTAATAAATTTTTCCACATATGAATCAAGGCTAAGACATCTAATTGCTTTAGTAAATGAATCCTATTTGGATATATCTTCAGTAAACGAGGTAGAAGAAACAGCTTTTATCAACTATCTCCTAGAAAACAACATTATTAGAAATGTGTATGAAAAATCTGGAACACGTATCAACAAAGATATGGAAAAAGTTGATACCTTAAAAAAGAATCGTACCATTTTGCTGTTGGGGCATTTAAAAAAGGTTGTTACTGAATACTATGAGCAAGCTACTCCAGAATTTGAAAAGGATTTTTGGAATTACAGAAACATTCCTTTTCTGGACAAAGAGAAACTTAGCAATCAAAGAAACTTAGACTTTACTGACATTAAACAGAACTATATGAGAGGTCAGCTTAAATTATTTTGTTATAATCAGCTTCTCAACAAAACAGCATCTGCTGTCAATAACACTTTAGGCTTTATTAAAAAGTTTACTTGTTGGCTAGAAAAAGAGCATCCTAAAGCCATCTATTTTGAAGAAATCAATCGTAACATCTTAGAAGATTTCTTTTGCTGGCTAAGGACTGAATCAGGATTTTCAACATCTTATATAAGCCACTGTATACTAAACCTTAAAAATTTCTTTGAGATTGGTGTATTATTAGAATTTGACCACTTCCCAAAGATTGGTCTTATTGTATCCAGTGATTACAGAACGAAAAAGCCTATTGATCCAGAATTTTATAGTGATGCAGAAATGAAAAACATATTTAATGCTTTACAAAAAATGCCAAACGTATATGCCAAATTAGTTCTCTGTTTTATAGTTTTGGCATTAAGAGCAGAGGATTTGTTGACCTTAACTCCTAATGACATCGAAATGAAGGGAAACATTCCTACATTGAGAATTTTTCAAGGTAAAACAAGGAATCCTCTAAATTTATGTATTCCCCAAGGCATCTATGATTTATTGCAAGATCAGATAGCCATCAGTCAAGAGAACTATGGAAAAGATACTAAGTATATTTTCGCTCGTTCAAAAAACAAGCATATTACATATTCAGCAGTAGTAGTTACTATCAATAAATGCTTTTATGAATTGGGAGTAACAGGCGATGATGGTAATATACTAAGATTTAAGTCTCATAAGTTCCGAAAGACAAAAGCAACAAAATTAATTTCACAAGGATTTGGAGCGCAGAAAGCTGCGGATGCACTTGGGCACTCAGGATTGCGTTCTCTTTCATCCTATGCAAATGTCAACAATGAAACATTGATTAGCAGTATGGAGCCGTATCTTAAAAAGGTTGATATTTTAGTTAATAACATCGGCAAAATACAGGACATCTCAAAAGAAGATATGAAAGATGCTTTGCCTTTATGTAATGGCTGGTGTTGTCGTCCATCTTCTATGGGAATATGTGACCATGCAAATTATTGTTTAAGCTGTAATATGTTTAAACCTGATATTCGTCATCTGAACTATTATTCTCTGCAATTAGAAGAAATAAACGCTACTCTGAAAGTTGCAGAGATAAGTGACAATAAACGACTAATCAGGAAGTTACAAAAAGATAAAGCACAATTAGAAAAAATAATAGAAAGGGTAGAAGAATTATGGCAAAAAGAAACATAAAAGGGTTACAAGAATATGGCAAACAAAGAACAATCGAATGTGAAAAGAAAGTACTTGATACTATTGAAGAAATGAGAAAATCCAAACATACAATCACTGTTGCGAGTGTTGCCAGAGCTGCAGGAATTTCACCGAACTTTATTTACACTCATAAGGATATATTAGAGACTATACGCAAATATTCTCCTGCATCTGGAAGAAAAACCATCCAGTCACAAGATAGCAAGGATGCCCTAATCAACTCTCTCCGTATGGAAAATAGAGCTTTAAAAAAGGAACTTGCCAAATTAGAAAGTCGTGAAAAATATGAAGAAAAATATCTGCAAGCTGAAAAGCAGATAGAACAGCTAAAGAAAGAACTGGAAAACATCACTCGTAATAGCTTAGATTTGGAATACTAAATTTACCTCTATTCTTACCACAGCAAGTACAGAAATGTATTTGTTGTGGTGCTTTTTAAATAAAAATGCCTGAAATTGGAGGCTTTCATACTTCTAGGATATACTTGATGTAAGAAATCTTGATTTATAAGGGAAATCGGGGAAGTGGCTCCAGATATCCCACTAATTCTGTCCGGACGCATTCGAAGAGACGATTTTATCAGATCCCGGATAGTAATCTCGTTACAGCCCTCAACATTGCTGTTCCGCGTCTCCAGCTGCACCAGATTGGGAAGTCCCTGCAGCTGCAGTTCCGCACTGTCCTCAATGGTGATCACTCTCTCCTCCGCGGGGATATACTGGGATAGCACATTCAGAAAAGTCGTTTTGCCGCTTCCTGTCCCGCCGCTTATAAATATGTTATATTTCGCCTTCACCAGACTTTTCAGAAAATCGGCCGCCTCGGAAGAGATAGAACGAATCTGAAGCAGGCGTTCCATCGTGATGGGTTTGTCAGGGAAACGTCTGATTGTGACTATGGGACCATTCAATGCAACCGGGTTCATGACAATATTGACCCTGGAGCCATTGGGCAATCTGGCATCCACAATGGGAGATGCCTCGTTCACCACACGATTGCAGCCTGCCACAATCTGCTGTATGACATCCTGCAGCTTCTCCGTGGACTCAAAGCCTGTCTCCAGTTCCCGCAGCCTCCCGTCCTGTTCCACAAAAATATGGTCCTTTCCGTTGATCATGATCTCCGTAACCGAGCTGTCATCCACAAATATCTGCAAAATATCCAGTCTGCGAAGCGAATCAAACAACTCCTTTTTCAGCCGCCTGCGCATCTCCACCGGATAGACTGTCAATTGTTCCTGTTCCAGCATGACTTCGTCTATGGTGTCTTCCACCTCCGCATCAGTAAAATCCTTCACAAAATCCATTTTCTCCTGGACCCTGTTGCGCAGCTCCCTTTTCAGATCTGTATATTCCATCTCTCCTCCTTTCCGCCATGTTCCTCTATATCCTGAATCAGCCCTTTCACCAATTCTGCCATGTCGCCTTTCGTCAGCTGTTCCAACTCCTCCGGAAGCTTCCGAATATGAGAAAGCGACAGACGCTTCGTCTTTCCAAGTATATCCCCATACTCATACAGCGCCAGAATCTGTTCATACTGAAGCAGTTTGCCCTGGGCAATCCTGTCCTCCCTTGTCAGCGTATATACCTTGGTGCACATGCGAAGGATTTCAAACAGTCCCTGCATGCTTTCACTCAAATCCAGAATGACATATTCATATTCCTCCAACTCTTCTATCTTTGTCAGCAGCTCCATCCACTCTGCGGCGGTGACCGTCAACAGATTCTGCCCCGACTTCATAGGCGGAATATAGGCAAGATTCCCTCTGCGCTTCAGAATCGTCTGCAGTCTCAGCCTGAATTTATCCTTCTGCGCATTCAGAAAATAGAGCAAATCTGCCATATCCAGTGTCTGCATATCCGGAAGCAGCTCCCCGCTCCCCGCATAATGTTCAAAATTCAGATACAGCGTGGGATGCTTTTCCGCCAGCAACAGGCTCATGGTAATGGCAAAGGAAGTCTGCATGCACCTTCTCACCGGAGAATAATTTCCGATAAACACAGTCCTGCGGTTCGTCCTGAGTATCGGAAGCTGTATATCCGCAATTTCCATATATAACCCCAGCAACTGCTTTACAATCTCTTCCGCCTCCTGATACTTATCAACATAGAAAAGATTTTCCCATTTCATCACACCGCTTTCGTTCAGTATGACAAGGCGCTTTGGGCATAAACTCTGCAGTTCCGGCTCATAATCCGACTCGGAAACCACCAGCATCTCTACCTCCTGCTTCTCCACGGAAAGCATGTCCTGCACATTTGTATAAGTGTGCAGTTCCCAGGGCAAATTTTTACGTTTTTTCATAAATTCTGTCATCAGCTGCGCATATTCCTCTTCTGTATCGCACAGCACCAAAACCTTACTGCTTTTCTCCCTCAATAGACACCTCCCAAATACAACAGCACACTGATCAGGATGGGTCCGGACAGGCAGATACCTGCCGAATTTCTCCCCGGCCTGTCCGCCTGATAAGGCTTCCACTTTCCCGTCCGCATCGCATCCTCCAGATACGCAGACAGATACCGTATCCGTTGTCCGAAAATATGATTCCGCCACATTTTTGTCATTGAAATCATTGCCGTAATCAGCAAAGAACAAAATAAGAAAATAAGATTTTTTTCGAAGGGCAGATAGCCTGCTACCACCCCAAGAAGCTTCACATCTCCCGCGCCAAGGCCACCGATCTTAAAGAAGGGATACAACAGAGCCATAACCAGCGTCGCCTGTCCCAGATAGGCCAATACACCGGGAATCCCTCCGTCCCACACCTGCCATCCCACGCCCAGAAACGCCGCCATCAGAACCAGATAGTTGGGAATTCTGTTATCCTTGTAGTCATAAACGCAGGCTGCCGTCAAAATAACACACAGAGCCGCCAATACACCATCTCCTTTTCCTTGATATAGTACCTGATCTCTGAGACGAATCATGTCTCACGAAATTACCTGAACCCTTGAATCACTTTGAAATATTGGATTTGTTATGTTGTAAGTGAATTATATCCGCAGCCTGCCAAAATTGCAATAGGTAAAACACAAAAAAATACTTTTTGTAAAAAATCTACAAAAGTTTGTAAAATCCGATCCCGTAAAGTGCCATAAGCCCAGGAAATCCAAGGATTCCGGATGTCAAAACCGTCGCCGCATTGATACCCACACTGACAGAAACCCCCGCTTTTTCCAGGGCTGCATTGATAAAATACATCGCAATTGTTCCCAGAATTCCTCTCATCACACAATTCAAAATCTTCTCCACTATCCTTCCCTCCTCATGTCCGTCCAACAGTTCCTGTTACAATACTATGAAGTAAAGCAAAAAATATGCGAATTATCTATTTTTTCCAGAAATGGAATATTTTTCATCCGGAAGGCCTATACTTGTAACGTAACAATTTCGCAACAGGGAAAGGAGTGTTTACATGAAAATGTATTTTCGACATAAAATCGGGACGGATGATATGACAGGAGTTGACTGTGCTCCGCTTACCTTACAGGATTCCATAGAAAAAACCCGCCAGGCTCTGAATGACGCCTATGCGGGTTTCGACAATGCATTAGAAGTCGATCTGATCGACAGTTATATTTATCAGATTAATTCTCTCCAGAGAAGATACAAGCATCTGACAGACCTTGCCGCCGCGGAAACATTCCCTGATGAGGATTCCTTAAGCCAGTATCCCCCTGTTCAGCCCCTGGTCGGCCAGGTTCTCGGTTAAAGTATTCCGTCCATAAGTCAGACCGGCATAAACCGCCTGAGAATTATTCATCACAGGTCCCGCGCCGTTCTGGCCGGCGATGCTCCGATAGGCTTCGCTCAAAGGTACAATGACACGCTTTACATCGTCAAAGAATCCGGCATCCCGGCGCTGCTCCCCCCGGGCCAGCCTTCTGATGCAGAACATATAGAGCCGCTGCAGCGCAGATGCCGGCTCATATCTCAAATCCAACGACCTCAGCAGCTCATTCAGGCAGCCGCGTGCATTCCTGACAGCCTCTGGAAAACCGTCGGGTTCTCTGATAGCGCCCGACTCCCCAGGCTGCAGCGCTTTTTTTGCATCCTCCAGATAACACAGCAGCATCTCATAGAGGATGACTACCAGTTCCGTTGGATTTGCCTGGGTAATCCGCAGCGTAAATTGTTGTTTATCTTCTTTTTTCATATATCAGAATCCCTTACCTATACTCGTGAGCGCATTCATTTGCCGCTTTCTGTCCTTGATTTGCAGAAGCGCTCACTCGTTATATATTTACATTGGCAAATGTTTTTGAGCGTGAGTATAAATTCTCCTGAGCAAAATCTGCGATGTATACTCATAACCGGAAACACTCATTTCACTGCAGCAGCTGCAGTACCTGTGAAGGTCTCTCATTCGCCTGTGCCAACATGGAAGTAGCAGCCTGGGTCATGACCTGATAAGTGGTATAATTCGTCATTTCCTCCGCCATGTCCACATCCATGATCCTGGAATAAGCCGCCGTCACGTTTTCGGAGGTAATGTCAAGACTGTTGATGGTAGTCTCCAGTCTGTTCTGGTATGCGCCCAGACGCCCCCTGACACTTGATATAAACTGAATGGCACCGTCAATCCTGTCTATTGCTTCTGTGGCATCCTGCTCCGTACTCACATTCAGCGTCCATACGCCTTTGCCGTCATTCTCCGTTCCGTCGCCGTCCTTCACAAAATAATTATCCAGGCCCATGGCAGTCAGGGAAATCTTCGGAATATCCATTTCCAGGGTCTGCCCCTCGTTGGCTCCCACCTGAACCACCATGGGGCCAATGCCCGTAGCATCGATCACCAACGGCTTATCGGCACCGCCCGCTTCGGTAATCTTAAGTTCCTTGACGGTATCCGGGAAATCCTCATTCTTCGCAATAGCCCTGCTCAAGTCCAACGTCATCGTAAAGCCGTTTGCCCCCTGAATGGACAGGAGATTATCTTTCATGGACGCAGTAGCGCCGGCCGGGAAAGGACCGCCCGTCAGTTTTATGCTCTTCACACGATACCGATCGCTATCGTCTGTAGGTATGGGGTTTTCCTCTATGATCAAATCTTCAATCGTATATATGTCCGCCGTCACTTCCGTGGAATAGGAGTTCACCTTCACATCCAGATTGCCCTGTACATAACCTTTTAACGAAAACTCCCCGTTCAGCAGTTTCTGCCCGTTGAACTCCGTAGTCTCCGCTATCCTTGTGATCTCCTCTGTCAGCTGCTTCACCTCATCCTGTATGACATCCCTGTCATTATCGGAATTCGGCCCGTTGGCAGCTTTAACCGCCAGTTCGTTCATTCGCTGCAGCATCTCGCTGATCTCGGACATGGCACCGTCTGCCGTCTCAATGATGGAGACACCGTCCGCTGCGCTCTGGTTTGCCACGGAAAGGCCTTCCAGCTGGGCATTCATCCTTTTTGCCATGGCCAGCCCCGCCGGGTTGTCCTTGGCCGAATTCACTTTCAGGCCCGAAGAGAGGCGTTCCAGTGACTTTGACAGCAGATTGTCATTATTGGCAAGCTTGTTGTTAGCAAGCATTGCAGATACATTGTAGTTAATTCTCATATCTGTTCTCCTGTTCCTTCTCCGCTCTGCATTCGTACCCCAGTCCCCGTGTCCTCCCGCTACCATATCGGCCCGGAAATTCTCCCTTTACCGGCGGACACACCACACTGCTGCAGGCAGATAATATTTTATTCTGGTTCCGTCATTGCTGCTCTATGCGCTTTCTCCCTGCTGCACTACAGACTGCAGGAATACCTTCGCTACGCGGTAAAGCTCGGCGCTCTCCGTGGGAGTATGCTTTCCTGATTTAATCAGTTCCGGCATACGTGTTTCCGATGAAATAGTGGATATATTACCTACATTCCAGCTGCCTTCCGCTTCCTTTCTAAAGTTATCGGCTATCTGCTGCAATTTCATTACCTCAACTTTTCCCTCCCCGAAAAGCATTCCATGGACGGTTCCGTTATTCAGAGTAAGCCTTGCCTGCATATGTTCTTCCTGGGAAAGCGTCACGCCTATGGTGACTGTCCCCTTCTCCCGGCTCGCCTTATCCAGCGTGAGATGAACTCTTGTCAGCCGGTCTCCCACATACATGGGCAGATAATATTCCTCTCGTTTTGCCAGAGCCGCCACCACCGTCAGCTGCTTGTGGCTCAGCTGCATCTGCTTCACATCCATGCTGCTGTCCGCTTCGGAGAAAGTCGCCTCCTCCACGGATTCCATGGAGTTCTCCGTAATCTCGCCGTACTCCGTCACAAATTCTTCCATATTGTCCAGCTTCTTCCACAGAGCCGCGGAACCAGCCTCTTCCTGAGTCTCAGGCTCTTCGGCCGCAAGCTCGGGATTCGCTTTTCTCGCCAACAGTGCCATGATATCTACCGGCGCTTTCTTTGCCGCCGGCCTGTTTCTGTCACTGTATGCAAAAATATTCTCGGTGCCATAGGTCAGCGCCTGCGCAGCCATCAGATTGTCTGCGCTGGAGGACAACTCTCCTCTCTGCAGCATGGCCACACTCTCCTGGTCCGCGGCGCTGACTGCCTGTCTCTGCTCTTCCAACTGCGTCTTATTATATTCTTTTGTCGCCTTTTCGTCAGATGACACTTCTGTCAGAACATCGTTTGCCGCCTTGACAAAGGCCTCTGCAACCGGTTCTGCCGCAATCCCCGGCTCCGCAGCCTGTCCTGCCGTCTGGGCGTTCTGCATGGCCGCCTGAACCTGAGAATTCTGTCCCGCCGTTCCTGCCTGCGCATTCTGCCCTGTTGTTCCTGTCTGCGCACTCTGCCCTGTTGTTCTTGTCTGGTCAGCCTGTTCGCCGGATTGCCGTGCTTCTTCGGCTTCCGCCGCAGCCGCGTTTGCCGCCCTGATATCTGCCACTGTTTTGACAAACGCCCTGGATATCTGCTCCGAGATGCTTTCCTCCTTTTTGGCCGGTTTCGGGATATTTCCCAGTTCATCCGGCACACGGATATCCAGGCTCTTCTTCCTGTTCTGCAGCGCCGACAAAAGATTGGAAAAATGCAGCTCTGCCTGGGAATTTACCAATGCTCCCACCGCAGCTCCCTCCGCCTTCTCGATCTGGCGCACCAGGCGGTAAATGCCGATATAGCTCTCTTTTTCCTCCGGTGTAATCTCTTTATTTTGTTCTAATGTCCATAAATATTTGCTGTATTTTTCTTCCTGTCCGGGATCCAGCCGCCCGGCAATCTCTTCCGCTTTCCGGCTTAAGGTTTCAATGTCCGTCTGCAGCGGATGAATCCCTTCCCGGATCATTTCCAAAACCACCGCCGGCTTCATGTCTTCAAACAAGTTCTGCACCTTTTCATCCGCAGCTTTGATCCGGCTGATGTTTTCCGCATTGATTTCCATCTCATTATAAGCCAGAATACGAACGGCCCGCTGGTTTGCCCGGGTGGGTTCCAGCTGAAGGTCACGCAGGATATCATCCACGTTTCGGAACGCCTTTTTCATGGAATCCCCAAGATCGGACCGGGGCTTTGTCATCATCGTATCATAGGCTTCACTGGCCTGTTCCAGGGCCGCCTGCATACTTCTGCCGCTTTCACAAAGTCCCTCTACGGTAGCCGAATCCAGGCTGTGCCGTCCCAGCAAATAAGCCGGATATTC
>OFFJ01001930.1_pt1 | contig 14155 bp, 16 predicted proteins | sample 1521261 | NCBI WGS metagenome assembly OFFJ01 (sample SAMEA3504122, study PRJEB24116) | mouse gut metagenome | biome: mouse gut; feature: mouse-associated habitat; material: faeces | place: Denmark | collected 2011 | reverse complement strand
GGTCCCGATCCTGTTTCCTCCGTCGCTCATCCTCTGCCTCCTATGCTTTCTTAAGACTTTCTTTTCCGCACCAGCCATACCGTGTCCCACCCTTGCGCTTCGCCACTCCGTATTGGTACGCATATCCGCCTCCTAAAATCTGCGTTATATACATGGTCATGTTGCTGCACTGGTTCGCCTTGCCTCCGTTTCCGCCCCAATATGCCGGTCCGTTTACGATAACCTTGTCGCCTACTGTAAATTCTTCACCCATTGATGGCTGCTCAGTTGATTTTTTAGCAGCAACTATTTTATTCTCTCCCTGGTATTCCTTCACTGCAGTAGCCTTGGTTATACGTTTTTGACACTTATGGAGTTCAAGCGTCATAGTGTAGGCTGCTTCCGGACCTATATTATGCATTACTTTATCTACAAAATATTTCCCTGAAAGACTGCGCAGCCCTTTTATCCTTACCGTGGATCCTGCCGCTATTCTGATATTAGCCATAATCGTAACACTCATAGTAACCGCCTTTTCATTCTCAGTATTTACCCTGGCACAAGCCTTTAACTGTGCTTCCTGAAGACTTTCCACTTTTTCATTAATATTTAGTATTCTTTTTCCGCCGCCGACAATGCATTTCATTTCTTTGTCATCTTTCCCTGAAGTATATGTAATCCGTGCACCAGTATAGGTTCCAACCAATGTTGTGTTATAGGACCATTCCTGCAGGTCGGTCTTTTTCAAAGTGGCAACCACTGGTAAAGATTCATTTCTGCTTTTGTCGTAAATAATAATGTCTCCACAATAAATTTTGATTGCCATCCCATAATCTTCACAGACTTTTGTTAAAAAACTGCTGTCCGGCTCGTTGCTCTGTTCGACTGTCCCTAATTTTATCGTCTCCCCAATATAGCAGAGCTTCAAATGATACTTTTTCGCAATCTCTGACGCTACTTCTTTCAATGTTACATCTTTCCATGTTTTACTCCGTCCAGTGCTGCGGAAAGCATTTCCTTCCGGGATGGATACTCCCCCAATCGTACAGGTAAGTTCTGGACCAGTGTAGCTCAAATCATCAAGACAGAATTTTCCACAATAAAAAGTTTTCTTTTCGCCTGCCTTATTCCAGCTCTTTTCTATAATTTTTGCTGTCAGCTTATCGCCTTTTTTCGGCATCCATTTATTGGCCCAGCGTAAATCTATGTTTGTTAAGGTTATACTTACAGTATCACTCTCCCCCGATGCCGGATCTGTGTAAGTGAATCCTTCGGTGTATTCCGCCATAACGGAAGCGGACCGTTTCTTTGTCCCATCCTTTTTTTTAGACTTTACCTTTTTTTGGTATGTTACTTTTACACTCGCCTGTCTTGGCGTTTCCTTTGTCATATTCCATCCACCTCGTCCTCATCGCTATAATCATCATAGGGATCTTCGTCCTCGTCTTCATCATCCTCCGCTCCAATCCTCCACGGAGGCAGTTCCTCGTCATCATACTCCGGCAAATCTGGCGTATTCAGTACGGTTCCTTCTGAAAAGACAAGAATATCTAAAAGGGGATAATTGCCTGCCATAAGGAAGGCGGCGTATTCCTCGCCGCCGTATACCTTATAGGCTATTTCGTCCCAGGTTTCCCCCTGTATCGTGGTATATGTTTTCGCCAACTTTACCACCTCCTATAGCTTCCGCCTCTGCTGATCCTTCTCGTATTGTTTCATCAGCTTGTTAAATTCTGCCTGGCTCATGCGGTCGGCCTCTGCGATTTCTTCCTTCCCGGCGCTTCCGTAAAGGTTATAGACCGGGCTGTACTGTATCGCAGGTCCTCCGGCTCCGGCAAGCTCCGGCTGTCCGCCGCCGCCCCCGGTTCCTATTCCCTTCAGCTTTTCAATAAAGGCGTCAATAAGGGAAGCTCCGCCGCTTGCGGCGATTGCCTCGTTTAAAATCTCCTTCATTTTCGCCCATAGCGTATCAAGGGGCAGAACTGCCTCCGGTCCCGCTTCCCCTACACCCTGCATTCCTGCTGGCGTGTTAAATATGGTCGGCTGGTCGAAAATGCCGCCCAAGGCGTTCCATGCCACTGAAAATTCCGGTATGCTTACATTCCCTCCGTTTCCATATGCAATAGGATTTGACGTAACGCTTATCACTGGAATTTTAGGTTTAGGGATCGTTATTGTCATATTCTCAAATGCTGCTTTTACCGCGCTCGCTGCGGAGCGGGCTGCGTCTGTGACGGTCGTTGCAAGGCGCTGCATCGCCGTCTGTGCGCTTGTGTTTGCTTTGTTCCATCCGCTGTCTAAAGCGGTGTTTATGTCGTTCCCCAGGGTCGTTGCCGCCTGGGATACTGCCTGGCTATTTCCGGTCATTCCCGTTCCTATGGCTGTCGCCCCGTCGGTTCCTGCCGTTGTAAGCGTTGCCGTAAGTCCAGAAGTATCTACCGCCAGCGCACTGGTGTTTATGGTGGTTCCAGAAAGCCCGGTATTAAGTCCGGTCGTAAATGCTGTCGCCCCCTGGGTTCCGGCTGCTGTCATGTTGGTGCTGATTGCCCCTGCATCCAAAAGCCCGCTTGTGTCTACTGGGGTAGCAAGTCCGGCGCTGAGGCTGGTGTTTAATGCCGTCGCCCCGGTCATTCCCATGTTGGTCATGTTGGTGCTGAAAGCCGCCGTATCAAGCCCGCCGGATGCCATGCTGTCGGTTAAGCCCGTAGAGAAGGCCGTCCCCGCCTGTGTCCCGGCTGTCGTTGCCCCGCTTGTGTCCATGCTGCTGAAAGCGTTTGTTGCCATGCTGTTGGCTGCCGCCGTTACCGTCCCGGCGTTACTGCTAATACCGGATGCATAACTGTCCACAACTGCCGCGCTCTGGCTGGAAGTGTCCGGGATGTCAACCTCTCCGCCTGTGAATAGGCTTTTAATCGCGTTCCACAAGCTCTTTCCGGTGCTGAGTATTCCGTCAATCAAGCCCTTAATAATCTGGATCCCTACGTCAAGCCAATTTGTAGATAAAATCGTATCAATGATCGCCCCTACAAGCTGGGGTATTGCCGCTATAAGCTGCGGTATTGCCTGGATTAAGCCCGTCGCCAGTGTTATAACAATCTGGACGGCTGCCTGCACAATGTTCCCCAAATTCGCTATAATTCCCTGGATAAGTGAAATAATTAGCTGTATGCCGCCTTGTATAATCATGGGCAGCATCTGGGTTATGCCGGAAACAAGGCTTATAATAATCTGTACGCCCATCTGTAAAATCTGGGGCAGGTTAGAAAGTATTCCCTGCGCCAAACTCAAAATAAGCTGTATTCCCATCTGCAGAAGCTGTGGAAGCATGGAAACTATGCCTAAAACCAAATTTCCTATAAGCTGAATAGCTGCGCTTATAAGCATGGGGGCGTTCTGTCCTATGCTGTTTACAAGTGTCTGAACCAACGTAAGGGCCGTCGATATAACCTCCGGCAATCGCTGTATAATGCCGTTTACGAAGTTTACTATTGCCTGCGTTCCGGTACTTATAAGCTGCGGAAGCTGTGCGGTCATGCTCTGCACGAACTGGGTCAATATGTCGATTCCGGCAAGTATAACCTGCGGAACCAGGGTAAAAAGCCCCTCGACAAAAACGGTAATAACTTCCGACGCTGCCGTTGCCAATGCCCCGGAGTTGTCTGTTATCCCGCTTATGAAATTCTCCAAAAGGTCCACGCCCATGCTTACTACCTGAGGGGCGTAGTCCGCTATGGTGTTTACTACCTCAGCCATGCATCCGCCTACCGCTCCGACCATGCCCTCCATGCCGCCGCTCTTGTACGCCTCGGAAAGCTCCCCGACCATGCTGGTGGCTAACTGGGTCATTTCCCTTAAAGGTCCGTTAAGGTCCTGGTATATGCTGATTCCCAAATCGGAAAGACCGGACTTCAAAATGTCAATATCTCCGTTAAGGTTGTCAAGCTGAATAGCGTACATATTTTCGCAAGCTCCGGCGCTGTTCTCCACTGCTGCGCTTAATTCGTCGAAGCGGTCCGTACAATTTGAAAGCATGGCGTTTGCTGCCCTAAGGTCGGTTTTATTGAATAGCGTCGATAAAATGCTATCTTTCGAGGCGTTATCCATCCCGGCCATGGCTCCCTGCAAATCCTTAAATACGTCGTTAAGGCCGCGCATATTCCCCTGGGCGTCGTATACGTCAACACCCAAAGACTTAAGCGAAGCCGCCGCCTTGTCCGTCGGGTTCTGCAGGCTCAATATAATATTTCTAAGGTGTGTACCTCCTTCCGCTCCTTTTAGTCCGTTATCTGCCAAAATTCCGAGGGCTGTGTTAAGCTCCGTCGTTCCCCCGGCGAGTCCTTTTGCCGTTCCTCCTACAGTCAGAATAGCCTCGCCCAACTGGGCGACGCTGGTGTTCGCCTTGCTGGCTGTCTGTGCCAACTGGTCGGAGAACTGCGTAAGGTTCGCTTCTGTCGCCTCAATGCCCAGGGCGCTCATGCTGTCCGTTACCATGTCGCTGGCGGCCGCCAGGTCCATGGCTCCCGCCCCTGCAAGTTTTAAGACGGTCGGCAGTGCCGTCGCCGCCTTGTCCGCGTCGTAACCTGCAAGGGCTAAATAGTTCAAGGCTTTCGCCGCCTCCGTTGCTGAGAAGGCTGTGCTTGCCCCGCACTCCCTGGCGGCGTTCTCCAATGTTTCAAAAGCCTTTTGCCCCTCCGCTGTGGTCTTGTCGATCAGCATGGTGGCGGCGACCTGGCTCATGGCTCCTTCAAATTCCCGGCCGGTATTTATGGCAGCTATGCCCATAGCCCCTACGGCTGCGGCCGCCGTGGCGGAAGCGACCGTTTTGGTAATGGTTCCCAGCCCCTTGGTGGCCTGGCTTAATGCGCTTTTGAACGAACTTTCAACCTTGCCCGCTATTTTTATAGCGATCTCCATTTCCTTACCGCCGCCCGCTGCCATAAATCTCCGTCACCTCCTTCGCTATTTCTATCAACTCAAAAACGGACAGGCTTTCCAATGCGTCTAAGCCTGTCCGCAGAATAATTGATAGGTGTATGGTTAATTTCCGAAGGCTGGAGCCGTCTGTTGGCTTTAGTCCTCGCCGTACAAAAAATTTGTTACCCGGTTCTTGATCTTAAGTGCCTCCTTCGGCGGAAGCGCCTTAAAAAATTCCACGGGCTTACCGGAAGCCCTGGCGGAAATAAGGCAGGCGTATTCCAGGGACATCTCCGGCAATACGTTCACTGTTCCGCCCCTCTCAATGGTCTTATTTACTGCGATCATGTCCGCTGCGCTCAAAGATTCCAGCCCACTCAAATCTACGCTTTCATAGCTTACTTCCTCGAAGGTAAAAGGCTTCTTGAAGAATACCAGGAAAGGGTTGTCCTCCATCTCCTGCTTTCTCCTTGCCTCAACTGCTGCCGCCTCTGCCTCTGCTGCCTGGGTTAAATTCTTCTCTTTTTCCATCAACACATTTTCCTCACTTTCTCTAATAAGTCTTTGCCGTGTACCTTGTAAACGAAGTTGAGCTTATCAAGCTCAATCTCTGTCACGTTGTCGATCTCAATCAAAATATAAAGGATTTCCAGCTTAATGCTGCTTGCGGTTCCGCTTCCCTGCTTCGCCTTGCCGCCCGTAAGTCCCTTGTTTTTCCCCCGGACTACGATACGCATAGGCTTAAAAGCCGTCGCCCCGCTGTCGTTTACGGTGTACTGGATCGATCCTCTCAAAGTAACCGTAACGCTGGAAATATCGTCCGAAAGAATAAATAAATCTCTGTCCATGGTCCTGAAAGGGATCTCCATTTCCATGCTCTGGAAATGCCCGACGGTCGGGTCGTCAATCTCCCCCAAAATGCCGGGGCCGCTTAATGTTTCCGTTAAGCTCTCAAAGTCCGGCAGGGTTACTTCGTCGGAAATGCCGACCAGCTTCGTGCCGTCCTTGTATACGTTGAAAGAATTTATTTTTGAAGGAATGTTATACAATTTTATTCACCTCCTAAAGCTGCTTCCAGCATGGTCGGGTCAAACTCCAATACGTTCAGAATATCCTCCGCCGGGGTGTACGGCGCCAGGTACTGGTGAAACTGGATTTTCCCGTTTAAAATGTCCGTGATCGGGTTCTCGTCCTCGCTGTAGGTAATCCGTGCGCCAGCGCACTTGCCCTGTGCAACGTAGGAATTGCCCCGGATGTTCTCTGCGTCGCATATGCTCTGAATAAGCCGGGGATCCGTCGGGTCGTCTACCTTCTGGAAATAGCTTAAAATAAAGCTGTTTCCCCACCAACTGAAAAAGCGGCGGCAGCAAAACCAGCGGTCTTTCGGATCCGTCGTCATGGGGTACGCTGCGCTGTTGTTCCCCCAGGAACGGAAGCCGTTAAAATTGATCGCCGTGGAAACTCCGAAGCTGTTTACCAGGTTCGCCTGCTCCTGGTCTATTACGATCTCGCTGTCTGCGGCATCGTCCAAACAAAGCCCGGTGATGGGGATTGCCTTATTGCTGGCGGAAAGGTTCGGCACGTCGTCGTTGCTGGCGTCAACATAGGCGATCAATGCTGAATAGATGGCGCTGAAATAGTAAACCTCGTCCCCGATCCTTACCTTGGGCCATACCACCGACATATGCTCGCTTACAAAGCCGGACTTCTCCTTTACGGTCTTTACGTCTGTATACTTCGTCGCCCCGTCCTTGGTGCTGTCCAGGTCGGTGATGCATTCGCAAGTGAAAAGCCCGTTAATATTAAGGCACTTCGCTGCCATGACCGAAGCAACCGCCGGATCCCTGGAATATCCCGGCGAAGTAAGAAGCCCCGGAGTCATGCCGAAAAGCGGGTAAACCTGGCGTACAAGCTCCAGGCCGCTCTCCTTCCCGGTGCTTACGTTGTAGCCGCCTATAATGTCATTTTTTGTTACTTTGGACGGGTCGATCTTGTCCCCGGAAACGCTTAAGGTTGTAGCCTCCGCCCCGGCTCCGGACTCCAGAAGGGTAATAACCGCATAGCCGTCGTCGTCAAAGCCTGTAATATAATCTACGTCCGCCTGCAGCGTCGTTTCCCCGGCTTCTACGACAAGGGTATCAAGCAGTATTCCCTCAATGCTTACGGTTGCCTGCAAGTCGCCCACCTGGCAGGTCGTTTTCGGTATGCTGTCCTTATGTTTCTTCGGGTCAAGGACGTTGATCAATGCGATCGGCGCAACTGCGAACTTCTTAAAAGTCGCGCTGATGCTCTGGTTCAAATTGTAATCTTTCAAATTGTTAGAATACCCTACCGCTGCGCTGGCTTCCGGGAAGCTGTAAGCCAGCTTCACTACGTTGGTAGCCTTATAGGGATCCTCTGCCAAATTGACCGGGGAAACGCCTACTACTACCTGGAAAGCCGCCGTACCGAGGATCGGGGCTGTAAGGCTCGTAGGGTTTTCTAAAATTCTTACACCATGGTTGTAAGCCATCTTTTATCTCTCCTTTTCTTCTTATTTTCCGCTGGCTCTCCGGTAAAGGATGCTTAATGCGCTTCCCTCCTTCGCCAGCTCTGCGCTTGCCTTTGCCAGCTTCTCAACCGGAACGACAAAGGAATTAAAAAACGGATGCTCCTTAATCTTTTCCTTAAGGGCATCCGGCAGTCCGGCGTTATATGTGGTATACTGTTTCGCTCCGGGAATGTCCGGGCCAATATAAACCACGATTTCCGCTTCCTGTGCGGCCGGTGCTGCTTTCGCTTTTCCGGTCGGTTTCTTTGCTTCACTCATGAATATGGATCCTCCCTTCTTACTGCTGCAATCTCAAAAGCCAGGTTTACGCCCCCAAAATAAAAGGGGTAGGATTCTTCGTCCTGCAGGGTCCACAAAATGGGGTACTGTATCGTATACTTTCCGTTAAGTACCGGGAACTTTGCGAACCTCTCATAAATCTTGGCTATTATGTTTAAAATGTCCTTGTGTCCCTGCTTGTCGTAGTCCGGTTCGTAAATTCCAATAAGCAGGGTAAGGTTTACTTTCTGGGCGCTGTTCTCGTCCTCGATCTCCCCGTCTGCAATCCGCACCAAAATATAAGGGTACGGATCCGGGGCGGTCTGTTCTTCCGCCAGCCCGTTCTCCAAAAGTTCCGGGGCTATTTCTCCCTGGTCCAATGGCTCCGGCATAGGCAGAAGCTGTTCAAAAATATTTATGCTGACTCTTTCCCCCTGGGGGTTCTTAAGCCGAAGATCTGAAAGAATTTTCTTAAGCTCGTCCGCCAGCTCGCTCTGCAGAAATGTTGCGACCATGCCTATCCTCCTAATATCTTCCTAACCTGTGCATTTACGTTCTGCTTAAGGTTGTCTTTAATATGCGGCTTTACTATGCCGTATACCCGCTTTTCGTTCCCCAACATAACCGGGATAGAGTTTGCGGAAAAGGACTTAATAGGCAGCCTTGCGGCTCCGCGCCTCTGGGCTACTGCTACATGGCCGCTGGAAAACTTGGTAACAAAAGCCTTAAGCCCTCCCATCTCCAGGGGCTTCATTCCGCTTGCCTTAAGTACCTTCGCTTTTACTACGTCCGGACGGTTCGCTCCGGTTCTCATGGTGGCCGGGCTTACTTTGTAATCCTTAAGCCCCATAACTCTGCCCGTTGCCTTTATGGTCGCTTCCAGCCTCGCTGGGGTGGCGTTCTTTATCTTCATGGCCTTATTGAAGCGCCCGGTTTTTACGGTATAGGTTTTCTGTGCCTCGTCCGCCAGGTCTTTCCGTGCCTGCTTGGCTGTCTGGTTAAGCGCGTTCTTAAGTGCTTTCGGGGCTTCGCTTTTCATCCGCCCTAACTTCCGCTCAACCTGCTCCAGCATATTCCGGTCGTAGCTTATTTCTATCAACTCTTATTCGCCTCCAAATGCAAGGAATACACGCCGCCCTCGTTTAAGCTGTCGGTAACGATAAAGGTTGCGCCGTCTATCTTGACGGGCTTGCCTACTCCCGGAAGCGGCCCGAAGTCTAAGGCGCTGACATATACAAGCGTCTGCTTTTTGTATATGCCGTCCATGTTGCTTTTCATCCGCTTTTCCCTCTCTGTAAGCTCGTTATCGTCAATAATAATCAACATAGGCTTTCCGTTGACCGTGTGTTCCTCTCCAAACTCTGCCGGGTTAAGGAATACCGTTTTTACGTCCTGCCTCAGAAGCTCCTTAAATGTCAGCGGCTTATGCACTGCTTTTCCTCCTTCCTTTGGCTGGCTCCGGCTGTGCGCCCCTGGTTTTCCTGGATGGCGGTTTTCCCACTAAATCCTGCTCCGGTCCGGCGGAGGGATAGGCATCACCGGGAAGCCCTGCGGGGGCGGTCGTCTGCCTGGCTTTCACTCCCCGCTTTTTTGGTTCCTCCGTGTCCCTCCATACCGCCGCCCCGTTCCCGGTCCATATGTCTACAAGCCCGGCGTTGTGTGTCGGCAGCTCGTCGCCCGGCTCAAAGTTTGTGCTTTCAAAAAGGATCGGGGTAACTGCTATAAGCTGTTTCATCAGCCCGCCAGCTTTACCAGGATAACGGTGTCGGCCGCTGCGGCTGCCTGCGCTGCGTAACCAGCCAGGGGGTATGATGTCGGGTTCGACGTTGCCCCGTCGTTGGCTGCGGTCGTGATGCCTGTACCGTCAAAATATACGGTTGCCCCCATCTCAATGGCTGCTGTCGCCGTCTTGGGTATCTCAAAGACTCCCGTAACGACAAGCGATCCCAATTCTCCGGGGAGGATGTCCGTTCCGGCTACGCCAATATGGCCGCCGAAGGAAATAACTGTGTTTGCCTCGATCTTCGTTTCCGTGGCGTTTTTATAGTCGAGGGTTTCGCCCCTCTGCCAATATGCGGCTTTACTCATGGTCTAAGTCCTCCTTTTCTCTTTATGCGATCTTTGCTCCGGGGTTCTTTGCAATCCCGCGGAAGTCCCTTACTGCGATTCCCCAGTCAAGGTAAATATCCCACTGGAAGCCCAAAACGCCCGGCGTTTCCATGCGCCTTACGGTCGGGGTTTCCTGCCCGTTCAAGTAGTCCACCTGGATATGCTTGGCGCTGGCGGTGTTTGCAACCATAAACCACGGCACCTCGTTCTCCCCTGCCAGGGCGTTAAGCACCGGGGTCTGAATGATGTTAAGCGGGTAGTTGTACAGCGGGTTAATGTCGTTGTTGTTGCTGCCTACTACCTGGGCGCTTCTCATAATGACCGCAAGCTCAAACTCATATCCAACAGGCACGATCATGTGCTGCGGCGTAATGTAAATAGCTTCCCCGAACTGGTCTTTCTGGTGCTGCATCTGCAGAATGATCGCCTGGATGCTTGCCTGCGTCGGCTTGCTTCCCTCTGTCATGAGGTTTCCGTGGTTCTTATGGAAAAGGTTTACGCCGTCGAAGATCTTCCCGTTATTGAAAAGCAAGCTGTAGACCTGCTTATCAATGGTTTTCTTTGCCGCCGCTGCGTAAAGCCCCGGAACCTCGGTTAAAAAGCCGATATCGTCGTTTATGAACGCCTGGCGGGTCATGCTGAATGTCCGGCCGTAGGTGTCCAGCTTACGGTTCGGCAACAGCTCCGTCCTCGGCTTATCCGGCTTAAGCTCTCCGTTTTCCGGCACCAGAAGGAAGTCGCCCATACCGCCGATCACATACTCGTGGTCTGCCGTGGTCTTGAAGTCCTTCAGGCTGCCCTTCGTGGTCCATGCCTGGAAGGTCGTAGGTACGGCGTTGTAAAGCTGCACAATGCTCTTTCTGATCGTGTTGTCAAGGATTGCCGGGAACGCCGCCGAAGGGTTGTAGAACTGGCGGCAAAGCTCGCCGTACATATCGTCGGGCTGCATCCTCAAAAGCTGCATGGTGTCCCGCCCGTCCCGGCTCAAACACTCAATAGCAAGGTCGCGGAGGCTCATGGCTCTAAGCTCATTCGCTCCGTCTGCCGGGGTTGCTACGGGTACGCCTGCGCGAAGCATGAGCGCGTCGGTTGCCCTCTGTCTGAAAGTGTCCCCTTCGTCCCTGGTGACCTGTACGCCCACCGGGCTTCCGGTCTGCCTCATTCCGTCAAGGATGGCGCTGCGTACCTGGTCCAAACTGGAACCGTTGCGGATATGCTCCGCCGGATCCACGTCGAAGTCCCGGCAAAGCGCCATAATCTCCGTTACCCGGTTGCGTTCTGCCTCGGTTGCGCTCCGCTGTCCCTCTGCAGGTACTGTCTGCGGTGCGGCTGCCTGGGGCGGTGTCTGCTGGGGATTCGCTGCCGGGGGCGCTGCTGTCGCTCCGGTTCCTCCTGCCAGCCCTCTCTCCTGGGTGTCGATCTCTGCCTGGGCTTCGTCGATCTCCCTCTGGAGGGAGTTAAACTGCGCCTGTTCCTCTGCGGTCAGTGCGCAGTTGCCGTCTGCCTTGGCGGCGTTTACAATGGCCTGCTGCTTCAGCATGGCGGCTTCTTTTCTCTGTTTCGGTGTCATTGCTCCTACCTCCTACTTTCTGTTTTTATTTATTTGAAGCTGCGCCTCAAAACAAGATAAAGTTTCCGGAGCCTGGGGATTTCCCTTAAGCTCCCGCCCTACTCCCACGGTAGCGTCCGCCGGGACGCTCACTATGCTGATCTCGTAGGGCATCCATTCCCTTGCGACGTCGCAAGGCCCCGCAAAGCGTCCATCGGTGGATATCTTTCCCGGCATGACTTCCTCAATCACGCCGATCTTATACCCAACGGAAACGCCCTTGAGCGTCCCGCTCTTTACCTTCTGAAAAATGACCTCGCTTTCCTCGTCGCTGTCAAATTCTACCTCAGCCATGCCCCGCTGGCTCTCAATCCATGCCCGGCCTATCTTGCCTATGACCTTATCCCGGTTATGGTTAAAGAGAAGGACTCCTATGCTGTTAAGCCTGGAAAGGTCAACGGCTGCCGGGTTATGGTCTAAAATCTCTTTGCCCCAGTACCGCTCGTAAGGTTCTTCCGAAGAAAACGAAAGAATGAACTTCCGTTCATTCCCTTCACCTTCCATAGCCCGGATCGTTGCCGAACTAAACGCCCTTATCTGGTTTTCCTTCCTGCTGTCCCTCGCTGCCGTCTGCGGCTGGCTGGCTCCCTTCCTGCTGCCCGTTCCCTGGCTGCTGCCCTGGGGGCTGGTTTCCTCCGCCCTGGTCAGCAGGTCCGCCGGGAACTTCGCCCGGTTCTGGCTCCGGCTTATCCTCTGCAGGGGTAAGCTCTGCTTCTGTTCTGTCAAATATAACACCTCCCATCTCAATGCCTTTTTTCCTGGCGTATTCTAAAACGGCGACGGTTTCGTCTATCTGCTCTTTCCAGTCTTTTCCGTTCTCCGCTGCGACTTGCTGATATGTCTTTTGTCCGGTCTGCAGTGCGACCTTGGTAGCTGTGGCTTCTTTCGCCGGGTCGATCCACGGCTTCGGCGCCGCCACCCACTCGTGCTTAAAATATTTCTGCTTATCCTCCCAAAAGCCGGGGATATTGAATAAGCCGGAAAGGACGCCGGAAATTATGAAGGTTTCGTATACCTCGTCCATAACTACTTCCTTCAGCAGCTCTATGTCCTCTATGTAGGTCTGGCCGTCCTCAATGATTCCCTGCCTTGCGCTGCTATAGTTGCTCTGGCTCATGTCCCGGCTGGTCGCCTCGTAGCTTAAGCCCTGCCCGGCTCCTATAAGCCGCTGCTGCAGCTTGATATAGCTGGCGGCATCCGTCGCCTGCCCGGTCGGGTTTACCACCTGGATCTCGTCCCCGGCGTTAAGCTCCTTTATCATGCCGGGGCTTATCTTTTTCCCGTCGTAGTCCTCGCGGGGCCTTCCGTCGCCTGCTCCCACGCCCCTGGCGAAGCCTCCGGTTGTAGGTATGATCTTCTTTACGAAAACGGCAAGGCAGGCGGCTATACGTTCCTTTACGCTTACCGCCGTCATAAACTCGTTTGCGTCCCTTACCCTGGTAATGGTCGGGGCAAGGTCGCTCATTTCCCGAACCTGGGAAGGGCGGTCTTTGGTGAAATAAAAAATAATATCCTTTGCCGGAACATATACGGGTTCAATCTGCCCGAAGCCGTCTACGTTATACTGGCGGATCCAGTAGCCCATGGGCTTGTTATAGGTGTTAAGCTCAATCCCTCCGACCACCCGGTGTTTCGGGTTGTGCGGTGCGGCCCGTCCGGTGTCCAGCTCGTCAACCTCCAACGCCTGCAATTTGAAAGGCAGCAGGCCGCCGTTGGTGTAGCACTTCTTAAAAATGATTCCTCCGTCTACTTTCTTCCGGCGTTCCGCCATTCTAAGCATCTGGTTAAAGCTCTGCGTTTCGGTTACGTCGCAATTTTTCCGCTTGCACCACTCTATCCAGGCTTCCTGTATCTGCTTGTTAAGGGCTTCGCTGCTGGTCCTTGCCCGAAGCGTGTAGCCGTGGCCGACTACGTTCCGGCGGTATGCTCCGATCACGCTGTTCGCCATGTCGCTGTTTCGCTCTAAGTCCCTGGCCCTTGCCCTTATGGTGTCCCGGCTATAGCGGTCCGTCTGCTCTGCGCTCTGGTTGTACGCCACCCACCCGGCGTTAAGCCTGTCGTAGCCTCCGGCATCATAGTTGCGCTGCTCGTCCAGGTACTGCCGCCAGGCTTCCCGCCTGGCTCCGGCTGCCGGGGAAATGAAGCCGATTATATTGTCTAAAATGTTACCCAACTTTCATCCCTCCTTATCTCCGGTCAAATACTGCGACGTAGCAATCGTCAAGAAAGCCCGGCGTACTTCCGGCGACCTGTGCCATAAGGTCATTCTTGATTTTATATAATGTGTTAAGGTCTGCCCGGTTAAGCTGCCGGGAGCCTATCTTGTAACTTTGCCCTCCTACCGTAATATTAACGATAGCTTGGTTCACCTGTTCTAAAAGCTCTTGTGCAGTCATGTTCTCCATACGATTTCTCCCAACTGAAAAAGCCACTCCCTATGGAATGGCTTTTCTAAACATTTTTATTTTTACTCGGTAAACGCTTTTTCAATATCCCATCCAGCGTTAATTCTGTACATTAATTTTGTGTAAGGTATTCCCGTAATTTTTGACCACTCTGCAACCGTTTTTGTCTTTCCTCTATAAGTTATCTTTCGGTTAGAGGCTTTATTGTTTGCTTGCTCTGCTTTATTTGTCCATTGACAATTATCGGGTGAATAGCCCTTATCATTGTCTTTGCGATCAATCGACAATGTATCATTATAGCCGTTTTTCATTGACCAATTATAAAATGAT
>OFFJ01001926.1_pt1 | contig 14165 bp, 16 predicted proteins | sample 1521261 | NCBI WGS metagenome assembly OFFJ01 (sample SAMEA3504122, study PRJEB24116) | mouse gut metagenome | biome: mouse gut; feature: mouse-associated habitat; material: faeces | place: Denmark | collected 2011 | reverse complement strand
CATCCAACCGCACAGGTGGAAATATTTCTATTTAGGATACCTGCAATTCCTGTCGTTGCCATTTGGGAATATGCCAACCATAAAAAATAGCGCTCAAGATTTTTACACCAGCATTTTTTATACCATTCTGCATTTGAGATATTTGTAAAAAGTATCCGCTGCCAGGCTTTTGCCCCTGCCCTTGTCTGCGACAATCTGAATAGAGCGATTGGGCAGCTTACAGTTTACAGGAAGCTGCACAAGCTTTCCTTTCTCTAATAAAGGCAGCGCAAGCTTTTCCGGAACAAAACCGATTCCCAGATTGTTTTCAAGCAGCGGCAGCATCAAATCGGAGGTAGCCACCTCCATATCCAGTTCAATATCCAGTCTATGTTCCAGAAAAAAGTTTCGATACAGGTCATAGGTGGCGCTTCCTCTGCCCAAACCAACCCAGGAACAGGCTTTCACTTCCTTCAAATCCAGTTCTTTTTCACACAGATTCCGATATTGGGTCCCGCCGACCAGTATTTCTTTAAAGTCCAGTATTTTTTCACATGAAAAGTTCTTCGGTGCTTCAAAGGGTGTGGTAATTACGGCAAAATCCAGTTTCCCGCTGATAAGATGTTTTATGGTTTCCAAAGTTGTGTGATTATGGATCTTGATTCTGATTGCAGGGTATTCCGTCTTGAAATCGTGCAACACGCTTAACAGGAACAGATGCAGCGCTGTCTCAGTCGCTCCGATTTCCACCGTACCGCAGCCCGGAACTCCCTGTCGGTTTATCTCTTCCTGTGCATTCAGCAGATGCCGGTAGGCTATCTCCGCATGGGAATAGAGTAACTCCCCTTGCTCCGTCAGACTCACTCCCCTTGCCTCCCGGACAAACAGCCTGCAATTCAACTGAGCTTCCAACAGTTTCATAACACGAGTCACATTGGGCTGATTACTTCCCAACGCCTCAGCAGCCTTCGTGATATTTCCGTATTTTGCCACATAATAAAATATCTTGTAGTATTCAAAATTTATATCCATATCTTTTTTACATTTCTCCGATATATTATATGTATTTTTCATATCTCGCAAAATGTATTATAATACACTCTTGAAAATATGTAAAATAGAGTACAGAAAGGATGTAAAATAATATGAACAAGGATCTGACAGTAGGAAAACCAGAAACAGTACTATGGCAATTCTGCCTCCCGCTGTTCGGCAGCATTATCTTCCAACAGCTTTACAACATAGCCGACAGTCTGGTGGCCGGAAAATTCATCGGTGAAAATGCGTTGGCCGCAGTGGGAAACAGCTATGAAATTACATTGATCTTTATTGCTTTCGCATTTGGCTGCAATATGGGCTGCTCCGTCATCGTCTCACAGCTGTTCGGAGCGAAAAAATACGGCCTGTTAAAGACCGCTGTAACGACAGCCTGTACCTTCAGCGCAATTCTCTGTGCAGTACTGATGCTTGTAGGGCTCCTGGGCTGCGACCCGCTTCTGCTGCTCATCCGCACACCGGAAGAAGTCTTCGCAGACTCCAAGTTATACCTGGATATCTATGTGTGGGGACTGCCCTTTGTATTTTTTTATAACATTGCAACGGGAATCTTCTCAGCTCTTGGAGACTCCAAGACTCCCTTTTACTTTCTGGCTGTTTCGTCCGCATCAAATATTGCGGTGGATATTCTGTTTGTAAAGGCATTTGATATGGGTGTGGCAGGCGTCGCCTGGGCTACCTTTCTCTGCCAGGGTATCAGCTGTGTCCTAGCTGTTTTAACGGTATGGATAAGACTTGGAAAAATCGGAATAGCGGAGAAGGTTCCTCTCTTCGACTGGAGCCTTCTGAAAAAAATCATGGTGATTGCGGTGCCAAGTATATTGCAGCAAAGTTTTATATCGGTGGGAAATATTATGATCCAAAGCGTCATCAACGGTTTCGGTCCCTCTGTTATGGCCGGATACTCCGCCGCTGTGAAGCTGAACAACCTGGTCATTACATCCTTCACTACAATCGGCAACGGAATTTCCAACTTTTCGGCACAGAATCTCGGCGCGCGCCAATATGGACGCATCAAAGAATGTTACCGCTCCGGCCTGAAAATAGTGTGGTGCCTGTGTGTTCCGTTCTGCCTCCTCTATATTTTCTTCGGAAGGTACCTGCTGATACTGTTTTTAAAACAGGGCTCCGAAGCGGCCATGATGACAGGACAACAATTTTTATGGATACTCTCCCCGTTCTATTTTGTGGTATCTTCAAAGTTAGTAGCGGACGGCATCCTGCGCGGTGCAAGCGCTATGGGAAAATTTATGGTTGCCACTTTCACAGACCTGGTCCTGCGCGTCATCCTGGCATTCGCGCTCTCAGGACTGACCGGTGCATCCACAGGCATTTGGTGCGCATGGCCTATAGGCTGGACGATTGCCACGACACTTTCCATATTCTTTTACCACAAAGAATATGAAAAGCTCTCTGACGGCAGTTACCTGAACACTCAGGCAGAATAGAGCTTAAACAAAAAAGCCAAATTAATCTGTAACGAATTCAGGTTAAGTATGCCATCAGCACAAAGCGCTGTATAATTAAAGATTCCAGGAAATTGCATTTTGTAATGGCATACCTAAAAAAATTCGTTAGAGATTAATTTGCGGTCATGTGCAAAAACAACATCACTGCAGATTATTCCCTGCAATATTCCCTGATAGCTGTCTCATACAGATCATTGCCCACAGAATCCATAACCACGATCACAGGAAAATCTTTTACCTCCAGCTTTCGGATTGCCTCGGTCCCCAGATCATCATAAGCAATCACTTTTGACGAATGAATGGAACGGGAAAGCAACGCTCCCGCTCCGCCCACTGCCGCAAAATAAACTGCGCCATTCCGCACGACAGCATCCTTCACAGCCTGGCTGCGCCTGCCCTTTCCAATCATTCCTTTCAATCCCATATCCAAAAGCACAGGAGCATACTTATCCATACGACTCGCCGTAGTAGGGCCTGCCGATCCGATCACCTTTCCTTCTCTCGCCGGAGAAGGACCCATGTAATAGATCACGTTATTTTTGATATCCATGGGAATCTGCTCATTCGCTGCCACTGCCTCATGCATTCTCTTATGCGCGGCATCCCTCGCCGCATAGACAGTTCCCGTCAGATATACATAGTCGCCGGCACGCAAGGAAGCCGCTGTCTCGTCTGTCAACGGCACCGTAATATGTCTGTCCATCCCAAAGCCTCCATAATTTATACTCGTGAGTGCATTCATTCTTGGTAATAGAAGCACCGCTTCTATTGTATACCGCTTTCTGCCCAGCCTTTGCAGAAGCGCTCACTCGTTATACTTTAAAGTCGATAAATGTTTTTGAGTTCGAGTATATATTACACATCGATAATTTTTCAATGCATAGTTATAACAGGTGAGCATTTTACAATACCCTTACCACATGCCGATTCACATGACAGCACATATTGACCGCTACCGGCAGACCCGCAATATGCGTAGGATATGTATTAATATTGACTGCCAGGGCAGTGACCGTCCCCCCCAGTCCTCCGGGACCGATTCCGGAAGCATTAATCCTCTCCAGAATTTCCTTCTCCAACTCACATACATACGCAATATCCGAACACTTATTCGCAGGGCGGATAAGCGCCTCCTTTGCCATCAGCGCACACTTTTCAAAAGTACCACCGATTCCCACTCCCACCACCAATGGAGGGCAGGCATTGGGACCCGCTTCCTTCACAGCCGTCACCACGGCATTTTTCACCCCCTCAATTCCGTCCGCCGGCTTGAGCATGAACACTCTGCTCATATTCTCGCTTCCGAATCCTTTGGGTGCTACCGTTATTTTAACATTTTCCCCCGGCACTATGGAGTAGTGTATGACCGCAGGCGTGTTGTCTTTGGTATTTTCTCTGTAGATAGGATCTTTCACCACGGACTTCCTCAGAAATCCCTCCTGATAGCCCTGACGAACCCCTTCATGCACGGCATCTTCCAATATACCGTCCACAAAATGTACCTCCTGTCCCGCCTCCACAAACACAACTGCCATGCCGGTATCCTGACATATGGGGATCATGTCCTCTCCGGCTATCCTTGCATTCTCCTGTAGCTGCTTCAGTATCTGTTTTCCAAGCGGCGCTTCTTCTGCATCCACAGCCCTGCACATAGCTTCCGCCATATCTTCTGACAGAAAATGATTTGCCTCAATGCACATTTCCTTTATCGTTTCGGTAACCTTCCTAACGCTCAAATCCCTCATATTTACTCCTCTTTATCCCACGATCTCTCTCTTTACGTCCTCTAGCTCTTCCTGCGTACAATCGCCCGGAACCCAGTTGATCTGCTGCCCGTCGCCATGATACCTGGGAATCATGTGGATGTGAAAATGAGAAACCGTCTGTCCTGCTGCTTCCCCATTGTTCTGTACCAGATTCATGCCGTCACAGCGAAGCTTCCCTGTCATATTTATAGCCATACGCTTTGCCACAACCAGAGCTTTGGAAGCTATCTCCTCCGAAATCTCAAAGATATTTTCAGCATGTTCCTTTGGCAAGATCAAAGCATGTCCCTTTGTAGCAGGCCCAAGGTCCAGAATAACACGGAAATAATCATCCTCATACAATGTTTTGGACGGAATCTCCCCATTTGCAATTTTACAGAAAATGCAATCCTCTTTTTTCATTCTTCTACCTCCAAATCTCTGAAATTACTGTTCCTCAAATACAAACAGCTGATCCAACATCCTTAATATTCCAAAATCTCCCTTTGCCTTCATTGCCCCCGACATAAATGCTCTCTGAAAGGTCATTCTTCCGTTTACGATATCTTCCATGGCAGCCTTCGCAAGCTGCATTTCCACATCCGGCTTTTCGGCCACACCGTAACTGCACTCCAACCGCGCACCATTGACGGATATGAGCAGCTTTTTCTTCTTTTCCCCGATGCCGACCGCATACTCGGCACCGAATCCCGCCTTGGGCCTGAATGCCTTGCGCAGTACAGCAAGATACTCTTCCTCATTATCCTGCTCCTCTTCCGTGAGCATATCGCGGAACAGGCTTGTCAGTTCCTGGATATCCTGTTTCTGTCTCTGCACATAGCTGTCGTCCGATACATACTGCGACAGCTGCTCTGTCTCCTGCGGTGTCAGATTCGTGCTTTTCGGAACTGCTATCTTCTGCTTTACCGCCTGGTTGCTTGCCGGGAAGCAGGCAATATGCTGATTGATAGAGCGGTACATATTCTCGGCTTTCTTTTCAATAATCCGGATATACTGTTCATTCATTTCAAGCATAACCGTATTCTCTATATAGCCGCACATACCGCTGCAGGGTAAGCCCCCGAGTATCTCCCATGCAGTAGACAGGTTCAGTTTTGCCTCTCTCTCCCCGTATGTGGTTGACATAACCACCGGACACATATAGATTCCCGCAATCTTCTCCTTATCACCAAACAGCCAGCAAGCATCCAGAAACTGTTGCATATATCCGCCGATGCCATACCACTCCACTGTAGTCGCCAGTATAACGCCATCCGCATCCTTCAAAGTCTGAGGAAGCGTCGTTATGGTATTTTTACATTCATATAAATTATACCTGGTAACATTGACTCTGAGTTCTTCCAGAATCTCCTGCATTTTATTGATAACAAACAAAGTAGGATCATCAATAATCCCTCTTCCGCCGTAATAAATGTTAATATTCAAGATAGCACCTCTCAATTTTCTCCAATTTCTTCAGGACATGTCCATATCATATCTGCCGGCTGTAAATCTATGAAAATCTGTTTTTTCGTCTTTTGCGTTTATAAAAGCACATGGCGGAAGCCAGTAAAAAACCTGTCAGCAAACCTCCCACATGGGCCGCATTGTCAATATTCTGTCCGGTGAATCCGCTGTAAAGAGAATATAAAATCATAAGCAGCACCCTGGCAGGCGTCACATTCTCCATCTCTTTGCCTGAGAACAGCACCATAGCAAGCAGGACTCCGTCCAGGCCAAATATTGCCCCGCTGGCTCCCAGAGATACAGCAATGTCATTATTCACAACTTTAGCCAGCAATGACAACAGGTTTCCGCCAATCCCTGAAGCCAGATACAGCAGCGCGTATCTGACATGCCCCACCTCTTTTTCAATCATGGAACCCAGAAAAAACAAGATCAGCATATTGTTAAAAAGATGACTCATGCCGCTGTGAAGAAACATGGACCATAAAATCCTGTCGTACTCTTTATTGACCAGTACAAAAAAGCCATCCAAACTGCCCCGGCTATACAAAAAGTCACCCATAAAACTGCACAGGATGTATACCAGTACATTAACCACTACCAATATTATGCTTACTATGGGCTGAGCTTTCCATGTTCTCAACGGTTCCAATCCTCCTGCCCTGTTTTCAGTATCAGCCCCATTCTATCATATCTCTGCCTGTTTTTCAATCAAAATACGCCTCAGCGGAAAATAAGGGCTACCTTCCCACACCTTATTTCGTCGCCTTCCTCCAGCTTTTTCTTTTCATAAGGCTGCATTCTCAAGCCGTTTCTAAAGGTACCGTTTGTGGAATTTAAATCCTCCAGATACAATCTGCCATCTGTATTTGTAATGCGGGCATGGATTCTGCTGACAGAACTGTCCTCCAACACCAAATCCACTTCCCCCTTTTTCTTTCCTATGGACAGCACAGCCCTGTCCAGGCCTGCCAGAAGCCTGCCTTCCGGCGTCAGAAGCCTGTGCATCCTTTCTTCCAGCTCCGGCTTCTCCTCAATATAGACCGTCTTCCCATAAGATTTATTTTCATAAACAGTTTCCTCTGCTACGGCATACCCCGCCATAGCCTGATGCATGCTTCTCCTGTAATCCTCGCGTTCTTTTCTGTTCTGGCTCCTCTTTTTTTCCAGAATGCCAAATATCCCCTTCCTTCCCTCTCTGGATGTTTTCTGCGGCGTCTCTGTCTCACCGGCCTCTGTATTGGTCATAACCGCAACCGTCTCTTCAGCTTCCTCTTCTACTACTACTTTTTCTTCCAATACGGTACACACCAGCTCCGGAATCTTTGTCTCTTCCAGGCATCCGGCATCCTCGAAAATCTGCGACTGCAGATAAACCTCTCCGTTGCGTTCCAACCGCTCATACATATGGTACACACAGTCCACCAACACATCATCTTCATAATCAATATGCTCCACCCAGAATTCCATCAGTTTCATGAAGCTTGATTCCCCTTCGTAATACGGAACGTAAAGGAATGAGAACACATTGTTCTCCAAATCCTGAAAAATCTGTTCCGGAGACCAGAGGATATTGTTCATATCCAAGAGGAAACGCCCTAATTCCTGCTGCAGCTGCTTTAAGCTCCATACAAAATCCTTCACCCACTCCCTGGTAATACTGCGGTTTCCGTACAAAAGTGCCAGATTCTGCTTTGACGAGATATTATAGTAAAGATAGGCAATACCGTTAATATAACGCAGACTGCAGGGCAGCAAACCTTTAATCTGGCATCTTCCCAGGATACAATATTGGTATTTCCGTTCTTCCGGTATTTTATCCAGCTGTATCCGTTCATAATTACTGTTTAAGCTTCGCACAAACTCTATGTTCAGCATATAAATCCCCTCACTTTTCCACAGCCTTTCGAGCCTTACGACATATTCTGATAAATGTCACCGGTTCCAGGCGATTGTACCCGTACTCTGCCTGTACACTCCATGTATTTCCGGCCCCCCAATAGTTCAATCCGGCAAAAGGAAAGGAAAGCTTTCCCTCGCCATTCACGAAAAAACGATTCTTCTCCAATGAGGCTTCCAGCGTCTGAAATCTCCACATCACATATTTATCCCGGTACAATTCGTACATCCGCTCCTGTATTTTCGATTCCAACTCTGCTGTATCGGCAGCCTCGGCAAGGCTTCCCCATAAAGCAATTGCCCCTGTGTCCTGCTCCAGCAGACACCTGTCATATTGAAACACCATCATATAAATCACAAAAAGAATTGAGCCCATCACGATGGGAAATACCAACGCAGCCTCAACTGTCATATAAGCATCTAATCTTTTCATATTTACCCTCCTGTACGCTGACGCCACACCGCCACGGTTATCAGCCACGCAGCTGTCAAAAACGGCAGAAACGGTATCCTGGTATTTTTCCCGGCTTTTCGCAGCACTAGCAATACCAACGAGACTAATGCTGCCAAAGACAGACTGATTCCAAAAATCAACAGACTACTGCCGCCTCCTGACAATATTCCCAAAAACATCATCACGATTCCGTCACCATGGCCGGCTTTTTTAGTGGCAAAAGCCGTCGCCAGGAGAAAAACGCCCGGCAGCATTCCTTTCAGCATATCCCCGGCATCTCCCTGTCGGCACACAATCGCCGTCACTGCCAATAACCCTCCCGGTATAAGCATCCATACCGATACATTGCATTTCCTGATATCCATAATACTGATACCCAAAAGCCAGGCCATCGTCAGAAACATAATCCACATTGGCTGCTCCCTCCTTCATCTTCCGCAACGGCTGCACGGCCTGTAACCTTCTTCCACCGCATGTTCCAACTCCATTTCGATAACGTTCCTCTTTAATCCGGAACACTCCCTGCTATAGTGATAGCGATTTCCTTCCGTCGTAATATAATACTCTGCCGGCGAATCTCCTCTTACACATTTTGAACACGGAGAATATTTCCTGCCATTTTGATTTCTCTCCCAATTAATCGCAGAAACCGGAATCGGTCTCTCCGAAAGTGTCAGGTAAGTACAACTCCTCTTCAAATGATATACTGTCCCTGTCTCCGTGACGTAAGCGATCTGACTTTCATCCCTATCATCTGCCGCGCCAACATCTGCCAACCGATAACCGTTCCAAATGTGCGAATAATACCGATTCGCCATACGGAAAGATCCAAATCCAATAAGGCTGCTCCATGGCGATACCTCATACGTAGCTACAATACTTATCTCATCTTCGGCTCCAAAGATCCTGCTCTCCCAGAATTGAAGGCCTTCCGCCCCTTTTGTAATCGGAGAATGATTCAGATAAGCCTTTCCTGCGGAACGAACCATTTCATTTTTGACAAATGTGGATGAAAACGTAATCCCCGTCAGCTCCTTCCACCATCCATCCTCCTGCTCCCCGTTTTGCGGCTGCTCTCCGCTGTCAACCGCATATCCGTACACGGATAGCCTGCTTCCAATCTGCCACAACGCCAACTGTAAATTGCCGTGCAGCCTGATCAATTCTATCGCACAGCCCAGATTCAGAAAAAAGAAAAGAAACAGCGGCAGTACGACAGAAGCCTCCACCGTCATTCCGGCGCTTACCTTTTTGAAAAAGGAGGCAAACAGTGATGTCCCCTTCATGGAATGAACTAAAACGGAAGACTTCAGATTCCGGGCCGAATCCGAATAATTGTTTTGACAGGTCGGAGAAGGTTTCTTTTTTCTCATTGACAGTTTCTTTTTGATCGTATCACCCCATAAAAAGGACATCACTGTTCACCTCGCTTTTCCTTAATGATAACTTTTCTGTCTGGTTATCTCATATTGAAAGCCATAACTGCTCCCGATTCTGATATATGCTTCTACCGCATCATAACAGCCATCCAGCCTGAATGCTGAATTTCCCGGTGTCTTCCGCATATCTGCCTCCACCATATTCATGGCACGCGCCGTAATCGTGTCTGTATCCGCAAGCATCATAAAGATTCTAAGATAATCTTTATATGTCAGACCGCCTCCATCCTTCGTCTGATCCTGCAAATCCCCTTCCAGGGCTGCCGAAAGACTATAATGCCAACTCTTTTCGTCTTTTATCAATGGAACCTTTCCTCCCGCCAACAAGGATTTGACATCATAAATGCTTTCCGCATATGCCCATGCCAGTAATATCACACCCTCTACAATGGGAATCAACTGGGGAGATAAAGCCAGCATGCATGCCAGTTCCGCCGCCACCTTTATCTCTTCCCGTTTTGTCTTGTCAGAAAGCAGGTACATGGCATTTGCCGCCTCCCTGAGCGCACACAGCCGGTTTGCAACACTTTGCAGATTTTCCATATCGCTGTTTTTCCCGGCAATCAGATATTCTATCTGATAACATAAAGCATCCTCTTCATGTTCCTCGCCGTACCTTCCCATATATTGCAGAAGGTATTCCTGAAAGATAAATTTCTCCGTCATCCGCTCCATATCCGACTGTGCATCGTATTCCATATTTCCCCTGTTTACCTGCCCCTGCTGCATCCTGCCCATTATCAAGTTGTCCGTATATATGATATTTTGAGACAGATTCGCATCCTTTTCCGTGACCAGCTTCAGTATTCCCCGCTTTTTCTTCTCTTCCAACCCGTCTGTAGGATTATCAATCTCCACATCCTCAATTTCTTTAATCTGCGCGTCATATTCCTGCTTCTGTTTCTCTTCTTTCCCCTCTTCAAGCCCGTTTACCTCTATGGTTTCCATCCATCCACGAACCTCCTTCAAAAGATCCAGTCCCACATCGGACTTTATCGCTTCCACAGCACAGCGGCGAAATACTGCACCGCCCTCGTCTGTCAGAATGGATATCTTTTTCAGTTCTGCCTGTTCTGGCTTAAGCCCCAGAAAATCTCTGTAGAGAGTATTTGACAGAAAAACATCCTCATAGTTTAAATTTTTATTCAGATACTTCATCAGATGCGCTTCCGTATTTGCCTTTGTACACAGAGCAGTGCCGTAGGAAGCGTCAATCGCAAACAGATTATACTGTTTCATCAGTTCACGGTGATATTCCGCCATGATACTCTGCAACCCGATATCCGTGACAATTTCAGCTTCCAGTCTGGCACCGTTTCTGCGCGTTCCGTCTATCAGCGCCAGAAACAGGGACAGGATAACCGTCAAACACAACGCGAGATACACTGTCAGATAGGCATTATACGGTTGTACCACATCATTCCGATTACACTTTTCACAGAGCAATAATTCCCTGTTCTTCATCTTTCCCCCCACGTCCGCCTTGACGGACACGAATTTCAATACCCGGACATAATCTCCTGCATTACACCTTCCGACTCACTTTAATGAGCCTCCGGACAACAGTTCTTCTCGTCTTTATACCTTATTCGATTGTGTGGTAATCTTTTTGAATATGGTATTCGCAACCTGTGTGATCTGACTTTTAAAAAGAATAACAAGACTTACAAGAACCACAATAATCAGAATGATTTCCACAGTTCCCATCCCTTCCTCTTCCGTCAAAAACTGTCTCATGCCTTTTAAACAATTCATAATTTCCTCTCTTTCCGCTGCTGTACGCAGCAAGTCATTTTCAGCAAAGTACCGGTAAATCCTCATAGTTCAAGTCCTCCTGCGTCCATGCCTGTACCGCCAACCCTCGTATCGATGAGATTTTCCATCACCGAAACCTACATATTCGACATTGCCGGTATCATGATAATTGCCATGACCACCGCCAGCATCAGCACCATCGGCACCAAAAGCTTGGTTCCTGCCTCCTCCCCCAGCTTCTTACTCTGCTGTAGCAGCCGCTCCTCCGCGGATTTATCCGCCTCGTCGCGCAGCCTCTCCAGAAGTGTGCTGTTTCCCCGCTTCAGGTTCTGTGCCAGCAGGGCGCTCAGCCTGATGTACTCCTGCAATCCTGTCCTCCTTCCGAAATGCTCATAGGACAAGCCTTCAGAGACACCGGAATGCAGTTCACGGCATGTATACAATATTTCTTCATAAGCCGGTGACCTTCTGCCTCCGCCCCGGCACTTTGCTTCATAATCGCCGGCAAGCTTCTGAAAAGCCCCTCTGATGGTCATGCCGGCTCCCACATACAAAACCAGTTTATGTACAATTTCAGAATATTCTCTGTGCATGATTTTCTGCCGCTTCTCCAACTGTCCATGCAGATCCCTGTCCAAAAAGAAAAATACCATGACAGCTGCCGCTACTGTTGCTCCCCATAAAAACAGACTCTTATCATCCACTATCTGCCTCCATGCAATGCTCTCTCCCCGCCACTCTTCCGGCAGCTTCCATTCCGCCTGTCCGACGCTTTTTTCCTGAGATTCCGCCAGTATCGCCTCCAGTTCCCGATAGGCCATTTCCTCTTCCGACAATTCAGGCGGCACAAGGAGTACTGTCAGTTCCTGCACTCTTTCACATTCCCCGTAACTCACACTGGCAGTCAGTGTTATTTCCTCCTCTTTCTCCACGGAAAACACCTGACCCTCACTGCTCAAAAGCCCCGGATTATCACTTTCCCATATCACCGACACCGGAAAGCCGTCATACATTTCCTCAAGAGCCAGATCGGATGTAACCCTTTCCAGACTTTTGTTTTTACCTGCTATATATTGAGGAAGCTTGTCCAGAAATTCATCCACAAGCGCATCCGCCTCCTCCCCCGACAGCAACAGAGGCTCTACTTCTATCTTAAAATCCATCTGCTCCTCACCATGTCCCAGGGCCAGATTGATTTCCCTGTTTCCTTCCTCATGGCTGCCTCTTACTATAGTTCCGTCATCATTCATAACCATTCCTCTCTCCGCACTGAACCTTGCCGCCGCTCCCACCAGAGTTCCGGCAAATATCACTGCCAGGCAGACAGCCGCCTTTTTCACATAATAGTCCGTCTTCAGATACTCGCCGGACTCTCCCGGATACAGCTGACGCAAATCCTTTTCCACCTGAGGCGAAGAAAAAAGCCTGGGCGCATTGCTGCTTATCCTCTTGTAAAGATACATTGCCATCTTATAAAAAGGCTTCAGCAGAGAAGCCGTCCTCAATCCCGTATCTTCCTTTCTTGCCAGACACAGCAATATTGCAAAACATACCACGGTCAATATTGTAATCCAGTACAGTTTTTTCACCTCCCTACGCCATTTGGGCCGTAATTCCTTTCATAATATACTCACCCAGCAGGAATGCTCCCAGATATACCCCAAGACATCCCGTCATAATAGCAGCCCCCGACAGATTATGATACAGGGAATCAAAATAACCTCTGTTCCCGATATCAATGTACATCAATATACCAAAAGGCATTGCCTTCATAATCATGAGCTCCATCTTCTTCCCACCCAGAAGCATCTGTATCTCCTGCTTCAACTCGATCTGCCTCCCTATCTGATGGGCAGAGTTTCTGATAACCTCCGCCATATTGCCGCCATTCCTCTTTACAAGCGCAAAAATCTGGGCAAACTGCGTGATTTCCTCACAGCTGCTCCGCACTGCCAGATCCTCCAACAGTTCCTCCAGCGCAATATTGATTTTCAGACCCCTCTTGATATAACTCAGTTCTCTGCAGATCAGAGCATCGTCACTGTACATCAGAACCATGTCCTTCCTGCACTCCATAAACGCATTTTCTACCGAGTATCCTGCCTGCAGCAGTGTCGCCACTGACAGAATACATTCCCGAAACTGCCCTGCCAGTTCTTCCCTCACTTTCTCGGCCCTCCCCCGCCCCATCCGTATAAACGCAAGAACGCCTATGACGGAAAGCGGGATGACTGCCAGAAAGCTTCTGTAGAAAAAGTAAGCAAGGATTACGGTGAGCCCCGCACATAACAACATGGCTCCCGCCCTTTCTCCTCCCTTCCAGACATATCTATGATAATCCCGCCGTTTTAAGTTTGTGTCCATGTATCAGCTCCCCTTTCTTCTGCAATGCCCCAAGCACATTTCCCTCCTTATCCTCGCCTGTCTCCTCGAAAACAAACAGAGGATTCAGCAATATCTCATCATTTTTACAGCCTGTCAGTTCCGCTATCTCCAACACTTTCCGTGATTTGTCCCGCAGTCTTCCGAGATGCACGATGATATCAACACCTGATGCAATCTGCTGTCTGATGGCAGCCAAAGGCAGCTCCATTCCCATCAACACCATATTTTCCAGTCTCGCCAACATGTCTCGTCCGCTGTTTGCATGGCCTGTGGACATGCTCCCGTCATGACCTGTATTCATACATTGAAGCATATCTATCGCCTCTGCCCCGCGCACCTCCCCCACCACATATCTGGTATTTAAAATATATCGGTTTTTGTATGCTTGACGTATCAAAATAAGGGGATGTACTCACTATCTACTCCACGTATACTTGACGTAAATTTCCTATATCCAAGCCATTTCAAGGGTATTTAGGAAGGATTTTATCTAATCACACATCTATCATTTAGCCAG
>OFFJ01001921.1_pt1 | contig 14206 bp, 10 predicted proteins | sample 1521261 | NCBI WGS metagenome assembly OFFJ01 (sample SAMEA3504122, study PRJEB24116) | mouse gut metagenome | biome: mouse gut; feature: mouse-associated habitat; material: faeces | place: Denmark | collected 2011 | reverse complement strand
ATTTCTGTGAGCAGTTTATTTCTATATGCCTTATGCTCTGTCGCCTTTTTGGCATCCTCAATATGACATGCCCTGCACCTGTATTTCAAGCGTCTTCATGGACTTTATCCTGCCGGAATCTTCTCGAACCCGAAAAAACGCCGCATGGCTGCCCACCCGGCGCTTTCTACCTTTTATAGATGCTATGATGTCATTCCACCTCTATCTTCGCGCTCACCTCGCACAGAGCCGGATTCAGGTCCCGCTCCGCCGACAGATCGAAGACCGGCTCTCCATCGACATCGAAGTGTACGCGCCGGATGCCATCGCAGCGCAAAGTCGATGACAATTCCGTCTCCGCATGGTATGCAATCATCAGCTTCCCATCCTCGTCCACAAAGAAGGAATTGTGCCCAGGGCCGTACTCGCCCTTGACAGAATAAAAGGACAGCACGGGGACGATGCTCTTTCTCCATGATTCCACAGCCGTCAGATCCGCGTCCTCGTCAGCCGTCAAAAGGCCCAGCACGTAGGTATAGCTGTTGGCGGCGCCGCCGGAGTAGGTCATATAGACTTTCCCTGACTTGACGAATCCGTGGGGGCCTTCGTTATTGATGGTTCCGCTCACGTTCTCCCATCCGTAGAGGGGACGGGAGAGAAGCACCGGCTCCCCGGCCAGCCTCCAGGGCGCATCTTCCTCCACCCTGGCGATGTAGAGCATGGAGCCAGTGTCCTTCGGCGTTCCTATCCCCCTGCGGTAAGACCAGGCCATGTAGGAAGTCCCGCCCGCCCTTAGGTAGGTCATGTCCAGCGTGATTCCATCTGTAGTCAGCGGCGTTCCGTCCCTGCGCACTACCTTCACAGGTTCCTCCCAGCTGTCCCGCTCCACAATCCGTCCGTCCTTTTTCAGACGCATCAGGTGGCATTGGGGCCCCCACACTTTCCCGCCCACCGCGAACAGGATGTAGAGCTCCCCGCCTATGACATGGAATTCCGGCGCCCAGAAGGTCTGTATGAAGCCCTTTTCCTCGTCCACGTCCAGAAGCAGGTGGTCTTGCGTCCCCGGCTCAAAAAGCCCTTCCACGCTGTCCGCTTCCCGCACATAGATGCCTATATCGTTCTGATTGTCATTGGTGGCCAGGAAATACCACTTCCCCTCCCAGGGAAAGATGACGGGGTCGCCCCGGCCCTTGAGCAGGGGGAAGGCAAATTTCCTGCTGCAGACCCTCCCCGTCACGGAATAGATGCCGGGAGTCCCGAAGTCTATCCCTTCCATATCCCACGCGACCGTCTTCATATCTGTGGAACCGTCCGAATACACAGCCTGTGCCTGAACGGCTGCCAGCTCCTCCGGTCCATGGACGCGAATCGTGTCCGGCAGGCGGATTTCGGTATTGTGCACCTGCGACCAGCTCTGCACGATACGATCACAGAAGGAGCGGCTGATCTCCATGCTGCTGCCCATTACTGCCTCCCCCTCCACAATGTGGCTCTCCTGTGGGACATCCTTTGCCTGCGCCCACAGAGCCTCCCACTGCTCCCCGCTTTTCTCCATCAGCAGGGCAGGCTGGAATTCCTTAAAATCTACGGTTCGCCAGAGCAGGGCATGGCCCTCTTCCCCTGCCCTGTCCGCCAGGATTCCATAGTTTCCGGTTGCCAGGATCAGGATGCGGGGATTTTCCACGTACTGGGGGACGATGGTGTCCTCCCCGGAAATCTCTGCTTCCGCGAACAAGATTCCATAGTTTCCATGGAGCGCAAAGTACCGCTCTCCGTCCATGCTGTATGCCAGATGAACGCTGTATGCCAGTCCCTCCGGATAATCCCCGGGGGACGCGCTCCTGGTATAGGCCAGAAGCCTTGCACTTTTTTCCTCATAAGCTACCATATCCGCATCTCCTTCTTTCCTCCTGCGGAATAGATTCTGTAATTCCCGCTCAGGGCCAGCAGCGCGAACAGGTACAGGCAGTTGTCGTAATACCGTCTGCCGCCCCGCCGCAGCGGCTGGTTCCAGAGCCATTCCACCCATCTGCGTGCCACATTCCAGTCGCTCCCGGCCTCCTCCGAGTCCTCCCTGGGCACAGCCAGAGCCCCCTGGGCCGTGGTGGCCAGCAGTCCCAGGGGATGCAGCACCGTCTTGTCCACCGGCGTGCCGTCCACCTCGAATACGCATCTCGCCGCCTCCAGATCCGTGCCCAGGAAACGCATCAGCCTAAGGGGCGCACCGTAATGTCCCTCGTCTTTGTCAAACCAGGCGCAGTCCAGGCCGATGTTGGCCGCCGTCCTATAGGCATCGCTGTAGAATCGGCCGTGGGTATCGCCCCATGGCATCTTCCTGTCCATGGGGGTTCCATCGAACTCCCCATACTCCGGGTTCATTCCCGTCACGGGATGGCAGGCCCTGGCCAGGTACCTCCTGCTGGCACATGCCGCCTGTCTCCAGAATTCCCTGTCCTCCTGATCCGCCCAGAGGGCAAAGAGCTCATAAAAATGGGGCAGATGATAGGACGGATCCGTGAAGGGGCTGCCCGGTATGAAGAGGATCTGCTTGTTCTCCCGGTTCCACATGGGCGCGCCCGGTCTGCCGTCCTCCCCCTTATGGATGCAGGCCCCAAGGATCTTGCGTGCCTCTTTAGAGTACGCGTAGATTCCCTCTCCGTCCCCCCATCTGTGCGAGGCGAAGAACAGGGCCATGGCGTAATACTCCTCTCCGTCCGGCGCGGGCCCCAAGGCGTTCTTTTCCCCACTTGGCTTGCAGCTCCAGGCGAAGTAGCCCTCGTTCTCCCCCTGATCCATGTACATATAGGTCCTGGACCATTTCCAGATACGGTCGAATTCTTCTTTCATGTCCAGCTGGACGCACATCATCATCCCGTAGGACATCCCCTCTGTCCGGACGTCATTGTTTCCGGTGTCCTCCAGATATCCCATGTCCTCCCCCACGGGATGGTAGATTCGTTCCTCCTCGCTTCCATAGAAGAAGGTATCCGCCGCTTCCCGGAGCTTCCGGTCGATCTCCTCCTGGCTTTTTCCAATCTCCGCAAAGACATTGCGGTATATCCCTGTGCCAAAGGCTCCCATTTCCATTCTCCTTTCCCTTATGCCGAAGCTTTCGGCCAAATCCTCCAAATCCATAAAATGAGAAACAGGGTTTGCGCCGCCTCGGCAGTCATGTTACAATGTTGACATGGAAGAGCATCATGTCAACTTTTGATTCCATGTGCTCTGAAGCGCACGAAGTCATGGTACAATAGTATACTTGAAATATTTTATCCGTCAAGAAGGGAGCGCACCATGAACCCAAAGCACTTATACGCACTGACCAAAAAGCAGAAGCAGGACTACCAGATACAGCCTGACGAATTCCCGGGCTTTGCTGCGAACAGCACCTCGGAAGAATATGAGTTCACCCCCTACATGGCCCAGACCACCCTGCGCTTCTGGTACAATACCCAGACCAGCGCCTTCTCCACCCACTGGCATGACGCCCAGGAAATCATCATCCCTCTGGAGGAGGAGCTTACCGCCACAGTACAGAATGTCACCTTCCGGCTAAAGCCCGGGGACATCCTGCTGATTCCGCCCGGAGAGCTGCATTCCATCGAAGCCCCTCCCTGCGGGAGCCGGTTCATTTTCCTGCTGGAGCTGACTCTCTTCTGTCAGTTCGGGAGCTTTCTGCGCACCCAGGCCCTTCTGTCGAAGCCAGTGCTCATCACGGCGGATGCCTGTCCGGAAATCTATGCGACGGAAATCTCCCTGATCATGGAGACGGCCGGCCACTACTGGAGCGACAGCCCCTCAAAGCTGCTTTTCATCTACGCTTGCCTGATGAAATTCTATGCCCACTACACAGATTACTGCACGGGCAGACAGCATACCGTTTCAGGGCACGCGGACCACATAAAAGGAAATTCAGCCTCCGACACCGTCTCCCGGCTTCTGGAATACCTGCAGCGCCATTACGCGGAGAACATTACCCTGGAAGAGATATCAAAAAAGGCTGACCTGTCAAAGTTTTATTTCACCAGAATCTTCAAGCAGCATACAGGCCAGACCTTTTATGATTATCTGAGCTTCCTGCGCATCCAGTCGGCAGAGTCCCTCTTAAAGGACACCTCCGTCCCCGTGTCGGACATAGCCGCCGCCTGCGGATACGCCAGTTCCTCCTCCTTCGGCAGAGCCTTCCGGAAATACAGGAACTGCTCCCCCTTAGAATACCGCAGCCTCCATGGCCACGGCAGTCAGTGACCGTCACGAACCGGTGCAAGTCCGGAAGGATGCCCGCTCTTTGCACACTTATTCCTTTGTCGCCCCCAGCGTGACGCCCTTTACGAAATATTTCTGCAGGAAAGGATACACGATCAGTATGGGTACCGAGGCCACGATGGTCACCGCCGCGCGGATAGAGGTAGGGGTCACCGTATTGGCCACCTGCTGTCCGTTGCCATAGATGCTGGAAAGGTCGCGTCCGGACTGCATGGCCGAGGACAGAAGCTTCATCATCTCGTACTGCAGGGTGGTCAGGTGGTCGGCGCCGGACGCATACAGGAAGGTGTCGAACCACTGGTTCCAGGCGCCCACGGCGCACCAGAGAGCCACTGTGGCCAGCACGGATTTACAGCAGGGCAGCACAATCTGCCAATAGCAGCGGAAATGTCCCGCCCCGTCCACCATGGCCGCCTCCGTGAGGCTGTCCGGCAGGGACTGTATGAAGGACTTGATTACAACGATATTGTACACGCTTACCAGTCCCGGCACCACATACACCGAGAACTTATTCAGCATCCCCAGATCCTTGATCAGGAAATAATTGGGAATCAGACCGGCGGAGATGTACATGGTCACCAGGAAATAGACAGTGATGAATTTCCTGCCTACCAGCTCCCTTCTGGAGAGCACATAAGCAATCAGCGATCCCACCAGCACTCCCAGCACCGTGGAAAGCAGGGTACGCAGCACCGAGTTCAGGGCCGCGGTGGCCATGAGCTTGTTCTTAAAGACAGATTTGTAGCTGTATGTGGAGAAGACTCTGGGGAAGAAGGTGATTCCGCCCCGCAGGGTATCCTGGGCGTCATTGAAGGACACCGCTATGGTATTCCAGAAGGGATACAGCATGACCACCACCACGAACAGCATGACGATTCCGTTGACCAGGTGGAATGTCAGGTCACCCAGTCTGTGTTTTCCGATCCTAATGCTCCAAAAATTCTTCATCTGCTCTCCCTCCTTACATCAGGCTGTTCTCGCCCAGCTTGTTGGCTATGGCATTGGTTCCGAACACCAGCAGCAGAGATATGACAGACTTGAAGATACCCGCTGCCGTGGCCAGGGAATAATTGCCGATGCTCATGCCGTATTTCAGCACGAAGATGTCTATGGTCTGGGACACGTCCTGAAGCAGACCGCTGCCCAGGATATAGGGCACCTCGAAGCTGGCGTTCAGCACCCAGCCCAGGTTCATGATCAACAACACCACGATGGTGGACTTGATTCCCGGCAGGGTCACATGCCACATCTTCTGGAAACGGCCGGCGCCGTCCAGCTCCGCGGCCTCATAAAGCGACTGGTCGATGCCGGAGATGGCCGCTATGTAGATGATGGAATTCCATCCCGTCTCCTTCCAGATGTTGGAAAAGGTGGTCACCCACCAGAAATATTTCTGCTCTCCCAGCCACAGGACGGGTTTGTCGATCAGACCCAGCCCCATCAGGATATTGTTCAGCATGCCGTCATTGGTGGACAGTATGTTGGACACCAGGGAGCAGACGATGATCCAGCTCAGGAAATGGGGCAGATAGGACACGGTCTGCGTGATCCTCTTTAACCCCAGCGACTTGATCTCATTGAGCAGCAGGGCGAACACAATGGCAAAGACAAAGCTGAAGGCCAGGTTCATCACGGACATCATCAAAGTATTGCGCACGCTCCGCCAGAATTCTATATCCTCGAACAGGAACATGAACTGGTCCAATCCCACGAATGTGGAACCGGCGTATCCCTTCGCGGGCTTATAGTTCTGAAATGCCATAATCCATCCGCTCAGCGGATAGTATGAAAAGATAAATGTGTAGATCATGCATGGCACGATCATCAGGTACAGGATCTTCTGTCCTGCCATCTTTTTTAATGTTTTCTGATATTTGCCCATCCCGTATCCTCTCTTTTCCGGTGACAGCTCTCCTTCCTAGCAGGAGAGCTTCCGCATACAGACAGGCGATGAGGGGATGTGACTCCTCCCATCGCCGTTAAAATCACTTCGACATCTTCTCGGCAATCTGCTTGTCTACTTCCTGCTGATAAGAATCCAAATCGATAGCATTGAACTCTTTCAGGAAATCCTGCCAGATGGATTCGTATTCTGTCTCATCCTTTGCCAGGATCAGTCTGGGATACAGTTTCATGGTCACATCGGTAATCTTCTGGCTGGCCACTGCCGCAGGGCTGCCGTCCTCCAGATTCATGGCCCACACGGGATAGTAGGCAGGCCGTACAATGGGATCCGAGAACAGCTCCGCCGGATACTTGATGCCATATCCCTCCAGGAACTGCCTGTCGTAATCGGACTGGGATGCCAGGTACTCGTCAGGGGACTCGCCAGGGCCACAGGGCATATTGTCGGCCTTGTAGATGCCCTGCCACTTCGGGCAGTAGTTCCACACGGGCTGGCCTGTCTCATCGCGCTTCCTGGCGGTATCGTAGTTGATGGCGCGCCTCTCGGGCGTCAGCGCTTTGCCTCCGTCCTCCGTGTAGTTCCAATCAACACCTTCCTCGCCCCACTGGAGATAATCCTGCACCTCCCTCTGGCACAGCCAGTCGAAGAAGCGCATCAGCCTCTCGGGATTCTCGCAATTGATGCTGATGCCCACGCCGTTGGTGGCGGTAGGGATGCCGTTGCTCTTGTCCAGATATCCGTCCTTCACGCCGGGGTTGGTAATGGGCAGGCAGACATAGGTGCGTTCGAATTTGCCATCGGCCTTCAGCAGGTCGTTGGCGCTCTGGAAGTTCCAGTTCTGGTCATAGAAGCCGAGGACGGCCCCTGTGGTAATCTTGGAGATATAGTCGTCATAGCTCTGAGTCAGAGTCTCCGCCTCGATGATACCCTTGAGATACTCCTCATTGAGCTTTTTGTAGAAATCATGGGCGGTATCGCTGACCTGATAGAAGGATGTCTCGAAGCTGGTCTGGTCGACAAAGACTGCGCCCTCATTGCCTGCGCCCATCAGGTTCTGGGCGGGATTCAGCAGCGCCCAGTTGCGCCAGCCGTCCGCCAGAATCTCGAATCCGCTGGTCTTCACGCCATCAATGTCGGGATGCTTCGCTATATAGTCCTCAATCAGTTTGAAGTACTCGTCCATAGTATGGACTTCCGGATACCCGGCCTCCTCCAGCACAGCCTTCTGGATATAAAAGCCGATGCTGCACTCGAAGGGCGGCGCCACCTCGGTCACGTCATTCTGGAAGGTGCCATAAATTTCCATATTATATACATGGCCGTCCGCCTGGGTCAGATATTTCATCACATCGCCGTACATGGCATTCAGGTTGGGATACTTGGGAATCTCATCCTCCAGGGGGATGAAGGCACCCGCATCCATCAGCTTGGTGGCAGCGTCCCCCGCAAAGATTATATCAGGATAGTCGCCGCCGGCAATCATGGTTCCCAGCTTCTGATCCAAATCGCCCACCAGATATTCGAACTTCAGGGTGACGCCGGTCAGCTCCGTAATCTTCTGAATGACCGGATTATCATCGGCAGGGGCTTGGCCGGGGTCACGGACAAAGAATGTATAGGTGATAGGGTCGTCCGCATCCTCCATGGGCACCAGTCCGCCCTCATTTCCAGATGCCGCCTGGCCTCCGTCCTCTCCCTCCTGGGCTGCGGAGCTCTCTTCGCTTTTTTCGCTCTCTTTGCTTTCCTCCTGCTGGCTGGAAGATTCCTGCTTCTCAGCGCTCTCCTTGCCGGAGTCCCCTCCGGAGCCGCATGCCGCAAGCGACAGCGCCATAGCGGACGCCAGCAGCATCGCACACAACTTTTTCATTTTCATATCTTGTACCTTCCTCTCCAGGATTGACGAAGCTCCGTCAACCCTTAATTTATTTTTTTATTATACAAAAAGGAAGGCATATTTTCATTCCCAAAACCATTACAAAAATTCCACTTTTTGCACTTCTGTATATGCAGATATTGTCATTTTGACAGATATTGCCCTGGTTATTCCGCCCCTTGTCCGCCTATTTCGACACTCCCTCAGCCTCCTTCCGATATTCCATAGGCGACACCCCTGCCGCGGCCGTGAAGCGGGCCACAAAGTACTTGCTCTCCGCGAACCCTGTCTCCTCCGCGATTTCGTAGATCAGTTTGTCCGTCTGCCGCAGCAGCCGCTTGGCCTCCTCAATCCTTAAATCGTTCACATATTGCTTGAAGGGGACTCCCACGGCCTTCTGGAAGATCCGCCCCAGATACGCGCTGCTCATGAAAAAGCGCTCCGCCGTGTCCTTCAGGGTAATGGGCTCCCTGAAATGCTGTCTGGCATGGGCGGCCACCTTCATGGCCAGGCCCTGCCCCGCGTCCTCCTGGCCCTGCATATGGGCAAAAGCGGTGTCGATCTGCTCCCACAGCTGTCTGCTCCACTCCTCATAGCGAAGGAAGCAGGCCTCGTTCCGCCAGTCCAAGGGCTCCAACCGCAGCGTATCAGTCTCTTTCGCAGAAAGTATATCGGTGAGCAGATAATAGATTCTGTAGCTGACCTCCTGCAGGAAGACCAGGCTCAGCCTGCTCTCGCACACGGCTCTGTCCAGCCTGTCGTAGACATCCCGCAGAGCGGCATGATCCCGGTCGCGCATGGCTTTCTTCAGCTGCTCCAGATACTCCTCCTCTCCCTCCAGCCTCCGATCCGAAATAGCCTGCAGCGCCGAATTGTCCTGCAGAAAATTGCCCCCCCAGAAGATCTCCGTCATCATCTGGTACAGATGCTGGTCGTAGTCGTTGCGGAAGGTGCCCTCGCTTCTGCCAAACAGGGCCCCATCGAACAGCAGCGCGCATTCCAGCTTCTGTTTTTTGAGCTGATACAGCAGGTGGCGGCCGAAGAGGGTGGTGCTGTACTGATACTCCTCCAGCGCCCTGGGGGAGCAGATGGGAATTACAGCCTGCCCCGTTTCCTGCAGAAAGCGCCCGCTCCCCCCGGAAGCCTATCTTCGATGGTCTCCCGCACGATGCGGTAGGCCTCCTCCTGAATCGCGCTGTCGTCCATCACCACGCAGTGCATCAAACGGTATTCCCGAAGGGGCGTCCTGTCTCCGTCTCCGTTGTGGTACATCTGCTTCACCGACAGCACCTGCTCCTGGATGTCCGTTTTTTTCGATTCCCTCCTTTTTTCCTCCAGAGAGGCGGACAGCTCCTCCAGCAGGGCCTCCACCTCTTCCTCGTCCACCGGCTTGGTCAGGTATGCCCTGACACCATAGCGCATTGCCGTCCTTGCGTACTCAAAATCACTGTATCCCGACAGCATGACGATATCAGGAAGGGTCTGCGTCCTCTCCTGCAGCTTTCCCAGAAATGTCAGACCGTCCATGACCGGCATGCGGACGTCCAGGAAAATCACGTCCGGACGGCAGCTCTCCCATTTCTCCAACGCGTCCTGACCGTTTTTTGCCGTGCCGCACACCCTGAAGCCATGGGCCTCAAAATTTATGAGAGCAGGAAGGTTCTCCCTGATCGCTTTCTCGTCATCCACAATCATTACCTGAAACATATGGCCCCCCTTCTCTACGCCTCCGCGTGCTTTGCCGGAATCTGGATGGAACAGACCGTCCCCTCTCCGGAGACGCTGTCAATGTCGAACCGGAAATCGTCCTGGTAGTACAGCAGCAGACGGCGGTACACATTCCACAGGCCCACGCTCTTTCCCGCTTCCGCCTCTCCGCTGAGCATGGCCTTCAGCTCCCGCAGCTTTTCCGGGGACATCCCGCCTCCATTGTCCTCCACGGTCAGCTTCAGCCACCCCTCCTCCACACAGGCGCACACCGTCACCCGCCTGTCGGAGGACACCGCCTCCACCCCATGGACGCAGGCATTCTCCGCCAGGGGCTGCAGGGTCATTTTGGGCAGCAGGCATCCCCCGGCCTCCTCTGTCACATTGATCTCATAGGAAAATTCATCCTCGAAGCGGTAATTCTGAATGTGGAAGAACTCGTCCAGAAAGCCAATCTCCTCCCGGAGCGTGATGATATTGTCCTGCCATTCCAGAATGTTGCGGAACATCTTTGCCATATATTTGATCATTGCCGCAGTCTCCCGCTCTCCCTTGACCAGGGCCTTCAGGCGGATGCTCTCCAGAGCGTTGAACATAAAATGGGGATTCACCTGCGTCTGCAGGGCCAGCATCTTGGCCTGGTTGGTCTCCCTTTCCAGCTCCATCCAGGTAATGCGGGCCTTGTATTCTTTTTCAATCAGCTCCTGGAGCTGGGCGCTCATATGGTTCAGGCTGTTCTCCAAAATAGCGAATTCGTCTCTCCCCTCCCCTTCCGGGGTGGTACGTACGAAATTCCCTCTGGAAATCTCCTCCGACTGCCCCACCAGTCTGCGCAGCCTCCTGTTCATATTGCCCACCACCACGAATATCCACAGCAGCGAAAACAGTATGCCTGCCACAAGGATGCTTCCCGAAAGCTTCCCGCTGTGCCGGAACTCCTCCGAAATCATGCGGGTGTCATAAATGCCGTATAAGACCAGCGGGAAATCCCGCAGCCGCCTCTCCAGGACCATCCTTCCGTCCTCCGTCTTTCCCTCCCTGGCCTCAAAGATTCCGATTTCTTTTCCGTAGCTGTACTGCCCCGCTGCCGCCAGCACCCTGCCGTTGGTATCAGTGACCAGCATATTGTCAAAAAGGTTGCTCTCCAGCAGGATATCCGTCACTTCATCCAGGTCGATATCCACCCGCAGGAGCTTTTTGTATGCGGAATACTGAGAATAATGGTTCAGCCTATGCAGGATGCTGACGCTCCTGCTCTCGGTGCCGTTCTGCAGCCGCTGATCCTCATTGGCCACCCGCAGCATGACACCCGCCGTTCGGTCCAGGGGAAGGACATAGAGGTAGGAGAGCTTCTCCCCCAGCGTCTCCAGCTGGGGCCCCAGCCGGGCCACGGAGCGGACGGCCCCCTCCGCTTCGCTGATGAGGTCGCAGGCCCCCCTGCTGTCCTCCCCGCCGGACAGGGCAAACTGCGCCTCCTGAATGGCCTCCATCAGCTTACCCGAACTGCGCAGAAGGGTTTTCCTAGAGTTCAGCTCCTCGTCCTCCCCGGGCCTCAGCTCCGCACGCTCCAGCTCCTTGATCTGATACTCCAGGGTATCCACCCGCCGGGAGCGTTCCGCCTCATCCATTTCCAGGGAGGCAATCTGCCTGCGCAGCTCAGCCATAGAGAGGTAGTCTCTCTGATACTCATCCAGCAGAGGGGCGGTCTTTCCAAAGCTGTCCAGATATCCCAAATGGCATGCCGGGTCCAAAAGCTGCTGGCCGTCGTGCTGGCCGTGGATATTCAGCAGCTGCCGGCCGAGCTCCCGGAGCTGCGCCACCGTCAGAGGCCGTCCGTTCACCCGGCATACATTGCGCCCGTCTCCCTGAATCTCCCGCTGGAGCATCAGTTCCTCCCCATCCGGCGGAAAACCGTTGTTCTCCAGCCATTTCCGAGGCAGGGCTTCGGTAAAAACCGCATTGACCAGCGCCGATTTGGCCCCGGTCCGTATCAGTTCCCGGCTGGTTCTCTCCCCCAGTACGGCACCGATGGCGTCTATGACAATCGACTTTCCCGCGCCCGTTTCGCCGGTCAGTACGTTGAAGCCTTTGTCAAAGCTGATGTCAGCCGACTCAATAATGGCAATATTTTCAATGTGAAGCAAGGAGAGCATGGCTTTCCTCCTGTTCTCTCTATTTTAAAAGTTTGTGTACTTCGCTGTTGAACTGCTGGGCCAGAGTGTTGTCCCGCATAATGAGGATACCGGTGTCGTCGCCGGCCAGCGTTCCCACCACTCCCTCAATCTCCATATTGTCCAGAGCGGAGCAGGCGGCGGAGGCCAGGCCGGGCATGGTACGCACCACCACAATATTCTGAGCTACGTCCACCGAAACAACCCCCTCCTTGAAAATATTGCGCAATCTGGTATCTGAGGTGGAGGCCGCCTTCCGTTCAGACAGAGCGTAGCGATACCCCCCGGAACTGGTAAGTTCCTTTACCAGACGCAGTTCTTTAATGTCCCGGGAAATGGTGGCCTGCGTGGTGGAATAGCCTCGGGCGCGCAGCTCCTCAAGCAATTGCTCCTGGGTGTCGATATCCTTAGTCTTTATGATATCTAATATCTCGCTTTGACGAGCGTTCTTCATTGGTTCAGCCCTCCCAGCTTCTGATGGATTACCTGATAAAAGCTCCTGTCCGCCAGCCGGACCAGCTGTGTGGTCCTCTCTGAACGGCCGATTTCTACCCGGTCTCCCCCGGTCAGGCGGACCGCCTTTCCTCCGTCCACCGACAAGTATAAATACTTTCTATTCCCTCTGGGGAGCTGTACAGTAACCACACGCTCCGGGGCCAGCACCATCGTGCGGGCGGCCAGCTGATGCGCGCAGACCGGGGTGACGATAATGCTTTTGGAGGTGGGCTCCACAATGGGCCCTCCCGCCGACATGGAGTAGGCGGTGGAACCTGTCGGCGTAGCGACAATAACTCCATCTCCTGTAATGGAAGTTACCTTTACACGATCTGCCAGCACCTCCATCTCCGCCACACGGGCCATGGACCCCTTGGAAATCACCGCGTCATTGAGGGCTGTATCCTGTGTGATCAGCCTATCTCCCCGCAGCACCCTGATGTCCAGCATCATTCTCTCCTCAATGGAGTAAATCCCGTGGGCCAAGGGGGCCAGCAGGGGCAGTTCGCTGCGTTCCAGCTCCGCCATAAAGCCTACACTTCCCATGTTTACACCCAGAACAGGCACCCCGTACAGGGTGGCGTCTCGAGCCGCATGGAGGATTGTCCCGTCACCTCCGAAGCAGATCAGCAGGTCGGCGGTGGGCAGTTCCTTATCCAGCTGTGGCAGCGTCAACTGGCGGGGCAGATCCAGTCTGTCTCCCTTTTTGGGCAGAAAGGGCAGGCACATGACTGTTTGCGCTCCGGCATGTTCCAGTACACGCCTGGCCTCCAAGGCAACTCGCAGACCTTTATCCCGGTATGGGTTGGAGCTGAGTATGATTTTCATGGCCTCTCTTCCCTCCAAACGCTGTGGGACTGTTCTACCAAAGCCTTCAGGCTTCCGTCGTAACCGGCACTCTTGCCGGCCTGAAGATAACCCAGATACTCAATGTTGCCCTCGGGGCCCTTGATGGGGGAAAAGGTAACATCCTTTACAGTAAATTCAGACCGGGTGGCGTGCTCTAAGAAGTGCTCCAGCACTTCCAGATGGATGGTTGGATCCCGAACTACTCCCTTTTTCCCCACCTTCTCTTTTCCGGCCTCGAACTGAGGCTTAACCAGGCAGACCGCCTGTCCGTCCTCACGCATCAGTGGTCGCAGGGCAGGCAGAATCAGATTCAGCGAGATAAAGGACACATCTACCGAGAAAAAATCCAGCGGTTCTGGGATGTGTTCTCTGGTGAGATAGCGGGCATTGGTGCGTTCCATACATACTACCTGGGGATGGGTGCGCAACTTCCAATCCAACTGGTTGTAGCCTACATCCACCGCGTAAACCAGACGCGCCCCATTTTGAAGCATGCAGTCTGTAAAGCCGCCAGTGGAGGCGCCAATGTCGGCACAGATCCTGTCCTGGAGGTCAATGGGCCACAGAGACATGGCCTTTTCCAACTTCAGTCCGCCCCGGCTTACGTAGCGCAGTAGGTGCTTGGTCCGCACCTCAAGGGTATCATCCGCCTCTACCGACGCCCCTGCCTTCAGCTGCTTTTGACCGTTGACATAGACTTCACCGGCCATAATCAGGGCCTGGGCCTTTTGGCGGCTCTCCGCCAGACCCAGTTCCGCAACCGCCACATCAAGTCTCCGTTTGGCCACGGCCCAACACCTCCAGAGTCTTTTTCATAATCCCCTCTCCGTCCAGACACAGGTCCCTCTTCAAAAGACTCACCGCCCCATGGGGGACAAAGCCCTCGCCGCAGTTCAGCAGGACAGTTCTGGCCGGGAGGCCGGCTATCTCCAGCCGCGCGGCCAACCGCTGCCCCACGCC
>OFFJ01001916.1_pt1 | contig 14236 bp, 17 predicted proteins | sample 1521261 | NCBI WGS metagenome assembly OFFJ01 (sample SAMEA3504122, study PRJEB24116) | mouse gut metagenome | biome: mouse gut; feature: mouse-associated habitat; material: faeces | place: Denmark | collected 2011 | reverse complement strand
CAGAAGGCGATGGCTTCCCCGCCCCGCCCCGCCCGGCCGGTGCGGCCGATGCGGTGGACATAGGTCTCGGGCACCTCGGGCAGGTTGTAGTTGAACACGTGGGACAGCTCCTCAATGTCCAGCCCCCGGGCGGCGATGTCGGTGGCCACCAGGCAGCGGATGCGCCCGGCCTTGAAGTCGGCCAGGGCCTGCTGCCGGGCGGTCTGGCTCTTGTTGCCGTGGATGGCGGCGGCGGAGATGCCCGCCTTGCCCAGGTCCCGGGCCACCTTGTTGGCCCCGTGCTTGGTGCGGGTAAAGACCAGGGCGTTTTTCACCTGCTGCTCCTGAATGAGCTGATTAAGCGCTTGGGGCGCTGTGATTTGGCGTTGACGCAAAAAAATTATGCGCTGCTGGCGGAGCATTTCGCTGTCGTTGTGCTGGACAATGCCCTGCGGACTTTTGAGGAAGAAGGACTGACGCCAGAAGATTATATTGAAATGATAGATAAAAAGCATTTATAAAATTTATAATCAATATCAAAACACGGTTGGTTTCTAAAAACAATCGTGTTTTATTTTTTAGACAAGGAGATTGATTGCGGTGGGAAAAAGAAATTATCAAGTGCAATACTGGTATTATATAACTGGAGGATTTATCGAAAGAAAAATGAGTGTTTGTAAACTGTTTAGTGGTTATTGATAATGAGCGATGTTTAGCCAACCTTACGATAGTGGTAGGGTTGGGATTTTTTTATGAAGGAGGCTTTGATGAAAGTTAAGAGCAAGATTGTTGCCCGGTATGAGGACAAGGGCAGGCTGAAAGCCGTTGCCACCGTCTGCCTGGACGGGAAGTTCCTGGTGACAGGGGTGCGCGTGGCAGACTGCCAGAAAGGGCTGGCTGTGTTCATGCCCAGCCGGGAGATCCATGCCGGGGAGTATCGGGATATCTGTTTTCCCATCACTTCGGAACTGTACAAGCAGATCAAAGACAGTGTGCTGGAGGCATATGCAAGACCGGAGGATGATGAGCCGGCCTATGGGGACTGTCTTGAAGCAGAAAAGAAAACGGGACAGACACGAGAGCCAAAGACAGAGAATATGGGAAATGGTGAGGAACCGGGGGACACGGCACAGTCTGAACAGCACAGCCAGTGAGCAGGCGCAAAATAAGATGCCCGGCGGGAACTGTCCTGCCGGGCGTGGGAGGTGATTGATTGGAAGTAATCCTTGTGCTGCTGATTGTGGCAGTCTTAAACGGAGCAGTGGCATTTATTGACGAGATGCTCTCCGCGCTTGTTCCCATGACTCTCCATGCAGACCAGTACATGACCGGGGCATATGGAGGCAGCATGGTGGATGTTCTGTTTGAGATCCTGCTGGGCTTCGGGGTGTCGCTGATCATCCTGAAATTCCTGAAAAAAGGATTTGAGTGCTATGTGATGTGGACGGACGGAGACCCGGACAGCGAGCCGGTGTACCTTGTAACCCGCTTCATCCAGGCGGTTGCCGTGGCGGTGTCTTTTCCGGTGCTGTACGGGTGGATGGCTGATATTACAACAGATCTGACTGACAAACTGCTGGCGGCTATTGGGACATCCACAGATTATGACTGGACTGCATGGGTGGATGCTGTATCTTCCGGGGGCATTGTAACTGCCATCTTCGGCCTTGTGTTTGTCATCAGCTATTTTCTGCTGTATTTCCAGTTCCTGATGCGTGGTCTGGAGATTATGATCCTGCGGATCGGTGTACCGGTGGCCTGTGTGGGGCTTTTGGATAATGACAAGGGAGTGTTTAAAAGCTACATGATGAAGTTTTTCCAGTCCGCTTTTTCCGTAGTGGTGCAGATCGCCCTCTGCAAGCTGGGGGTGGGCATGATGATGAACATGAGCGTATTCTGGGGGATTGCCTGTATCGTGCTTGCCATTAAGACTCCCCGGTTCTTAAGCGAGTTCATGGTGCCGGCCGGCGGAGGCAGCGGCGTGGTGAACAATGTCTACCATTCCGTGCGTCTGGTGGGCATGGCAAAAAATCTCATAAAGTAAGGGGTGGCGGTATGGTGACGATAGATGATATTTCCATGGCTGCCATCTCCCTTATCCGGCTGGGTGCGGTATTCCGGTTCATCTACTGCATGGTACGGCTGGAGGGCGCGGAGGAAGAGCAGATGCAGTACCGGAAGCGGGCAAAGAATACGGTGCTGTTCTATGTGTTTGCGGAATCCGTCTGGCAGATCAGGGAGATTGTATTTTTCTACTACGGGGCATAGGAGGAAAGCGGAAAATGGAGCATGAGATCAGCCTGTATATCCCCACGGGGGTAAAGGCGCAGAATGAACTTTTTAACGGCTTTGGGAGGCGGGAGATTCTGCAGAGCGTTGTGGGTTCCCTGTTGGGAGGGGCGGTGGCAGCCCTTTTGTGGCTGGTGTCCGGAAATGTGGCATTGACCGTTGTGGCGGCACTGACCGGGATCTTTGGCAGCGTGATGATGTGTACCAAAGACCAGAACAACCAGAGCGTGGTTGACCAGATCGGGAACATGGTGCGGTTTGGCCGGAGCCAGCAGATCTATCCCTACCGGATGCTGGATGAATGGCAGTGATGAAAGAAAAATAAGCAGAGACAGGAGGGCATATCTTTGACGTTTCTTGACCTTTTCGCCGGGATCGGAGGATTCCGCAGAGGTCTCGAAAGAAGCGGGCATACCTGTGTGGGGCATGTCGAAATCGATAAATACGCAAATAAAAGTTACATGGCAATGTACGGGCTGGAAACCTGTCCTTATGGGACAGGCGGCCCGGACGCGAACAGCTGCAGGATGTGCAGGCAGGAGGTGAGGGAGGATTGTGATGGGACAGGATGTGGAGAGAAATGTAAAGGCGAATGGTACGCAAAGGACATTAAGCAGCTCACAGCAGGAGAGGTTCCAAAAGCTGAAATCTGGACTTTCGGATTTCCTTGTACCGACATTAGTATCAGCGGGCGAATGGCAGGGCTCCATGGGGAGAGAAGTGGACTCTTTTTTGCGGTCACTGGTCTCCTCAAGGGCACGGCTCCCGAAGATAAGCCCCGATACCTTATCATTGAGAATGTTAAACATCTTGTGTCTAACGAGAGAGGCGGGGATTTTACCACCGTTCTCTTTGAGTTATGGGAGGCAGGGTATGACTGTGAATGGTGCGTTGTCAATTCCAAAGACCACGGCGTCCCCCAGCACCGGGAAAGAGTGTACCTTGTTGGATATCCTGGAGGAAGAGGTGGACGAAAAATATTTCCTCTCAGCGGAGCAAACCCTGCGCCTGTTAAAAGACTCCTGGACGGACAACAGGGAAAGCGGGTCTACGACACCACAGGGACATCCGTCACCCTGACGGCAAACGGCGGAGGATTTGCCGGGAGGACAGGGCTGTATGCCGTGCCGGTAAATCCAAACGAGGAAATTACAGGGGAACCGGGGCAGCCTGCATCGACAGACAATGATGCCGGGGAATACGGCGGGATATTTACGGCTGGAGATGGCAAAGCGCAAAAGCCCGGCCAGGAGCAGACGGCCGGCTCTGTGAAGATGCCGCCCTGTGCATCTTTCATCGATCTGGGCCGGGAACCAAAGCTTACGGGTCTTTCCCGGAGCGTCATGGCAAAGCAGTATGCCGGGATCACTAACCACAAGGGGGAGACTTCCGGCGTTTTTATCTGTAAGGGACATCCGGAATGTGTGCAGGCAGTGATTACCCCCGACCGCATAGAGAAGCGGCAGAACGGGCGGCGGTTCAAGGAGCCGGGGGAACCCAGCTTCACCCTGACCTGCCAGGACCGGCACGGCATCCTTTTATGCTGTATGGAAAAGGGGCTTGCCATCCGGGAGGCGAAAAAGGACGGATATACCAAAGCGGTGCATGGGGACGGTATCAATCTCTCCTATCCCAACAGTACCGTCAGCCGGGGACGGGTGGGGAAGCAGTGCGCCCAGACCCTGCTGACCAGCGGGAGCATGGGCGTTCTGCTGTGCTGCCGCATCCGCAGGCTGACCCCAAGGGAGTGCTGGCGGCTGCAGGCATTTGAGGATGTTTTGTTTGACCGTGCGAAGGCGGCGGGGATCAGCGATGCCCAGCTTTACAAACAGGCCGGGAATGCCGTCACGGTCAACGTGGTATATGAGATTGGTTTGAAGCTGGCGGAAAGCGGGGTGGCGGATGAAGTTTAACGTGCTGTATATCGACCCGCCGTGGGACTACCATCAGAAAACCATGCAGGGGGCTGCCGCAAACCATTATAAATCTTTGACAAAAGAAGAGATATGGAGTCTGGATGTAGGGGGCATAGCGGAAAAGAACTGCATTCTCTTTTTGTGGGTCACATTCCCCTGCCTTCCGGAAGGGATGGAGACAATCCGGCGATGGGGGTTTGAGTATAAGACTTTAGGATTCTGCTGGGTTAAACGATGTAAAAAGCAGACCGCTAAATGGTTTTTCGGGTTGGGAAACTGGACACGCTCTAATCCGGAAATCTGTCTGTTGGCAGTAAAAGGACATCCGAAAAGAATATCCAACAAAGTATTTTCCGTAGTAGACACTCCCCTAGAAGGCCACAGCAAGAAACCAGATATTGTTCGTGAGAGGATTGTGGAATTGGTGGGGGATTTGCCAAGGGCGGAACTGTTTGCCAGGGAGGTGCATCCCGGCTGGGTATGTGTGGGGAATGAGATTGACGGCATGGATATCAGGGACGCCATCGAACAGCTGAAGGAGGTGCAGGATGGATTTTCAAAAACGGATGGATTTGCTGATGAAGCGGGCGGATGAGGAATACGAAAAGCTGTTAAAGAACGCTGATTTTTCTGATAAAAACCTGCTGAAAGAAGCAAGACGGATTGCGGCTATGGACATGATATACCGGAACCTGGAAGGATTCCTGGCCGGAAGCCCTACAGATGTGGAGACCATGCTGTTTTATGACCGGCCGCTGGAGGCATTTTATAACAGCCTGCAGGAGCAGGACTCGTTGCTGTTAAACGGAGTGGTGGAGGCACTGAACGGATTTCTGACGGATAGCAGAAAGCATATTTATGAAGTCTGGATACAGGGGGAGCCGGTACCAGCAGAAGAGCTATGGAAGGCGCAGGAGTTTTTTGCCAGAGCGAAGGAGATTGAGAAAGAGGCTGAAAAGGAAGAGCGGCAGATGGCAGACGGGATATATCAGAGAATGGCAGGGAACGGAGACGGAAAGGAGGAAGATGGACTGGAACGCTGATACATGGAACCTTTTCCTTACATTCACGCTGCTTTCCCTGTTTGCCGGACTGCTGTGTGATATGGCAATGCGCCGGTATCTGAAAGAGACGGAAGAACTGCACATGACGGCGGGTATCGGCATGGCGGTGACAGCTGTGCTCATAGGAATTCACGGATTTACTCCGGCTGCGTTGCGCTGTGTCCTGCTGTGCTATGTTCTGATACTGGCAGGAGCGGCAGATATTGCTACCCGTGAGATACCGGATGCCTTTCATCTGCTGGTTGCCATGGCGGGACTGATTGGATTTCAGCCGGTTTCTGCGTTGCTGGGATTTCTGCTGGTTCCCCTGCCATTTCTGGTTGCAGCAGTGAAAACCGGGAAGATCGGAGGCGGGGATGTGAAATTGATGGCAGCCAGCGGCTTTGCGCTGGGGGTGTCCGGCGGTTTCTGGATGATGTTCTGGGGGCTTTTGATGGCGCTTTTGTGGAACGCATCCATGAGACAGGGAAAGAGCAGCATCCCGCTGGCCCCCTTTCTGGCATTTGGCTGTTTTGTGGTATTGCTGCCCGTTTCATAGAAAAACTCCGAATGGAATTTCTGGTGTAAGAAGCGAAAACTGGAATAGAAAAGAGAACCAATAACGCTCCTGATTCTGTCAATATAAGCTGGCAGTTTCAGGAGCGTATCAAAGTTGATTGGAGGATAAAAACGAAATGAAAAATCTATTAAAAAACAGGATTGTCGTGGGACTGGTCTGTATTATTGTGGCCCTTGCCATCTGCTTTGGGCTGACGCCCATGTTCAATGATGCCCTGACTTCCACGGTGGAGATTGTCCGGGTGAACGCAGAGATTAAGGAAGGAGACCAGATCACGGCAAAGATGGTGACGAGCGTGGAGGTGGGCGGCTATAACCTGCCCTCTAACATAGTGTACCGGATGGAGGATGTTGTGGGCAGGTATGCCAACACGGACCTTTACAAAGGGGACTATATCATTGCCAGTAAGCTGTCAGACACACCGCAGCTGAAAAATGAGTATCTTACCGGTTTGGACGGAACGAACCGCGCCATGTCCATCACCATCAAGAGTTTTGCGGCGGGGCTGTCCGGCAAGCTGGAACGGGGGGATATTGTTTCCCTGATCGCCAGTGACGTGGGGGATCTGCGGGAAACACTTATCCCGGCGGAACTACAGTATGTGGAGATTATTGCCACAACCTTGAGTGATGGAACGGACAGTGACATGCAGGAAGAAGAGGACGATGCAGGACTGGCATCTACCATTACTGTTCTTGTGACTCCAGAGCAGGCAAGGCTCCTTGCGGAGCTGGAACAGGAGGGGAGTATCCATGCGGCTCTGGTGTATCGTGGAAACCGTGAGAACGCAGGGAAGTTCCTGGAAGAACAGGCCAGAGTGCTGGAAGAACTGTATGTGGAAGAGACAGAGGAAACAGAAGGAGAGGAGGGCACAGAAGGAGAAAATCCTGCGGATAATGAAAACAGCGAGGAAGAAGATGGCGGGGAAAGCGGTTCCGAAAATGGGGAAGAGAAACCGACCGAAGCAGAACCGAAAAAGGCAGGTCAGTCAGAAGAGACTGGAAGTGACAGGGCTGATGATGCAGAAAGTCAGGAATAAGGAGGCAGGAAAGATTGAAGATATTGATTGATATGCGTACTGAAACGGATAAGGGGGTATCCATATGGAACAGGATAAAATGCTGACCATCATGGGGAGTCCGGGGAGCGGAAAGACCACTACTGCCGTGAAGCTGGCCCGCACTCTTGCGGCCAGGAGAAAGAACGTGATCCTGGTTTTGTGCGACCCGTTCACTCCCGTAATCCCTGCGCTGCTCCCGGCGGGGACGGAGCATGACACTTCCCTTGGATTCCTTCTGACGGCGCCGGGGCTGACACAGGGCAACATCCTGAATGCCTGCGTTCCGGCACCGGGAAGCGAATACATCAGCCTGCTTGGATATAAGACAGGGGAAAGCCTGATGAACTATCCCAAGGTGACACGGGACAAGGCGCTGGAACTGTTAGTTTCTCTGCGGTATCTGGCGGATTATGTCATTATAGACAGCACCACTATCTTTGAAGCAGATCCGGCATCCTTTGTGGCCATTGAGACGGCAGACAGGGTGCTGAAGATGGGAACAGCTAACTTAAAAGGCATCTCCTGGTTCCAGACACATTCTCCCATGCTGGCGGACAGCCGTTATCGGAAGGACAGGCAGGTAACAGCGATGGGGAACCTGAAAGTGGGGCAGGACTGGGAATCCGTTTCCGGACAGTACGGGGGAGTGGACTACATGCTGCCATACATAGCGGAACTGGAACAGCAGGACAATGAGATGGCGCTGTTTGAGCCGATGTTCTCCCAGGAAAGCACCATATATCAGGCAGAGATCAACCGGATTCTGCTGGATGTGTTTGACTTCCAGGTGGTGCCGGCCCGCCAGACGGGAAAGAGAATGGCGGATGTGAAGAGAGCCGTACCGGACAGGACGGAGGCGGCATCCATGGCAGGAAAAGAAAAGCACGGGAAAAAGAGCGGAAAAGGCGGTTTTAAAGTGCCTTTTGCAAGGAACCGGGGGGAGTTTTGAAAGATAAAAAATCAACTGAAAATGAAAGGGGGAATCTGATTGCAGGAAGTATTTGATATTCACGGTCATGCGGGAATGTTCGGCGGAGAGATCCGCCTGCGCCCGTTTCCGGAAGTCTTAAAGGAAGTGCAGGAGTATATCACAAAAAATTATGCCTCCACCCTGAAAGACGATCCGGATGAGAGCCGCGAACTTGTAAAGTCATACATCCAGAAATATCTGGAGAATAACCATCTGGGAGTGGAGGATACGGAGCAGGAGGAATTATGCGAGTTGATTTACGGGGAGATGACCGGTTTTTCCTTCCTGACAAAATACCTCTATCGGGACGATGTGGAGGAGATCAACATCAACCAGTGGAAGGATGTAAAAGTCACCTATTCCAACGGGGAGATTCTGCCCTGTAAGGAGCATTTCAATTCGCCCCAGCACGCTATTGACGTAATCCGAAGGATGCTCCACAAATCCGGCATGATCTTTGACAGCGCCCAGACCATCGTAGTGGGACATCTCTCCAACAAGATCCGTATCACGGTCATGGGGGACGGGGTGATCGACCGGGACAAGGGATTGTCCGCATCCATCCGTATCGTCAATCCCCGGAAGCTGACAAAACAGCAGTTTGTAGACTACGGGACTGCGACAGCGGAAATGTTGGACTTGCTGGCCGCCTGCTACTGCCATGGGGTATCCATGTGCATTACCGGTGCCACTTCCAGCGGAAAGACTACACTGATGAGCTGGATTCTGGGGCAGGTTCCCTACAACAAGCGTATCGTCACGTTGGAGCAGGGCTGCCGGGAATTCGACCTGACCGCCGAGGATGGAGAGGGGAACGTGCTGAACAACGTGGTCCATCTTGTGACCCGATTCTCCGATGACCCCAAGCAGAACATCACCCTTGTGAAGTTATTAGAGACCACCCTGACCATCAACCCGGACTGTGTGGCGGTGGCGGAGATGAAGGGCGCCGAGAGCATGCAGGCCATCAATGCGGCCAACACCGGCCATTCCGTCGTCACCACCATCCATGCCAATTCCTGCGCGGATACCTATTACCGGATGGTGACGCTTTGCAAGCAGTCCTACGACATGGACGATTCCACCCTGATGGGGCTTGCCACCAAAGCATTCCCCATCGTGGCCTTTGCGAAGAAGCTGGAGGACAACAGCCGCAGGCTCATGGAGATTTCCGAGTGCGAGTACCTGCCGGACAGCACCCGCCCCGGAGAGAGCAGGCAGCGGATGCGAACCCTGTACCGGTTCAATATCACAGATAACCGGATTGTGGATGGAAAAGCGAAGATTATCGGCCACTACGAAAAGGTGGAACCGCCGTCCGAGGGGCTTCTGAAACGGCTGCGGGAAAATGGCATGTCCTTTAAGACACAGCAGCAGCTTTTTGGTATTTAGACGGGGAGGTGATGGGAGTGAGCCTTGTTGCCCTGAAACAGCCGTATTTGTTACAGGTCATGTATGACACGGAGCCATTAAATCCCCGTGAGGATTATGATAATTTCGGCCATATGATGTGCTGACACAGGTGGTATAACCTGGGGGATGAGAACCGTTTTGAAAATCCAGGCGATTTCCTGATGAACCTTGTGAAAAGGACAGCATCGGAGTATGCCATTATCCGGCACGCCCGTTTCGGGAAATCGGAGACCATCCGGCTTTCCTATGATAGATCGGCTCATGGCTGGTCCATAGAATGTTATGACGGTTACTTTAAGAAATGGTATCAGGAGGATTTTGTGGAAGGCCGCCTGGAAGATAAGACCAGAGAAGTGGCAGATATCCTGATCGGAGTCATGTCAAACAGCGATTTATTGAAGCTTGCCAGTGCGGAAAATGTAATACTGCCCTTAAACCTGTATGACCACTCCGGCCTGCGGATGTCAGCGGATTCCTTCATAGGGAAGGCGCAGCATGCAGAATGGGATTCCGGCCAGGTGGGATGGATCTATGCTACAGCTTCGGAGATCCGGGCAGAGTACAGCAATGTGTCGGCAGAGAATGTGGAGCGGGCCAGACAGAGGCTGTTATCGGAAGTGCAGGATTACGATTATTATCTGTCCGGCCAGTGCTACGGATACTGTTTGTATGAGAACGGCGAAGAAACGGACAGCTGCTGGGGATTCCTGGGACATCTGGGAGACGTGCTGAAAGAGATTGCCGGGGAAGTCCTGCCGGAGAGCCACCAGGATATGGTGGAGGAACTGCATGAGATATCTGACACAAAAACCATTTACAAGGGGTATGAGGATTTTGTGGAGGAAATGGAGGCGCTGGCAAGATAACCGGAGAGTTTCTGTCGGAATACGAAAGCGGAAGAAAAAATGATACAAGAATTGTGAAAGCGAAAAGGAGGGAATCAACGATTGACAACACTGGTAACGATAGCGTTTTTACTGGCGGTGACGGGGTGTTTTCTCATACTTCGGTTATCGCCCTTTTCTTTTCTGGAGGGGCTGGCGGCATTTATAAAGCCGGAAAAACAGACACTGAAAAGCCGGATTGAACAGAGCAGGAAGAGCAGGCAGCCCGGAGGACTGAAACTTTTATTCCTGGAAACAAAGGAAGTCCTGCGGGTAACAGGAAAAAGCGGCATGTTCTCTGTGCTCTGCGTCCTGTCCATGCTTCTGTTTGTAGTAGGTGTCCTTATGGCTCTTACCATGAAGAATACCTACATGGTGCCGGTGCTGGCGGCCGGCTTTGCCCTGCTCCCCTTTTACTATGTGAAGTTCACGGCAGGGCGGCATAAAAAACAGATCAACACGGAACTGGAAACGGCCCTTTCCATTATCACCACCAGCTATCTGCGGGGAAAGAATACCATTATCCGAGCCATAGAGGAAAACCAGCCTTACTTAAACCCGCCGGTGGCAGAGGTGTTCCGAAATTTTCTCCTGCAGGCCAAGCTCATCAATTCCAACTTGAAGGAGGCGCTGGAACAGATGAAGCCAGGGATTGACAACGGGGTGTTCCATGAATGGGTGGATGCTGTGATTGCCTGCCAGGACGATTACAACTTAAAATCCACCCTGCCGCCCATTGTGGCAAAGTTGTCCGACATGCGGGTGGTGTCTGCGGAATTGGATCTCCTGCTGATGGAGCCGGTAAAGGAGTACATCACCATGGTGGTGCTTCTTTTGGGAAGTATTCCGCTGATGTATTTTCTCAATCAGGAATGGTATCACACACTGATGTTTACAGAGTTCGGGAAGATCCTGCTGGCAGTCTGCGGCGGGGTGATCTTTGTCTCCGTGGCGGCGGTGGCAAGGCATACACGGCCCATTGAGTACAAACGGTAGGGGGTGAAGGGATGCACAATCTGATTTTACTTTTCTTTGCCTTGTTTTTCGCCATGGGGCTGTATCTGGTTCTGGCGGCAGTATTTCATGTACCCACCTACCGGGCGACAAAAGCAGTATTGAATACCGTGAAGAAGAACAAAAAGCAGGCGAAAAATTCCGATGCTGTGTTGATGGAACTGGCATCCAAGCTGGCAAAGGTGCTGCCCATGGATGATTATAAACGGAGGAAGCTGACCGCCACCTTGAAATCAGCAGAAATTCCTTTGACAGCGGAGCAGTATGTTTCCCTTGCCATGGTGAAGGCCGGGCTGGTGCTTTTGGGTATTATTCCCTGTCTGTTTATTGCCCCTATTATATCTCCAGCTTTTGTTATCGCAGGTATCGGGATTTATTTTTCCGAGAGCAGTAAGGCGGAAAAGAGGATCACGGCCAGGAGGGAGGAAATTGAGTACGAGCTGCCCCGGTTCGTGGCGACGCTGACCCAGGAACTGCAGGCCAGCCGGGATGTGCTTTCCATGCTGGAGACTTATCAGAAGAACGCAGGGGCAGCTTTGAAGAATGAACTTGCCATCACGGTGGCGGATATGCGTACCGGGAACTTTGAGGGGGCATTGACCAGGTTTGAGGCCAGAGTGTCCAGTGCCATGCTTAGCGATGTGGTCCGGGGACTGATCGGTGTCCTGCGTGGCGATGACGGCGTGGCATTTTTCCGGATGCTCAGCCATGACATGAAACAGCTGGAACTGCAGCGGCTGAAAAAGCTGGCAATGGAGCGTCCACCGAAGATACGGAGGTATTCTTTCCTGCTGTTGGGCTGTATGCTACTGCTTTACATGGGGGTGATGGGATATCAGATTCTTGGAACCATGTCGGGGATTTTTTAAAGGAGTGGAGCATGTCAAAAACGATTTTAAAGCAGAATACCCTTTTGGCTGGCAGAACGGCCGGAAAGGGCAGACAGGGGACAGGAGGTGAGAACGTGTTCAAGCGGATTTTGAAATCAAGACGGGGAGAAGGGTATATAGATGTCGCCATCGGCATCCTGTGCCTGATGCTGGTGGTGGCGCTGGCAGTAAGTTTCTTCCCTGTCTTTACCACCAAACAGCAGCTTGACCTCTTTGCGGCGGAGATTGTCCGGGAGGCGGAGATTGCAGGAGGAACCAATGTGTCATCCCGCATCAGTACCATGCGCCAGCAGACCGGCCTGAACCCGCAGATTGAATGGGACTGCGATTATTTCAGTGGGAACCGGATACAGCTGAATGGCGATATTTCCGTGACATTGACAGATACCGTGGATATCGGATTCTTTTTCTTCGGTTCCTTTCCTGTTCAGATACGGGCGAAAGCATCCGGTAAATCAGAAGTCTATTACAAGTGACGGGGGTGATGGAACTTGAAGAAACATCAAGCAGGGAATATTTTGCATGAGAGGAAGGAGGGGGATGGCGGGAGAAAGGGGTTCAGGAGTAAGACCATGTTTTCTCGTGGAAAAGCGCTTGTGGGAGATAAAAGCGGAAATTCCACCCCGATCATTGTCGCCCTTATCCTGGGGCTTTTGTTCCTGGTCTGCGCCATGTCAGAGTTTTTCCGTCTGATGATTATTACTCAGGGAGTGCGGGACGGACTCCAGCAGGCGGTCATCAGTGTGGCGACCACCAATTATGACGAGACTTACCGGGGGCTGCGGGAGGGATATTCCGGCGGCTACCGGCTGTCCGGGGAGCAGTGGGTGGAGGATCTGGATTATGACGATGTGTATTACCGCCTGGACAGCCTGCTGGGAACAGAGAGGGACGGCAGCTACCATGTAAAGGAACAGGAGGACGGTTATGAATACCGGCTTTCCGGCTTGCGGGTGGAGATTACCAATACAGGGCTGGCGCCGGGGAGCGCTTCCAGGAATTTTGAGGCGGATGCACGGATCACTATTGAAATCCCCATGTCCTTCGGCTGGGGAATGGTTCCGCCCCTGACCATGGAACTTAGGACAAAAGCGGCCTATATGCCCAAATTCTAAGGGGTTTCTAAGATAATTCCAAGGAAATTCCGAGGATTCCGAAAAAAGCCTGGACGCGCAGGGAGAGTCCGCTTATAATGGAATCGGGTAGAAGATTTGGGTAAATAGGGCCGAACCATTCATTCCAAAACAGAAAATGAAAGTGAGGTCCATTTATGAACAAAAATTATAAGAATAAAAAGCGTATTACTATCATCATCCTGTTGGTTCTGGCCGTGTGCCTGGCTGCCGGCCTTGTCTGGTATGTAGGGACGATGGGAAAGGCAGAACTGCCTTTGGTGGAGCCGGAAGTGCCGGAAACGGAAACAACAGTGACAGTCCCGAAGATTGATACCACCGAGACCATGGAACCGGAGAAAGAACCGGAATCGGAGCAAGAGCAGGGAAGAGAGCCGGCAGCAGAAACAGGGCAGACCGAAAACCAGCCGGAGACAGAGGAACCGTCCACAGAGGAAACCAGCGGGGAAGAAACTGCCACGGTCCCGGCAGAAACCCGGACAGATGGAAAGCTCCAGTCTCCGAAAGATGCCGTACCGCCCACAGCACCGCCTGCAGAAACAGAAAGCACCGCAGCATTGGAAAACCCGGATGGGGACGGCAACTGCCAGCCGGAGCATACACAGCCCCAGGAGGAGCAGCCACAGGGCGGAGATACCAATCCGGCGGGGGCGGTCTATGTACCGGGGTTCGGCTACATAGAAAGTTCCGGTCCCAATGAGCAGGGGATTTCCCACACGGATGGGGACTGGAATAAGCAGATTGGAACAATGCAGTAGAAGGATTTGCAACACTTCAGAATTGATTGTTAAAATACACAAAGAATACAGAAAGGCATGGATCTTAAAAGGGTTCATGCCCTTTTTGTATGTGTAGAAAGAGATTCTCTGTAGATGGAAACGCCGCTTACAGCGGCAGAATGAGAGGATGGATGAAACAGATAAAAAGAATGGCAGCGATTATGCTGTTTTTTATGATGTGTCTGACCTCTGTAGTCCCGGCTCATGCCGCAGGCAGCGGAAACGTGGACGGCGGAGGCGGAAGCCTGAACCATGGCAAGGACGGCTACTACTGGCCGGATGTCGG
>OFFJ01001913.1_pt1 | contig 14282 bp, 14 predicted proteins | sample 1521261 | NCBI WGS metagenome assembly OFFJ01 (sample SAMEA3504122, study PRJEB24116) | mouse gut metagenome | biome: mouse gut; feature: mouse-associated habitat; material: faeces | place: Denmark | collected 2011 | reverse complement strand
CTGGCACAGCAGCATTATAATACGTTCCTGCAGCGGATGAAGGATTTCCCGGTGAGAGTGGATCTGATGTGCAGGTTTCGGACTCCCGCGCAGCAGAAGAAGACGGTGGAGGATACGAAGCGGGGGCTTGTGGATATTGTTGTGGGGACGCACCGGGTGCTTGGAGGCGACCTGAAATTCAAGGATCTGGGGCTTCTGATCATAGATGAGGAACAGCGCTTCGGCGTGCAGCATAAGGAGAAGATCAAGCAGTTGAAGGAGAATGTGGACGTCCTGACACTGACGGCGACGCCGATCCCAAGGACGCTTCATATGAGCCTGATCGGGATACGGGACATGAGCGTCCTTGAGGAAGCGCCGAATGACCGTATGCCTATCCAGACTTATGTTATGGAGTACAATGACGAGATGGTGCGGGAGGCGATCGAGCGGGAATGCGCGAGACAGGGGCAGGTATACTATGTCTACAACCGGGTAGAGGACATCGCGGAGGTGACGGCGAACGTAAGGAAGCTGGTGCCGGAGCTTAACGTAGCATTCGCACACGGGCAGATGAAGGAGCGTGAATTGGAACGGATCATGTACGACTTCATCAACGGAGAGATCGATGTGCTGGTTTCGACGACTATTATAGAGACTGGTCTTGACATCTCTAATGTAAATACAATGATCATCCACGACGCAGACCGTCTGGGGCTGTCTCAGCTCTATCAGCTTCGGGGGCGCGTAGGGCGTTCTAACCGTATGGCTTATGCATTTTTGCTTTACCGGAGGGATAAACTTCTTCGGGAGGTAGCGGAAAAGAGGCTGGCGGCTATCCGAGAATTTACGGATTTAGGTTCGGGCATTAAGATTGCCATGCGTGATCTGGAGATCCGCGGCGCCGGCAATCTTTTAGGAGCAGAGCAGCACGGTCACATGGAGGCGGTCGGGTATGATCTCTACTGCAAGATGCTGAATGAAGCGGTGCGTCTTCTGAAGGGAGAAGCGCAGGAGGAAGAGTATACCACGACGATTGATCTGAATGAGGATGCGTATATTCCTGACAGCTATATCCCCAATGAATACCAGAAGCTTGATATCTACAAGCGGATCGCCGCCATAGAGTCAGTAGAAGAGATGGAGGATATGACGGAAGAGCTGATCGACCGATTCGGCGATATTCCGAAAAAGGTGGAGAAGCTTCTTTTCGTTGCGGGCCTGAAGGCAGAAGCGCACAGCGCCTATATCACGGCAGTTGAACAGAAAGGGGATACCTATACCTTCACCATGTTTGAAAAGGCGAGGGTGATCCCGGAAAAGATTCCGGAGCTTATCAGGCGTCATAAGGGTGAACTGGTGTTAAAGACTGATACGCAGCCTCCCTGCTTTGTCTACCGGAAGCTGAACAAGAATAAAAAGGAAGAGCAGTTAAGTTCGACGGATATTGTGAAAAGTATGTTAAATGACATAAAGGGATTGATAGAATGTTAGAAAGAATGTATAATATATAAGTTGACAGGTACTAAGGAGGATTGTGGCATTATGAAAAAAAGATTATTAATGATTGTTGCTGCAATGATGACCGCTGCGTCATCTTTGACGGGCTGCAGTCTGGTTTCCGTGAATCCGAATGAAGTAGTGGTGAAGGTGAATGATTCGGAGATCACGGCGGATGTGGCAAATTTTTACGCAAGATATACACAGGCACAGTATGAGACTTATTTTGGGGCGTATACGCAAGGCGATATGTGGAATACAAAGGCGGAGGAAGGCAAGACTTATGAAGAATCCGTTAAGGCTTCCATTCAGGAGGAATTAAAGCAGATGCTTCTTCTGGAACAGCATATGAAGGATTATAACGTGTCTCTTTCAGACGCTGAGAAAGAAGTGATCCAGAAGGCGGCCAAAGAATTCGACGAGGATAACTCGCTGGAGAACAAAGAGAAGATCATGGCTGATAAAGCAACGGTAGAACGTATGCTTACTTTGATGGCAGAAGAGCAGAAGATGCGCGCAGCGATTCAGGAGGATGCGGATCAGAATGTCTCTGATGAAGAAGCGGCCCAGAAGAAAATGGATTATGTGTTGTTCTCCTATCAGAAAGAGGAGAGCGAGGATGAAGAGTCTGACGAGATGACAGATGAGGAGAAAGCAGCAGTAAAGGATAAGGCAGAAAGCTTTGCAAAGAGTGCAAAAAAAGACAGTCAGAAGTTTTTGGAGATCGCGCAGGATCAGGGAGCAGAGTCGCAGGAAGCCACATTTGATGCAGAGACACAGGTGCCGGATGCTGATCTTATCAAAGCGGCGGATACTCTGAAAAAGAATGAGGTGACAGATGTGATTGAAACGGATGACGGATGTTATGTTGCCAGAGTCACCAGCCTGCTGGATAAAGATGCAACGGAATCCAAGAAGAAAGAGATCGTCACGGAGCGGGAGAATGCGTTGTTCGCAGAGGTTACGGAAAAATGGATGGATGAAGCCAAGACCAGTGTGAATAAAAAGGCATGGAAGAAGATTGATTTTAATGATTTAGGAATTACGATGAAGCAGGTGGAAAAAGAACCATATGCGGATGACGTCATGACGGATGATCAGGCAGAAGACGCGAACGAATAAAAATAAGCATATAAAAACCTTCAGACGGCACGTCTTTTCACCTGCCTTATCTGAAGGTTTTTCATGTCTTACAGCTTGATATCCTTAAACAGATCTCCGAGGCTTGTTCCGATATTGCCTGCTTTTGGGATCTCAACCTTTTCTTCTTGCTCTTCTTTCACTTCCTCCAAAGCCTTCATGCTGAGACTGATCTTTCCGTCCCTGACGCCGATCACTTTGACATTCACTTCATCGCCCACTTTTAATACATCCTTTGGAGCTTTGACGCGCTTCTGGCTGATCTGGGATACGTGTACCAGACCGGAAAGATTATCCGGGAGACGGATGAATGCGCCGTAGTTCTGCAGAGTCTCTACGGTTCCGGTCAGAACACTGCCGACCTTAATGCTGGCAATCTTTTCATCCCGTTCTTTTCTTTCCTTTTCCTTCAGAATCTCGCGGGCAGAAAGGATCAGACGGTTTTCTGCCTGATCTGCCTCGATAACCTTTACTTCGATGTCTTTTAAAAGGTAGGATTCCAAATCTTCAATGTAGGACAGAGATAATCTGGAAGCGGGAATAAAACCGCGGATTCCTTCGACCATAGCAATCGCGCCGCCGTTCACGATGCCTTCTACCTTTACTGGAAGCACAGTTTTGTTCTCCTTATAAGATGCAATCAGATTCCATGGGTTGGCATCGTCAAAATGCTCCTCAAAATCAGCCATGGTCTGTGTCTCTTCCTGTAATAATTCTTCACTCATTGTACTTTGTTCCTTTCTCATCGTTCTAATATAATTAGTATAACATATAACCAGTGCATTGTTCAAAGAAAAAATAAGAAGAAAGAAAAATTAATAAGAAACAAAATTGTAGTTGACTTGACGAAGAAAAAATGGCAATCTAACTATTAGAAACTTTAAGGATAAGTTTTTATAAGGAGAATCATATGGGGAAAAAATCAAGAAAAGTGTATATTGTGGGGCATAAAAATCCAGATACAGATTCTATCTGCTCTGCCATTGCCTATGCAGAGTTAAAGCGCAGAGTGACCGGGGACGACTACGTGGCGAAACGGGCGGGCCAGATCAACGAGGAGACTCATTATGTGCTGAAAAAGTTCAAGATGGACGCTCCCGGACTTTTACAGAATGTCAAGCTGCAGGTAAAAGATATGGATATACATAAAATTGACGGTGTGGAGCCAAATGTCTCGATCCGTGATACGTGGAATAAGATGAAGGAGAACAATATCAAAACCCTTCCCGTATTAAAAGATGAAGAATTGGTGGGAGTCATCTCTACCGGAGATATTGCCACATCTTATATGGAAGTGTATGATAACCGGGTACTTTCTGAGGCGAGAACCCAATATAAGAACATTATCGACACACTGGACGGCAAATTGATCAGCGGCAATGAGCATGGCTGTTTTACGACGGGTAAGGTTACGGTAGGGGCTTCCAACGACGAACTGATGAAGGAATTTATTGAGAAGGACGATCTGGTGATCTTAGGGAATCGCCCGGAGGCGCAGGCCTGCGCGGTGAATATCGATGCGAGCTGTATGGTAGTCTGTCAGGACGCGGCGGTTTCACCGGAGCTGATAAAAAAAGCCGAGGAGCAGAGTATCGTCATTATCAGCACGCCTCATGATACTTATACGGTGGCGCGTCTCATTAACCAGAGCATACCGGTGAAGTATTTTATGAGTAAAGGCCCGCTTATCACATTCAGCATGAATGATTATGTGGACGATATCAGGGAGCGGATGACGAAGAATAAATTCCGTGACTTTCCGATTTTGGACCGTCACGGAAGATTCCGGGGATTTATCTCCAGACGGCGCTTCCTGAACGTAAAAAAGAAGCAGGTGATCTTAGTAGACCATAATGAAAAATCACAGGCAGTTGACGGGATCGAGGAAGCAGATATCGTGGAGATCATTGATCATCACAGGCTGGGCAATATCGAGACGATGGGACCGGTGTTTTTCCGAAACCAGCCGGTGGGATGTACGGCGACGATCATCACGCAGATGTATGAGGAAGCGGGAGTGGAGATACCGTCAAATATTGCGGGGTTACTTTGCTGTGCGATCATTTCGGATACATTGCTGTTTCGTTCGCCGACCTGTACGGCGATGGATGAGAAGACAGCGAAGAAGCTTGCCAGGCTTGCGAAGATCGATATGGAAAAAATGTCTATGGAGATGTTCAATGCAGGAAGCAGCCTGAAGGGGAAGAGTGCAGAGGATATCCTGTTTCAGGATTTCAAACAGTTTACGGTTACGGATACCGTATTCGGCGTTGGACAGATCAATTCTATGAACAAGGAAGAGCTGTCAGAGATTAAGGAGCTGCTGGTTCCGTATCTTCCGAAAGTGTTAGAGGGCGGGAAGATGGAGATGGTCTATTTTATGCTCACAGATATACTGAATGAATCTACAGAGCTTCTCTGCTGCGGACATGGAGCGAGGGCCAGTATTATCAGCGCATTTGACCTTTCGGAGGATACAGACCGGATCATCCTTAAGGGCGTTGTATCCAGAAAGAAGCAGTTGATTCCTACGCTGGTCGCAGCGCTGCAGCAGTAGGTGAAAGGAGAGAAACATGGGAAAGCAGATATGGAAGCCGGGCAATATGCTGTATCCGCTTCCGGCGGTGATGGTCAGCACGGCGGATACGAAGGGCGAGGACAATATTATTACCGTGGCATGGACGGGGACGGTGTGTACGGATCCGGCTATGCTGTACATTTCCGTGAGACCAGAGCGGTATTCTTATCATATGCTCTGTGACAGCAGAGAGTTTGCGGTGAATCTTACGACAGAAAAGCTTGCCAGAGCAACAGATTGGTGTGGTGTCCGTTCCGGCAGGGATACGGATAAATGGAAAGAAATGCACCTTACAAGAGGAAAGGCAGAGAAGCTTAAATTTGCGCCGGTTATTAATGAATCTCCGGTGAATCTGGAATGTAAGGTGACAGAGATCAAAGAGCTTGGCTCCCACCATATGTTTCTTGCCGAGATTCTGGCTGTACAGGTGGATGATGCCTATATGAAAAAAAACGGGAAATTTGAATTGAATTCTACCGGACTGATCGCCTATTCCCACGGAGAATATTTTTCTCTTGGGCAGTCGTCAGGAAGGTTTGGATGGAGCGTAAAAAGGGCGGGAAAACGTTAATTTCCCAGCCCTTTGATTTTTTCTCTGTAAATTCTTGTGAATAATAGCGTACACAGCAGTACCGACACAAACTCAGCGATGGGAAAAGACCACCATACGGCGGAAAGACCTGCGACTTTTGCAAATATGTATGCGATCGGAAGGATGACAAATAATTGTCTTGCCGCCGACACGATCAGGCTGTACACGCCATTTCCCAAAGCCTGAAAGGTAGAGCTTATGATGATACTATACCCTGCAAGCAGAAAATGAAGGCTTATGATCTTAAGAGCCGGAACACCGATCGCCAGCATATTGTCCGACGCATTGAACAACGAGGCTAAAAGGAGCTTCGGGCATGTCAGGAAAATGATCATGCCAAGAGCCATGATAGACATGGATATGGCAACGCTTAAGCGTATCGTCTGGGTGATGCGGCTTCGCTTTCTTGCGCCGTAGTTGTATGCGATGATCGGTATCATACCATTGTTCAGCCCGAATACAGGCATGAAGATAAAGCTCTGAAGCTTAAAGTACACTCCGAATACAGCGGCGGCCGTGGAGGAGAACGCAAGGAGGATCCTGTTAAACCCAAAGGTCATGACAGAGCCAATGGACTGCATGATAATGGACGGAACACCTACCTTATAAATGATACCGATGGTTTTCTTATGAGGGCGAAATCCCCGGAAGCTGAGATTGATCTCTTTGTTTCTTGTCTGGTTAAAATAAAAAGACATGCACACAGCCACGATCTGCCCGGTGACAGTCGCTACGGCAGCGCCGGCAACTTCCATTCGCGGAAAACCAAACAGTCCGAAGATCATGATTGGGTCCAGGATGATGTTGATGATCGCCCCGGTTCCCTGAGTAACCATATTGTAAAAAGTTTTTCCGGTGGACTGCATCAGCCGCTCAAAAGTAATCTGCAGGAAGATACCTGCCGACATGATCGTAATGACTCTTAGATACTGTGTGCCGTAACCTATGATCACCGGATTATCGGTCTGCAGGGAAAAGAAAAGCCTTGAGCCGAAGCCTCCGGCTATGGCAAATATGATGCAGCTTACAATTGCGAGAAACACACCGTTTTTCGCCGCCCGATCGGCGCTTTCAAAATCTTTTTCTCCTAAGTTTCTGGAGAGCAGGGCATTGATACCGACGCCGGTACCGCCGGATACGGATATCATCAGCGTCTGCGCCGGAAATGCCAGTGATACGGCAGTCAGCGCATCTTCACTGAGCTTTGCAACGAACATACTGTCAACGATATTATATAAAGCCTGCACCAGCATAGACAGCATCATGGGCAGGGACATGGTGATTAATAGCTTCGGAACAGGCATGACACCCATCTTGTTTTCCGGAGTTGTGATCTGTTTTTGTGTCTCAGACATTTTAAAACCTCCTTTAAAATATGCATTGGCTATTATATCATTCATATATTTATAATGCAATGATTTTATAAAGAAGCAAAAAGAGGTGTAAGTTTGGGGAGAGAGAGGAAGCAGCGAGACAGGAAGGACAAAGAAGAAAAGAAGATGATCCGCTGTCTGTGTGTCATGTTATATTTGTTTTGTATCTTAAATCTGATGGGAGTATCTTTAAATTTCCGTACAGAAGAGAAAATGCATTACAGTGATACCGAAGAAGTAAAAGAAGTAATATCAGAAAAAGTGTCGGGAGAAACTTCGGAATATGGGGAGATACCTCCCAAGATCGCCCTTACCTTCGATGACGGTCCGAACGCAGCGTGTACAGGGAGGCTTCTGGACGGACTGAAGGAGAGGAATGTGCGGGCAACTTTTTTTGTAATTGGGAAAAATGTGCAGGCTAATCCCAAGCTTATAAAACGCATTCATGAAGAGGGGCATATGATCGGCAACCATACATACAGCCATGCAGAGCTGAGCAAGGTGCCGGAGGAAAAGGCAAAAGAAGAGCTTACAAGGACCAGCCGCACGGTGCATGCCATAACCGGAGAATATCCTCAGTATATGCGCCCGCCCTACGGAGTGTGCAGCCGTGAGCTTGAGGATTCTCTTGATATGATACTGGTGCGCTGGACGATCGATCCTTTGGACTGGAAGACGGAGAATACGGATGAGATCGTAAAGAAAGTAGTGACGAATGCAGAGGAAAATGATATTATTCTATTGCATGACTGCTATAATTCTTCTGTGAATGCGGCATTTAGAATTATAGATATATTGCAGGAGAAAGGATTTGAATTCGTGACAGTGGATGAGCTGTTTTTGAATTAGGTTTACAATAGAAGGTGGAAGAAGATGGATTTATTTGATTATATGCGTGAAAGGAATATGGATAAAGAGGCGCCGCTTGCCTCAAGGCTTCGCCCCGCAACGCTTGACGAGGTGGTAGGGCAGCACCATATCATAGGAAAGGATAAACTTTTATACAGGGCGATCAAGGCGGATAAGCTTGGTTCGGTCATATTTTATGGACCTCCGGGTACGGGGAAGACGACGCTTGCCAAAGTGATCGCCAACACTACAAGCGCCAAGTTTACCCAGATTAATGCGACAGTGGCAGGAAAAAAGGATATGGAGGAAGTGGTGCGTCAGGCGAAGGATACGCTTGGGATGTACCAGCAGAAAACGATCCTGTTCGTGGATGAGATTCACCGGTTCAACAAAGGGCAGCAGGACTATCTTCTGCCCTTTGTGGAGGATGGTACATTGGTCTTGATAGGCGCAACGACGGAGAATCCTTATTTTGAGGTAAACGGAGCGTTGATCTCCAGATCCAGTATCTTTGAACTGCAGCCGCTTAGCAAAGAAGATATAAAGATATTAATCAGGAGAGCGGTCTATGATACGGAAAAAGGCATGGGGAGTTACGGGGCAGAGATTAATGACGACGCTCTTGAATTTCTGGCTGATCTTGCAGGAGGAGACGCAAGAAGCGCTTTGAACGCGGTGGAGCTTGGGGTTCTCACTACGGAGAGGGCTCAGGATGGAAAGATTCATCTGACGCTTGACGTTGTCTCAGAATGTATTCAGAAAAGAGTGGTTCGCTATGATAAGACGGGAGATAACCATTACGATACCATCTCTGCGTTTATTAAAAGCATGAGGGGCTCGGATCCGGATGCGGCAGTCTTTTATCTGGCGAAGATGCTCTATGCAGGAGAGGATATCAAGTTTATTGCAAGAAGGATCATGATCTGTGCTTCTGAGGATGTAGGAAATGCAGATCCCATGGCGCTTACAGTCGCAGTGTCTGCGGCTCAGGCGGTGGAAAGGATTGGGATGCCGGAGGCGCAGATCATTCTGTCGCAGGCTGTGCTTTATGTGGCGACTGCGCCTAAGAGCAATTCTGCGTGCAATGCAGTGTTTGCGGCAATGGAGAGTGTGCGGGCCAATAAAACAACCGTTCCGGCACATCTTCAGGACGCCCATTATAAGGGCGCGAAAGATCTTGGGCGGGGGACAGGCTATCTGTACGCCCATGATTATCCGAAGCATTATGTCAGGCAGCAGTATCTTCCGGAGGAAATAGGGGATGCAAGATTTTATGAGCCGGGAGACAACGGATATGAGAAAAAGATCAAGGCATGGATGGAATATATAAGAGAGGAGAACAGATGATGGAAAAAGTAACGTTTCGCTATGCAGAGAGAAAGGACGTGCCGCTGATTCTGGAGTTTATCAGGGGATTGGCAGAACATGAGGGAATGCCGGGACTGGTGACCGCCACAGAGGAGCTTTTGGAGGAATGGCTGTTTGACAAGCAGAAGGCTGAGGTATTATTTTTGGAAGTATCCGGGGCAGAAGCTGGATTCGCGCTGTTCTTTTCGAGCCTTGCGGCTTATCCGGGGAGGGGAGGTATCTATCTGGACGATTTGTATGTGAAGCCAGAGTACAGAGGACATGGTTACGGAAAGGCGCTGTTTAAGCGGCTGGCGCAGATTACGCTGGAAAGGGGCGGTATGAGGATCGAGTGGCTCTGTCTGAAAAGCAATTTGTCAAGTATTGGGTTTTATGAGGCAATCGGCGGGATGCCGCTCAATATGAGTACCACCTTCCGGATGGAGAATGAAGCGCTGGAAAGACTGGCGGAGGAATAGTTTTAGAACATTCTCATGCATTATAATTTGGGAGTACGGGTTGATGAAACCGAGAGAACAGAGTATAATTTGATTTGTAAATATCAATATAAAAAGCTGGGAGGAAACGAAGATGAAGATTTACGATGCAGTAAACAAGACAGAGGTAGAGATTGAGGGTACAAAGGGGCTGATCCAGATCATGAAGGATGGCCGTCAGGTGGATATCTATCTGAAAGAGAAGAAGTCAGACGAGGACGGCTATATGAGCTGGGATGTTGAGCATTGGTCAAGCGTGGACGGGAAGAGATTTATTCGCTGCTATTCACTGGAAGGCAGGGTACTTGGGGAGTCCACAGGACATAATATCTATGATCTTGAGAATGAATTTAAGCCGGAGGATTCGGCAATGGTTGAGAAGGTGGAGCTGAGTTAAAGGACTGTTTTGTGCCGCACATGAAAAAATCCTGCATATCAGATATCCGATATGCAGGATAATGAATCATTCACTGATACGAAAGTAAACTGCCGAATAGGGAGATAGTGTAAGCGATATGGTTTCTTTCTTGAGTTTTCTGACAGTTTCTTTTACTTCCTTGTACTGCTTTGTTCCGCCATAGATATCCCTGTCGCTGGCAAGAAGGAGGTGCAGCTCTTTTCCCTTTGGAACGGTCAGTTCAAAATCCTCCTGCAATTTATCAGAGAAATTAAACACGGCCGCAATTCGTTCTGCGTCGTCCCGCCGTTCAAATGCATAGAGGCATCTTGCCTCCTGATGGCAGTCCAGCCATTCAAAGCCATTCTGGTCGTAATCGCCGGAAGAGAGAGCCGGATGTTCAAGATACAGCATGTTCAAATCCTTCATAAAGCGTTGGAAAGAATCGTGGTTCGGATATTTTAAGAGGAACCAATCCTGCTCCTTTTTTTCATCCCATTCCCGAAGCTGCCCAATCTCATTTCCCATAAAATTCAGTTTTTTGCCCGGATGTGCGTACATGTACATATAAAGCGCGCGTGCCTGCGGGAACTTTTCTTCATATTCGCCGTTCATTTTCTGAAGGATCGTTGCTTTCCCGTGAACCGTCTCATCATGGGAGAGAGGCAGAAGAAAGCGGTCATTGTAGTAGTACATCATGGAGAAAGTGAGTTTATGGTAATTTTCACTTCTGTATTCCGGGGCTGTACGGAAGTAATCTAATGTATCGTTCATCCATCCCATGTCCCACTTATAATCGAAGCCTAACCCCCCTTCGGATACCGGTTTTGTGACGCCCGGATAAGAGGTAGAGTCTTCCGCGGCCAGAATAGCGGATGGGTGCAGGCTCTTAAGCCCTTGATTCATCTCCCGGATGAATCCGACGGCAGTGTTATTCACACCGCGGGCGGGATCGCCTTGCCAGTAGATGATCCGGCTGATGGCATCCATACGGATTCCGTCTACATGATATTCGCTGAGCCAGTAGTTGGCGGCAGACTGTAAAAAGCATCTTGTCTCCCCGCGGGAATGCATGAAATTGCAGCTCCCCCATTCACTGACTCCTACATCCTGATGGGGATATTCAAAGAGGGCGGTTCCGTCATAGTTGGCCAGAGCATAACCGTCCACGGCAAAATGTACCGGAACAAAATCCATGATAACGCCAATCCCGTTCTGATGGCAGGCATCGATAAACTGCATAAGCTCCCCGGCGGTTCCGTAGCGTGAAGTTGGGCTGAAAAATCCCGTATTCTGATAGCCCCATGACTCGTCGCAGGGATGTTCGGAGAGGGGCATGATCTCGATATAATTGTAACCATATTCTTTTAAGTAAGGAATCAGGATGTCGATCATTTCTACATAGGAGTACCAGTCGGCGGCCTTTTCAGAAGGCTTTTTAAAGGAGCCGAAATGAAGTTCATAGATATTTAAAGGCTTTTCCCGGCAGTCTGTGCGCTTCTGCATCCATTTTTCGTCCTTGAAGCTGTAAGTTGACAGATTTCGGATGATGGAAGCGCTGTTAGGGCGAAGTTCCATGCCGAAGCCGTAAGGATCGCAGTGGTCCATAAAAGAGCCATCCTGCCTGTAAATGCGGTATTTGTACATCTGCCCGGGTTCGGCTGTTTTCGCATGGCACTCCCAGAAATTACCATCATGGGTTCGGTTCATGGTCCATTCTTCCCAGTCTGAAAATTCACCGATTAAGGAAATCCTTGAGGCTCCCGGCGCAAAGGTGCGAAAGGTGACGCCGCCGGCCGACTCTGTGTGGGCGCCGAGAAATTTGTAAGCATCAAATATTTTTCCGGTATAAAATCCATAAAAATCCATTTCGTTGTCCTCCGTATAAAGTTGTTTTTTTGCTGTGAGTTTATTATAATGATAGAAAAATATTTTTTGTAACAACTTTTAGCACTTCTATTGACGATTACAAATCATCCATTGCTGTTGAAGCGCAGGTAGACACATATGACAATCCCAATTATGAAGAGTATCATGCTTGTGCAAAATTGTGCCTGGGCAGGAATAGTGGCTTTATTCATAAATGGAACCAATTCATGAACGAAGAAGTGGAAAGCGAGAAAATCTGCAATTTTGGATATTTCCGCGCATATGCTGTAAAAAGATATTTGCGTGGTATGGAATATGCTGAATGCAATCTGGGCGTGCATGATATTGCTGGCGGTGCTTTACGGAGCCGCCACGGGACATATGGCGGAGGTGACCAACGCGGCCTTGGACAGCGCGGGGGAGGCGGTATCCCTCTGCATCACAATGGCCGGGGTGGTGGCGCTGTGGATGGGGCTGATGGAGGTGGCCGGGAAGGCCGGGCTGGTTGAAAGGCTCACAAGGGGGATTCGGCCATTCCTGCGGTTCCTGTTTCCGCGGATCCCCCAGGGGCATCCTGCGGGGGAGTACATAGCGACGAACATCATAGCCAATGGATGATTTATAATAGGACTAAATAAAGAACCTTTTACTGCGAGGGCTTTATTTAGTCCTTTTTTCACTTCATCAGATTGTCTATATCTGAAATGTAGCGCTATAAAGGGAAAGCAGATTCCCTGCGGTTACTGCAGTATGCTGTACAAGAATTGTATCACATAAATACCGGTATTGGAAGTACATTTGTGTTGTCGGTTGGCTCTTATGGGCTAACTGGCATCGCAAATCAATTAAGTTGTATAAATTTATAGCACGTTAAATTAAGTTAGGAGGGCTGGCTATGAGTATGAGTACGGCGACAGGCGCAAGAAATAAGGAAGCCTACACAATTATTTTCAAGGACAAGCAGCACAAAGAATTTTACATGGATTTCCTGCCGAAATGCAGATACCAGGATGAGTACCATAAGGCGTTGGTGTACTGTCTGGGTTTAAGTGGGGACACGAGAGCCAATGCCCGGCAGATTTACGATTTTGAAACGGGAAACGTGAAGCCGGAATGCTTACAGGCAGGCTGGCTGACCAGTGGTAGCGGGAGAATCATCCGAATGGCATTTAACCTTTACTGTAATGGTACACCCAGTGTCTATGATTATGAGGAAAGTGAGGAGCAGCTGAAGGAATGCCAGTGCTATACAGTGGAGGATCTGTTCTGCTGTGGATATGCAGTTTATTTCTGGGAGGCGGTGAAACTGCGCTATCCGGAGTATGCACGCAAATAATTGAAAGGATTGGAGGGACAGGATGCTTAAAATTAGGGTGCAGGGGACGCTTAAAGATTTGAAATGGTTCCGGCAGTTTTTGGAACGCAGTGAAGAAATCCAGGTGAACCGGGTGTCGGAGGCTTTTGCAAATAAGGGGACAAAGCGGTTCTTCCGTATGTATGCGGAAGTGGAAAAAGTAGAGAAGCAAAAATAGGGAAGCAGAAGAGGTAAGCGTACACAAAAGCTTATCAGTAAAGCCGGAGGAAAATATATGTGTAGGTTATCTGAAAACGTAACGAATGAAAACGGAAAGAGTGTTGTAGATGTTGGACGTGCGAAAAATAGATGTAAAATCATCGCTATATCAAACCAGAACGGCGGAGTCGGAAAGACAACTACCTGCGTAAATCTGGGAATTGGTCTTGCCAGGGTGGGTGAAAGGGTCTTGCTGGTGGAGGCCGATGCGCAGGGCAGCCTTGCGGTAAGCTTGGGTATTTCGGAGCCGGACAAGTTGGATGTGACACTGGTGAACATTTTGGAGAAGGTCATCAATGACGAGGAGACCTGGCCGGGAGAAGGCATCATCCGCCATGAAGAGGGGATTGACTTTATCCCTGCAAATGTTGAACTTGCCGGACTGGAAACTGCGCTTGTGAACATCATGAGCCGGGAGACAGTAATGCGCCAGTTCCTGAAGGAAATGCGGCAACGGTACGACTATATTCTGATTGATTGTATGCCCTCTTTGGGGATGATTACCATAAATGCCCTTGTGGCGGCAGATTATGTGCATAAAGCTTACATCCTATGATGATCTGTTCGGCGGCGAGGGGCAGGCATCGG
>OFFJ01001906.1_pt1 | contig 14315 bp, 5 predicted proteins | sample 1521261 | NCBI WGS metagenome assembly OFFJ01 (sample SAMEA3504122, study PRJEB24116) | mouse gut metagenome | biome: mouse gut; feature: mouse-associated habitat; material: faeces | place: Denmark | collected 2011 | reverse complement strand
ACGCCGTCAGGCACAGGCCGATGACCTGCTTCATCCACTGGAGGAACCCGTCCGAGTAGCCGCGCGGCACGCTAAACATGTAGAGGCTCCCCACCGCGATCTGGATGAGCAGGATGCCGCCCCGTTTCAGATTTGCAAAAAATATTTTTATCACGGCGTATCCCATGGCGATCACGCAGAAGATCAGCATGATCGGACTGGTGAGCATGGACATCATGAAGTCCGGCGCGCCGGTCATGTCACTGAGGCTGGTCACGGCGGAGAAGTCCTCCATGATCTGCCGTCCCACCTCTCCAATGCTGGTCCCCAGTCCGGTGATCTCCGCGGTGAACTGCCCCTGCAGGGTCACGGACAATTCATACAGCCGCACCGGGACGGTGGAGAACAGGCTGACCGCCAGGAAGCCCTTCACGATGTTCAGCGCCGTCTGCTGGATACTGCCCCGTCCGGTGGAGTAATCCAGACCAAACTCAAAACAGCAGACCACCACGCTGACGCCGAACAGCGCCCAGCCCAACTGGCTGAAAAATGTCACGACGGACTGCACCCAGGTCAGCTCGAAGAGTTCCACGCCCATCATGCCCATGATGGCGAAGAAGTTCCCCAGGAACCCCACGAGCTGTCCATAGAACCAGTCCATGAGATTGCCCATGATCGTGTCCGCTACAAAATCCCAGATAAAGATTTGTGTCACCTCCGTTTCCCTGCGTTGACACGCAGGCATAAATTGGTTAGAATGATTGCAAGAAAATTTGCAGGAGCCGCCCATGACCTATGAGGAGTTCAAAAGTCAATATCCCATTCGGCTGAACCGGCAGCAGGAGGAGGCCGTCCGTCAGACAGAAGGGCCCGTCCTGCTGCTGGCGGTGCCGGGGAGCGGCAAGACCACCGTGCTGGTCACCCGTCTGGGGTACATGCTCCATTGCAAAGGCATCCGCCCGGAGCAGATACTGACTGTGACCTACACCGTGGCGGCCACCAGGGATATGAAGGCCCGGTTTATCAGCTTCTTCGGGGAAGACCACGCGGACAAGCTGACCTTCCGCACCATCAACGGCCTGTGCGCGGTGGTGATCGGACGCTACGCCCGGCAGAAGGGAACGGAGCCCTTCGCCCTGCTGGACGATGAGCGGCAGATCAACAGCGTCATCCGCGACCTGCTGGCCCGTACCGGAACCGCGTTCCCCAGTGACCTTCAGGTGAAGGACGCACGCACGCATATCACCTACTGCAAGAACATGATGCTGACCGAATCCGAGATCCACACCCACAAGGTAGACGGGATGGATTTTCCACGGGTCTATTTCGAATATCAGGACTATCTTCTCCGCAGCAGGCGCATGGACTTCGATGACCAGATGGTCTTCACATACCGCATTTTCCGGCAGCACCCGGATATCCTGGCATATTTCCAGCGCCGGTGGCCATACATCTGCGTGGACGAGGCCCAGGATACCTCGAAGATACAGCACGCCATCCTCCGCCTGCTGGCATCCGGCAGCGGCAATATCTTTATGGTGGGGGATGAAGACCAGAGCATCTACGGCTTCCGCGCCGCATGGCTCCAGGCTCTGCTGGAGTTCGAGCAGGTCTTTCCCGGTGCGAAGGTATTGAAGCTGGAAACCAACTACCGCTCCACCCGCGCCATCGTGGAGAAGTCGGACGCGTTTATCCGCCGCAACCAGAACCGCCGCCCGAAGAAAATGCGTACCGAGAACCAGCAGGGCAGTCCCATCCGCAGGATCATGCTGGAGGACTACAACCGCCAGTACAATTACCTGCTGAAAGTGGCGGAAAACTGTGAGGAGTCCACGGCAGTCCTCTACCGCAATAATGACAGCGCCCTGCCGCTCATCGACCTGCTGGAGCAGAAGGGGGTCCCTTACGCCTGCCGCCAGCGGGAGGGATTTTTCTTCACCAGCCCTCTGGTGCGGGACATCACCGACATGCTGGAATTCGCTTTCGATGACGGCAACAAGGACCTGTTCCTCCGATTCTATTACAAATTGGATTTGAAGCTGAAAAAGGCCGTGATCTCGCAGCTGCTCTACGGGATGCCCAAGGACAAGAGCGTCTTTGAGGTCCTGCTGGAGAGCGGCGGGCTGGAGCCCTGGCAGATCGGGAAGGTGAAGGCCATGCAGACCCACTATTCCAAGCTGCCCTACCTGACCAGCTTCGCCGCCATCCAGCGGCTGGTGCGCTATATGGGATATGGCGACTACCTCCAGGAGCAGCATGGCGACACGACCAAACTGGACATCCTTCTCTCTCTGGCGAATCAGACGCCCTCGGTGGGGCAGTTCCTCCTGCATTTGCAGGAGTTGAAGGAACGCATTGAGACTCTGGAGCCCCGCCCGGACTGTCCCTTCGTGCTGTCCACCATCCATGCCAGCAAGGGGCTGGAGTATGACCATGTGATCCTGATCGACGCGGTGGACGGGCTACTGCCCTCTGCGGATGAAGCCGAGGAATTGGAGGAGGAGCGGCGGTTATTCTACGTGGGCGCCACCAGGGCCAGGAAGCAGCTGGAATTTCTCTGTTACGAGAACAAATTCGGAGAGCCCTCCGATGCCTCGTTCTCATTCGTCTCTCAGTTTTTAGGCGAGGAGCCGGAGAAAGAGCCGGAACGCAAGGCCCAGCCCGCCAAATCAGCCGGTCCATCCAAAGAACAGATCGCTAACTGGATGAAGGACTACATCCCCGGCACAGAGGTCACCCACAAGATTTTCGGTCGCGGCCTGCTGACCAGGCGGGAAGGGACTTTTGCAACCATCTCCTTTATGGAAGCCGGGACCAAGAAGGTAGACCTGGTCACTTGCCTGCGGCAGGAAAAGATATGGCTGACGCATTTTGTGTAGCGTCACATGGTCATCTCCATCCCCGCCTTTGGCGCTGAAGTTTTAGACAGCGAAGCAATAAACTCCTTTTCCGCAGGAGACGTGGCGCTCTGCCCGTTGATCTCCCAGTCCGCCAGAACGCCGAATGCGTCGTTACATTCCTGTACGGTGACAACGGGACCGGATTCGTTCATCCGGAGAATCGCTTCCGCCACGATGCGGGCGGCGGGATCGTCTCCCTGGCTGAAGGCCGTCAGCTCGTCCTTGGTCAGGTACGTTCGCAGCGCCATCTGCTCTTTGGTATATGCACGCATCTCCGCCGTACAGTTCTGATCATCGGGCAGACGGACATCCCCCTCCTCAAACGGATTGGGCGTCAGCAGAAGGATGGCGGTCAGCGGCGAAACGGCATCTGTGGACACACCGATTCCATAGGGCCCGGGCCCCATTTTGCATATCCCGTGGGTCAGCTCCCGGAGCTGTTCCGCCAGAAGGACCATTCTGTTTTTGATCTCGCTCATCTCTGCCCTCCTTCTTAAATTCCGATGATGGTCCAGATGTAAGTGGGAGCGGTGAGGGTAAGGATGAGACAGGCGAAAAGGATCACCGGACCGGTCCACTCAAACTGGCCGTGTTTCTTGTGTAGGCTAAGTACCCAGCGCCTTACCGCATTACTGCGACAGGTTTCCAAATACTCGCCCCCGAACCGGACTTACACCTCTCAATGTATCCGGCTCTCCACTTGCTAGTTCAGTTTGCCGTTATGCAAATTGTAATGGCATTTCTTACAGAGAGCTAAGGTCTTGCGATTTCTCGCAATCATAAATTTCTCCCAGTAACGCTTGCCCTTCAAATCTTTGAGCTTTCTGACGTGGTGCATCTCAATATCCACGTCCATTCTGCCGCACAGCTCGCATTGCCGGGCGGCAAGCCTGTCCATCAAACTTGTTTTGCTGGTATACATCAGGGTGCGGGGAATGTTGTCCACGGTACTGCCGTTCAGACCGGGCTGTCTCGCAAATCCATCGTGATAAAACAATCTGGTTTTGCTATTACCCTTTTTGTCAGTAAAGCGGACGCCAAAGTTTTTCCCAATACGGAATTTTGCAAAAGCCTTTTTCATGCTAATACGATATTTCGCCGCATAGGTCTTAAACAGGCTATACTGCATAATGTAGCCAAAGGAGCTGGCATGGGAAGAATTGTTGGCAATCCGGTAGTAATTCCGGAATCCACGGATTTCACTGTTGTACTGGTCAAGGATTTCCAGCGGGTCATTATTTTTTAGATAATATCTCGCCTGTGCCTTCCAGTTTCCTTTGCCATAGACCGTTTTCTCTATGGTCATGGCTCCATACTCCAACAGCTTCTTACGCATAATCTCCATGGGCAGCTCCAAGCAGACCGTCCCGCTCAGAAATCGGATTTTTCTGCCGTTTTTGTCTTTCTGCACCACATTACTGCGCCGCACATAGATGTCATATCCCAGAAACCTTGCCCGCTTCGCAGAATGTGTTATCAACGTTTTTTCGTCAGAAAGTTCTAACTTGAGCGTGTTTGCCACAAATGCGCCAATCTGCTCTTTGACCGCCTGCGCGTCCTCTTTACTGCCGATAACGCCAACAAGGAAATCATCGGCATATCGTACATATTGGATACGCCTGTAGTTGGCGTCAAACTGGTCGGAACGGGAAAACGACAGCCGGGTCCGTTCAATCTCCCTGATTTCCTCTTGGAGCCTCTGCCATTCTTCTTCCGTTTTGGCACTGCGCATTGCAGTAGCACGTACTCTGCGCTGATAATCCAATTTTGCGGTTTCAGGGTGCAGAGAACGCCGCCTGCCTTGGTCAAACTGCTTCTTCAGTTTCCCCATGAATTTATCCAGCTTGTCCAGATAGATATTAGCGAGGATCGGACTGATGATGCCGCCCTGCGGCGTACCACTGTAGGTGTTATGGTATTTCCAGTCCTCCAGATACCCTGCACGGAGAAACTTGCGAATCAGGCGCAAAAAACGTTCATCCTTGATACGTTCCGCCAGAATACTGACCATAACTCCATGGTCAATATTGTCAAAGAATCCTTTAATATCACCTTCGACAAACCATTTCACCCCGGTGAAGCACACTTGCACTTGGGTCAAGGCTGTGTGACAGCTATGCTTCGGACGAAATCCGTGAGATGTTTTGGAAAAACTCCCCTCATAGATTGCTTCCAGCAAAAGCCGTACACATTCCTGTACCAGCTTATCATCAAAGGACGGGATTCCCAGTGGACGCATTTTCCCATTTTTCTTGGGAATATAAGTTCTTTTTGATGGTTGAGGCTGATAGCTCTCATCTTTCAGGCTGGCAATGATGCCGTCAATGCGATTCAGGCTCATTGCGTCAATAGTTTTGCCATCGGCTCCCTCCGTCATATTTCCCTGACTGGCATAAATATTCTGATATGCCATCAGAAACAACTCACGATTATATAGGTTCCGATAGAGCCGGTCGTAAGTATATGACTGGTCACCGCTATGCTCCTGCAAACTGCTTAGCATATTGATTGGATTTCTCATGGTGTATCACACACCTTCCTTTCTTGATGCTAAGATAACAAGCTGCCGCCCTTCGCCATGTATGCGGCTTTCCCGCACTCAGACTACTATGGCGGGTCCGTTACCATACCGAATATTCAGCGTCATCTTTCTTGGTTTTATCCTTGAAATTTATCACCGTAAAGGCATTACGCATAGCCGGATACCCGGCGTTTCGGGTTAGGCAATCTCCGTTTAGTAATAAGATAATAGCTTGGATGATTGTCGGAGTATCGTTTCCGCCCTTTTCTCCTTATGGAGTTGGGTCGCACAGAAGTCCTCCCGCATGTTCTCGACTATTAAACTGCGGCTGTGCGATTTGACGATAGTTGTCTTCCGTCAAAGTCCCTACATAGACCCCTCGGACTGCGAATCAAGCAGTATGGCTTTTACCCTCATATCATCCATTTCATCTTCCCATTCAGTCGTGAGCTGACAACTGCCCAACTTATGGGTTCACCGACGTGCTATTTTCCCCTATGAGGTTTCCCTCTCAGGTAAATCGGTCAATGACGGGCGATTGGACTTTTACCCGCTGGAGCGCTGCCTCCAGAATTATCAGATTACCAGTACGGACGCACAATCAAAGTAAGCCATAGCCGATTTCCCGAAGAAAGCGATAGTCAAAACCATGTCCAACGCGGGGAAAACCACGTTATTGACAACGGTTTTGATCTGTCCGGCGGCGTCCTTCCAAGTGCTCTCCACCACTGCACCCACATCGCCTCTGCCGCCGGACGTAGCGAAAGCAGGAACGCAGAGGATGGACATCACCACCAGGACAAGGAGCAGGGGTCGCAGATGTTTTTTGAATTTTCGCATAAATACCTCCCAAAAGCTGGAGGGCCGTCCCGCAGGACGGCCATCTCCATTATTACATGGTTTTCAAATCAGTACCCTGTTCTGGGCAGGGGCTTACCGGGTTTATAAACTGTGGTGACCCAGCGGTCAGTCGCCATGATCCACTGCCCGTTGTACACGCCGCCCACGTCCGCCTGATTGACGAACTGGGTGCCGCCGGTCAGGCCGGAGAGGACATTGCAGTAAACCGCGGGAGCCTCCACCTGCCGGAAGTTGGACGGGACCACGCCGAACACGCACATAAACTCCGTCACGCACTCGTTGGAGGCCAGCCCCAGCGCGGCGGGAGAAGCGATGATGACCCGGTTCTGCTGGGTGCTGACATTGTCCGCCAGAGTGCGGTACTCGCTGCTGAGATTCGTCTTGTAGACGATCTTGTAATTTCCCGGCACGTTGTAGGTCCCGGTGACGATCTTATCCAGCCGTACCGCCTTGGTAGGCAGGGTGTCCCTCCAGTAGAAAGATGTAAGCGCGGTAGTGGAGTTATTGCCGATGCCGGAGAAATCATACTTGATGCTCTGACCGGGAACGACCTCGCTGTAGCCGCGCTTGGTGATGGAGACGTTGGTATAAAGGCTCTTGTTGGTCATAGCGGCCTTGACGATCTGACCAGCGTACTCGATCTCCACCTCAATGGGCGTCTTGTCCAGACCATAGAAATCAGCTGATTTGGATTCCACAATTTTGTAGCGTCCCAGCGGCAAAGGCCGGGACTTGGCGACGCCGTTTTTGTCTGCCTTGATCGTGTCCGCCAGATTGCCGGAGCGATGCTCATAGATCTCGAACTCCGTGTTGGGCAGGGGCGTCCCGGCAGGCCAGCCGTTCATGGTGTTGTACTCAGCGGAGGTCTTGGTCACCTGGATCTGGCCGGTGATGGGGGTGTTCTTCCACTCCACGATGGTCGTCTCGCCTGCGGTGACATAGACCGTTTTCAGCTGGGTATCGGGGACATAGCCCTTATTTTCCAGCTCCCGCAGGTAGTACCGCCCGGAGGTGGTCAACCCCTCAATATAAACGTACCCAGAATTGTCGGAGGTGTACTGCCCGACAGGCTTGTGGCCACTGTCATACAGCAGGAAGGTCACGCCATAAATTCCCTTGCCGGTAACGGAATCCGTTTTGTGGATGAGAATGCCGCTGAAAGCCTTGTTGGTGATGGTGACAGTCGTGGCTTTTCCGTCCTGGATGGTGAAGTAGGTGGGGGTGGCGTCCAGCTTGAATCCCTCTCCCGCCTCGATTTCAACCGCGTAGAAGTCTCCTGCGTCCAGATCCAGGTGGGCGCGGCCCTGTTTGTCCGTGGTCACGGTGTCCACCAGAGCGCCGTCCATCTTTCTGATTTCGAAGGTCGTGTTGGGGATGCGCTGGGTCTTGTCCGCCTCGTTGACCTTGATCAGCTCCAGACCACCTGCCCTCTTGTTGTAGAAGGTGAGCTGCTGGCCCTCGGTCCCTTCTTTAATGAGAATGCTCTGGGGCGTTCCATCCAGGACATACTCCTCGCTTGGGACCCGGATCTCTTTTGCGGTAACGGTGGTTCCGGGGGTGAGGCCCGTCAGCAGGATCTGTCCATTCCGGTCCGTCACATACTCACCCTTGTTGGGGCCGAGAGGCATACCGCTGGAATCGGTCACCAGGAAGGTGACACCCTCCAACGGCTCGTTTTTAGCGCCCTCGACATACTTCTGGATGGTCAGATTCACGCCAGGGACGTTGTACACGGTAAGCGTCTGCGTATCTGCGGGATTTACCGTGACCACCTGCCGCTTCGTGCCGGGATCAATGGTGAATCCGGGCAAGCTCCTGGTTTCCTCGACCACGATGGTGCCCACAACCGGAACACGAATCTCGCCACTCTGATCGGTCGTGTAGAGGCCCAGGGAGGACAGATGCCCATAGGCGTCATCCACAAACTCGCCGGATGCGTAGCTCAATTTGAACTCCACCCCAGCCAAAGGCTCGGAAGTGAGCTTGTTCAGTTTTTTGATGACGAGATACCCGGTAGGCTTATTGACAAAGCGGAGTGTCTGCCCGCCTTCGCCGCCCTTGATCTCGATGCTCTTGGGGGTGGTATCCAGCACCACGCCGTCCGGGACCTTGAGTTCCTTTGCGGTAATGGTGATCCCCGGTTCCAGATTGGGGATGACGATACGTCCGTCCTCCCCCGTGATGAATTCGCCGTTGCTGCCGCCAACGACCGCCCCGGAGCTGTCGGTCACGAGGAAGGTGACTCCCTTCAGGGGGACGTTTCCGGTTTCGGTTTCCAGGTACTTTTCAATGGTCAGCGTGGTCTTGGGGATGTTCTCCACATCCATATGGTTGCCGCCGCTGCCATTGCCGTTCCCGGAGGAGCTTCCTCCGCCAATGGTCCCGTTCCCTCCGGTAACAACGCTGTTGCCGGAACCATTGCGGACAATGATCGTCCGGGGCGTGGGATCGAGGACATAGCTGGACGGCACCCTGGTTTCCACAACAACGACCGTGGAATTGGGGATGAGGCCCGTCACTGTCACGGTTCCATCGGCCCCAGTGGTGTAGCGGCCAATGAGGTTCCCATCGCCGTCCCGCAAAGTAAATTCCGTGTTGGGCACAGGTTTCCCGCTGACCGCGTCCCGTTTCGAGATGGTCAATGTGCAGAGGGGCTCATTGTACACAGTGATCGTCTGGGTGTCCGCCGGATTGACTGTGATGGTCTGAATCCTGGTGGACTCGTCAATGACGTACCCAGGACAGGGGGTCAGCTCCTTTGCGACCACAGTTCCCACCACCGGCACCCGGATCTCCCCGGCGTCGTTGGTCTTGAACCGGCCCTTGCTGGACAGATGCCCAAAGTTGTCATCCACAAAGCTGCCGTCCGCATAAGTCAATTCAAACTCCACATTTGCCAGGGGCTGCTTAGAAATTTTGTCCAGCTTCCGAATCACAAGGTATCCTGTTTTCTTGTTGTAGAAGCGGAGGATATTCGCCCCATCATCGCTGATCTTGATGGTTTTCGGCGTTCCGTCCAGCACCACCCCGTCCGGGACCTTGACCTCCCGCGCGGTGATGGTGGACCCAGGCTCCAAATCGGGGATCACCACACGGCCATCCTCGCCGGAGATGTACTCGCCGTTGCTGTTGCCGACTACGGCCCCGCTGCTGTCCGTGACCAGGAAGGTCACGCCCTTCAGGGGCTTGTTCTCGCTGCCCTCTTCCTCGATGTACTTTTCAATGATAAGCGTATTCTTGGGGGTATTGTAAAAATAGGCGTGCTGAACATCGTCAGGATTGACAACGATGGTCTGGCTCCTGGTGTTGGGATCGATGGTATAGCCGGGGATCGTAGCCTGCTCGGTGATGACCACCGTCCCCACGATGCCATTGATGGTGATGGTCCCGTCCGGCCCGGTGTAATAGATGCCGTTGGAGGACACCTTGCCGTTTTCATCATCCACCACGCAACCGGGGGCGTAGGTCACTTTGAACTGTACCCCGGCCAGGGGCGTCTTGCGATCCAGGCTGCTGTACTTGTGGATCACCAGGGACCCCAGGGGCTGATTGCGGAACTCCAGCGTTACCGTCTGCCCGGCCTTGATCTGCGCCGTCTGGGGCGTATCATCCAGCAAATACCCTGGTTTTGACCTGCTTTCTTTGACCACCAGTGTCGTGTTGGGGTCAACGTTGTCCACCAGGAATGTCCCCGCGCCGTCCGTCACGAACTTGCCGTTGGCGTCTCCCACCACCGTTCCGTCCGCTGTGGTCACGAAAAATTCCACATCACTCAGCGGGGCGTTATTGGAGCCGGAAACCTTTTTGACCAGCAGGCTCCCCTTGGGGCTGTTGCCGAAATACACCTGGATGACCTCCTGGTCCTCGCCGGAGAGGTACACGGTCTGGGGCGGCGTGTCAATGACGTGATTGCCGTCACTGGACAGCTCCTCTATGATGTAGGTTCCCCTCTGGAGCCCGGTTGCCGTGAAGGAGCCGTTGGCCGAAGTGCGGAAGGTGCCGATGACCGTCCCGCCCGTACCGGAGGTATTGCCGGAGAGGTAGCGGATCTGGAAGACCGCGCCCTCGATGGCAAGATTGGGATTCACAGAATCATACTTCCAGACGCAGATGGCGCTCAGAGGCCGGTTCCGGAACACGAAGGTATGTCCCTGTCCGGCAGCCACAAACGCCTCCTGGGTGTCGGGGTCCGCGATGGCGAAGCCCTTCAGCGGTTCCAGCTCCTTTACCCGGAACCAGCCGTCCCGCAGGCCCAGCTCGCCCATCTCAGGGCCGTTCAGCTCAATGCGCCCATTCTCATCGGTGTAGAACGTTCCCAGATTGTTGAGTTCCCCGGTACTGGTATTGTTGGATGCGTACCAGACCTGGAAGGGGACGTTGGCCTGCCGCTCGAAGGTGACAGCATTCTCCTTGATGATCTCGATGACGGGCCGCTTGTGATTCTTGAAGTAGACCGTGTGATCCCGGTTGGGATACAACGTCACCAGCTGCGCCGGAGCATCCTTCAGCCAGGGGGAGGGAACGGATTTTTCAGAGATCTCGTACACACCCGGCAGCAAATTCTTCAGCTCCGCTTTGCCGTTAGCATCGGTTTTGATCTCATCCACGCTGTGACCGTCCGCTGCCCGGACGGTGAAAACCGTGTTGGCAATGGGTTCGCCGGTATCGGCATCGTGCTTATAGACGATGAGATTGGGCCGCTTCTGGTTCTCGATGGCAATTTCGGAAGTCTTGCCGGGGAACAGCTCTACATGGTACTCCCGAATGTCGATGATGTGATTGGATGTCGTGGCGGTTTCTTTGACCGAGTATACGCCAGGCTCCAGATCGGAGATCAGTATCTCACCCTGATCATTGGTGATACGGTCCAAATAGCGGGTTCCGTCCTTGATTTTGGCGATACGGAAATGCACGCCGCTCAGGGGCGAACCATCCGAGCTTTTCTTGATGAGCCGCAGGGACGGCTTTATGTGGTTGGTGAACACGAATTTCGCCGTCTCATTGCCATCCAGCTGGATGATCCGCTGGGCTTCATCGATGATATAGCCAGGGCAGGATATCTCCGTCACCACATACGCGCCTAGTGGCAGCTTGCTCAGGTCGATTTCGCCGTGTTCATCCGTGATGTATTCCTCCGGGCCGAAGCTGCCGTCCACGGACTTGATCTCAAACTTGGCGTTGGGAATGACCCTGGAGGGATCGCTGGCGTCCACCTTGACCAGCTTCATGCCGGGCTTCTTGTCATTGTAGAAGACGAGCTGTTTGATCCCATCCCCTGCGCGGAGTTCCACCTGCTGGGGAGTGCTGTCGATGATGTGTTCATCGCCCACAAACTTTTCCTGCACCAAATAGGTGCCGGGGGTCAAATCGGTGAGCAGGATCTCCCCCAGCTCACCAGTCTCAAAGCTGCCCAGGGATTCGCCATCCCGCCAGATCTCGAAGGTAACGCCGGACAGCACTTCTTTGCTGCTGCTGTCGTACTTGATGATCCGCAGGCCGGGAAGCTCCTTGTTGACGAATGTAACCGTGGAAGTTTCGCCGGTGACTACGGTAACAGTCTTAACGCTGTCCGGGTCCAGCTGCCAGCCCTTGATGCCGGCGATCTCGCGCACCTCATATGCGCCGGGCTTCAGCTCCGTGAACTCAATAGCGCCGGTATCCTCGGTCTTGCCGCTATAAGTCCTGCCGGATTCGATGTGCTTGATCTGGATGGTCACGCCCGGCAGCCTGTCGCCGGTATCGCTGACCTTCTCGATCCGCAGGCTGCCGAAGGGCTCGTTGTCATAGGTGAGGGTGGCGGTTTCACCCGTTTTCACCGTCACGTTTCGGGCGGGCTCATCACTGAGAAGATAATTTCTGGGCGGTACCCGCTCGTAGACTGTGTAGTTACCGGGCTCCAGATTGGGAACAGAAACCTCGCCGCCCACAGAAGAGAAGGAGCCGATGGTGTCGCCGTTGGGGCCGACGACCTCGAAGATGGCTCCATCCAGCAGATCCAGCGTTCCGGCATCCCGCTTGATAATCAGGAGATCGCCCGGAGGGGTAATCTCAGGCGGAGGATTTTCGGGCGGGGGATCGTCCGGGGGCGGGGGATTCTTGCTGTAGTTGGCGATGACATCCACCTTGATGGGATGCCGGGGATCGGTGTCGGCCATGTACTTCTGGAGATTGCCATACTTATCCGTCTCCGCGCAGGTGGCATAGAAGATGGCGTAGTTGTGGCCCACGCCGGAAACCTCCACCTGGACACTGCCGTCGCCCTCGTCCATGGACTCCTGGGGGATCAGGATAGTGAACTGACCGGCAAAACCCTTGCCGGTACTCTCCATGCAGCTGATCTGGGTACAGTCATTTCCATCCTTGTCAATGATCCGGGTACCAGTGGGGACAGAGGACGAATCGGTAAACTTAACGTGGACCCAGCCGCCGTCCACCCAGGTTTCGCTCACCACCTGATAGACCTGCTGCATGTACCCTTTACCGTCAATGGTGACGGGATAGGGATTGGGCTGGTCAGGGGTAGCGGTCAGCTTGGGGGTGAGGGGCTTGGTCCAGTACATACCCGTCTGGTAGATTTCTTTCGCGGCCTTCAGCACCCGCTGGGCCGCCGCCTGATCGGAGCAGCCGGGATTGACCTTCAGGTCGTAGACGCTCCAGTTGGACAGCAGGTGGCACCACAGCGCCATTTTGGTGGCGTAGTAAGCTTCATACTTGCTGTTCAGTCCCAGCTTGTCCAACGGTACATGGGGATAGCCGCTGGCCACGATGCCCAGTACCTTGGTATCCGTACATTTTTGATTGGCCAGATACTCAACGCCAGTGCCAGCGGGAACCGCCTGTGGTACGCCCTTGGTGTTCGGGTTAACACAATAACACGGAATCTCGTTGGTCGTACCGTCCTGTGCCTTGTAATTATAATAGGTATACTTCTGTGTCCGGGCGGCGCCGTTGATAGACAGATAATCCAGAGACGTGCCGTCCGAATAGATGTCGATCTCGCCCAGGGCCTCCTCCTCGCTGGAAGCCGCCAGGGCGGGAGCAGGGAGCATCCCCAACGCTGTGATCAATGTCAGGAGCAGGGCCAGTATTCTTCGCTTCATAAGCTTTCCTCCTTGTTTTTTTGTAGAAGAAAAGCGCATATCCCACACAGGATATACGCTTTCTGCCAATAGGAGGGGCGGTGCGCCTGCTGGCACACCGCCCGGTGTCGTGCGCTGGCTGTCAGCGCAGGTTGTATTCTGTTCTGATGAATTTGCCGTTTTTGAACACATCCCAGACCTCCAGGTAGTAGTCCCCGCCTGGGCAGGCGTGCAGTACCTCCGGGACAGCTTTCTCCCGCCAGGGCCAGAAGGGGGCGCCGATCTTATCCTCCGGGAGCGTCAGGTGGATGTGTACCCAGGGGGTTCCATCCCCTCGCATTCGCGGGCTGCCGCTCTGCATGATCCACTCATCCTCTCCCATGGCGTTGTAGAGACTGTAGAGCATTCGGCGTGTTTCATACAGGTTGCGGATGAAAATGTAATCTCCGTCTGGATCGTTGAACCTCCGGACTTCCGCTTTAGGCAGCTCCGGCTGGTCGAACTGGCTCCAGTCGCAGGTGGCTTCTGGAAGCGGACCTACCGGGCCGTCCGCGAAGTAATTCTTGTCGTACCGGCTTACGTCCGTGATGGTGTAGTTGGTCCCGTCATCACAGCGGATCACATCGCCTGCCTGGGGGATGTACGGCGAACCGTCCTGGGGGATATTGATGGAGCCGTCCGCATTTTTGTCGAGTGCGGAGGGGGCGGTCTGGCTGGTTGGTGTGGTTGATGCAGGGGCGTTCACCTCCATTTCGTAGGGTTCGTCCGGGTGGATGGTTACGGTGTTGGTTTCGGCATCGTAGGAGATGCCGAAGCCTACCGCCTGCCCGATGTCCCGGAGCTTGACGTAGTTGCTGCCGTTGATCTCATAGGCTTCCAGGGGTATGCGCTGCTCATTGACATAAAACCGCTGGCTGCTGGGGTTGGCCATGAGTCCCGCTGCCGCCTGTGTGGCGGGACCACTGACAGCGATCC
>OFFJ01001901.1_pt1 | contig 14350 bp, 13 predicted proteins | sample 1521261 | NCBI WGS metagenome assembly OFFJ01 (sample SAMEA3504122, study PRJEB24116) | mouse gut metagenome | biome: mouse gut; feature: mouse-associated habitat; material: faeces | place: Denmark | collected 2011 | reverse complement strand
GGGTGCAGAAGTTCGTGGACTGGCTGAACGGCATGGACGAGGGGACGAAGAAAGTCATCACCACGGTCGCATTGCTGGCGGCTGCTCTGGGACCCGTGCTGATCGTCGTTGGGAAAGTGGTGTCTGCGGTCGGCACTATCATGACCATAGTGCCGAAGGTGGCGGGAGTGATTAACACAGTCAAGACCGCTTTTGCCGCCTTAAACACCACCATGCTTGCCAACCCGATATTCCTGATTATTGCAGCCATTACCGGACTGGTAGCGGCTTTTATTTATCTTGGGAATACCAATGAGGAGTTCAGGCAGTTTTGGATTGACTTGTGGGAGAACATCAAAGAGGTTGCCATTGCGGTATGGACTGCCATTAAGGAGTTCTTTGTATCTGCATGGGAAGCAATCAGCAATGCCGCCCAGACCATCTGGAATGGAATCAAGAATTTCTTTTCCGCTATCTGGGAGGGTATTAAAACGATATTTACCACAGTGCTGAATGTGATCAGTACGATAGTGACCACCTATTTCAATATTTATAAAACCAATGTTACAACCGTGTTCAATGTCATCAAGACGGTCATCACAACCGTACTGAATGCAATTAAGACGGTCATTACAACGGTATGGAATACGATAAAAACAGTATTTACTACAGTCTTAAATACCATCAAATCAGTGGTGTCCGGTGCATTTAATTCCATGTGGAATGGCATTAAGAACACGGTATCAGGCATTGTGAATACCATCAAGACAGGATTCAACAATGCAGTCAGCTTTATCAAGAACCTGGCATCTTCTGCATTCCAATGGGGAGCAGATATCATTCAGGGTATTGTGAATGGTATTAAGAGTTGTATAGGCAAGGTTAAGGATGCGGTAACGAATGTGGCGGAGACAATCCGTTCCTTCTTGCATTTCTCTGTTCCGGATGAAGGACCTTTGACCGACTATGAAAGTTGGATGCCTGACTTTATGAGTGGTCTGGCAAAGGGAATTGAGCAGAGCAAGGCAATGGTTACAAAGGCTGTGGAAGGTGTTGCCGGGGATATGGTCATCAGTCCGCAGATGGCTATGGCCGGAGTAGGATATGAGAATAGTCGCAATACGACTATTTCACAGGAAAATCTATCCGGTATTATGTCTGCAATCACGGATGCACTTTCACAGATAAATGGACAGAATGGAGACATTGTAATTCCAATTTATCTGGGTGGAACAATGCTTGATGAAGTGATCGTGGATGCACAGCAGAGAATGAATTTAAGAAGTGGAGGAAGGTAAGATGGCATTTTTTGAATATTTGAAATTTGACGGAACGATCCTTCCTCTGCCCGATTCTTATGATGTGTCTTTGTCGGCGGTGGAAGCGGACAGCAGCGGAGAGACAGAAGCGGGAACCACACAAAGGGATGTTGTACGTCAGGGTGTGGTGAACATTTCTGTCTCATTTTCCGTGACAGCCAAATGGCTGAAAGCACTGACTGCTTATTCCAAACAGGATAAGTTGTCGGTGGATTATTTTGATACGGAGACAGCAGACATGAAGAATACGGAGATGTATGTTGAGGGATTTAAGGCGAAACTGGAAAAAGATACTTCTTATAAAGGTCTTTGGACAGTTTCTTTTACTTTGAAAGAATTTTAGGAAGGCGGTGTTTGAATGTACCCGGTAAGTGAAGCATTCCTGTCAGCGGTGCAGGAGAACACAAGGAGATATTACTGGACTGGAAAGATTACCACGAAAACAGGAGTGGTACATGAGTTTTCCGAAAAAGAGATTGTAAAAGGAAGCGGATATATTTCTGCCCAGTGTTGTGGCAGTACGGAGATGGAACTTGGTACGGTGTATGCATCGGAAATGGGGATTACCTTATTTTTGAATGTGGACAGGTACACATTGGAAGATGCATTGGTGGAATTGTTCTATCATTTGGAATTGGATGATGGCTCATGGGAAGAAGTACCGATGGGGATTTTTGAAATCAGCGAAGCGAACCGGAAAATCAAGTGTCTGGAGATAAAGGCGTATGATTATATGCTCCGATTCGATGAGGCATTCAATGGTTTTGAAATGATTGGCAATGCGTATGATTTTATGGAACTTTGCAGTAAAGCGTGTCGTGTGGAACTCGCCCAGACAAGGGAAGAAATAGAAGCAATGCCAAATGGGGCAGAGGTGCTTTCTGTTTATACGGAGAATGACATAGAAACTTACCGTGACATGCTTTTCTATGTAGGACAGGTACTTGGCGGATTTTTCTGCATCAACAGATTTGGGAAACTGGAACTACGAAAGTATGGTGCAGAGCCGGTCATGGAGATTGGTAGCAGACACAGATTCACTTCCAGTTTTTCTGATTTTATCACCAGATACACAGCAGTAAGTTCCACGAACTTAAAAACGGAGATGTCAGAGTATTATGCACTGGAGCCGGATGATGGTCTTACCATGAATCTGGGGACAAATCCCCTGTTACAGTTTGGTGTGGATGAGACCAGAAAGGAAATTTGTACCAATATCCTGAATGACCTTGCAGTTATCAATTATGTACCATTTGATTCAGAAACCATTGGCAATCCGGCATTAGACCTTGGGGATGTACTGAAATTTTCCGGAGGTCATGCGGATGGGGCAAAGTTATCTGCGGTGATGTCCATGCAGATAAAGATTGGTGGGAAACAGACATTAAAAGGTGTCGGCAAAAATCCGAGACTGGCAAGGGCAAAGAGTAAGAATGACAAGAATATTTCAGGACTTCTGAATCAGATTGAAGAAAATAAGACAGCAGGAAAAATTGGCATTCATACCTTTACCAATGCCAGTGCTTTTTCCGTTTCGGATACAGATACAAAGATTATTTCCATTGAATTTGCAACCAGTGAGGAAGTCATGGCGCAGTTCTTTGGTTCGGTAATTGTGGATGTGAAAGCAGATCCTGTGGAAAAAAGCGTGACAGCAAAGACCAGTCTGGTGATACCGGCTGTGGATGTAACAGCAGTTGTTACACAGACCGAGGGCGAAGAAACAGAAGAGGGTACAACGGAAGAAGGTACAGAGCCGGATGTTATTGGAAACACGAAAGAGCAGACCATAGAATTGGAAGTGCCTGTGGCGTGGAATGAGGATGGCATGGCAGTTGCCCATTTTATATTTGAGTTCAATGATGTGGTTATTGACATCCATCAGCCGGAAGAAATCTGGCATTCCGGCAGACATACCATCATGCTTTATTATCCCATTGACCATGTAGTTGCCAATTACAGGAACATTTTTAATGTTTACATGAGGATGGAAGGCGGCACTGGGAACGTGGAGACAGGAAATTGTCTGGCGACCATTACCGGACAGTCTATGGGAGCCGGAGAAGCATGGGATGGAGAAATCAGGATTGAAGAAAAGATTGCTGCATTTTCTGTGGGAACGGTTACGAGGGCAGTTGGTCTTAGCGATAGCGTCAGCTTCAAGATTGATGAAACTATGAGAAGAGCATACGCAGATGTGCTTACGGAAAGAATTAAAATCGGTGCTTTTGCAATGCCGATAGAAACGGAGGGCTAAATGAAGTTAAAAGGAACTATGGTATTGGAACTGACCGATACGAATACAGGAGAAGTGGAGCGTGTGGAAGAAACCAACATGCTTACCAATGCAGTAAACCATATTTTGGGGTTAAACCCGATGGGGATTTTTTATGCTGCCAGTGGTGAATATGATGAACATGTGCTGTGGAATGATGTACTTCTGCCGATCTGTCCGAACATGATCGGCGGCATTCTTCTTTATTCTGAGAGATTGGAGGAAGATGTGGAAAATATTTATCCGTCCACAGCAAAGCTGCCGGTGGCGTATGCCAGCAATGATGTCAATGCGACTGCCAGTGTGGCAAGGGGTAGCATGAACCTGACGGAGAGTAAGGTGTTGGATAACGGGTATCGTTTTGTCTGGGAGTTCACGCCCAGTCAGGGAAATGGAACGATTGCAGTGGTGGCACTGACTTCTGCCCTGGGTGGAAAGAATGTATATGAGGATAGTGTCGCTTCAGACACAACATTTTTGGTGCTGAAAAGGGTAACATTGGATGAAATGGAATAGGAAGAAATGACAAACATTTACAGTGCCGTGGAAGTGGATTTTGAAAAAAATGTGTTGTACAGCATCCGTTTTCAGGATGCTTCCGTTATCATTCGCAAGAAAAAACTTCCGGTATTTACGGTTGGAATCAATGACAGGTTAAATGACATGACCTGTACTCTGGTTGAAGAGAAGGTGCTGACATGCAGTACCTTTGCTTTCCTTGGCAGTTACACACCGTATGGAAACTTCTTTGATGGTCAGGATGGCTATTGGTATGGATTTGCCAATCAGGGTAATTCTTCCGGGGATGCTACCATGTACTGGATTAAGATTAAGAAGGATGATTATTCCTTTACCGAAGGTGTGTGGACTTTATCCAACGCACACTTACAGGCTGTGGGAAGTTTCAAGGTGGATACCTTTGTGGAGAGAACCAACAGGGGAGTCATCCGAAATGGCTATCTGTATGTCCCGGCATACGAACTTACCGGTATTTACAAAATCAATGTGAATAATTCAGCGGATGTGACCTTTATTGAGTTTGGTTTTGAATCGGAGGGAACTGCTTTGTCCGGTTCCGGCACCGGGGCAACTTACATTGTATTGGTGAATGACCTGATTATCGGTTGGGATTATCAGATTAAGCCGGATGATACAGTGGTGCAGACAGCCGGAAGCAAAAGACTTCTGTATGCGGGAACACCGTTGTTCCAGTATAAAGAGTTTGTGACAGCATGGGGTGGAAATTATGGTTCAGATTACCACAGTACATTTCTGGTGACTCCATATCTGGCAAGCATCAACAATCTGGATTCGGCGGTCATCAAAAATACGGATAAGACAATGAAGATTACCTATGAACTGACAGAGGTAACAGAATAATTTAATCACAGGGAGCTTTGGCAATGGTGCTAAGGCTCCTTTTCATATGCACAAAAAAAGAAAGCGAGGTAAAAGGTTATGAAAGAATTTTGGAATGTGATTCAGATGGTGTTCACTGCGGTGGGCGGATGGCTCGGATATTTTCTGGGCGGTTATGATGGTCTCCTGTATGCACTGGTGGTGTTTATGGTGGTGGACTATATCACAGGTGTCATGTGTGCAGTTTCCGATAAGAAGCTGTCCAGTGCTGTGGGATTCAAGGGTATCTGTAGGAAGGTACTTATTTTGATGTTAGTGGGCATTGCAAATCTTCTGGATGTACAGGTCATTGGAACGGGTGCAGTATTAAGGACTGCGGTAATTTTCTTCTATCTGTCCAATGAAGGCGTGTCTTTACTGGAGAACGCGGCACATCTTGGCTTGCCGATTCCGGAGAAGTTAAAGGCAATCCTGGCACAGCTCCATGACAGGGCAGAAAGTGATGGTGATGACAATGAAATTGGTTAAGAGTATTCTGACGAAGAATCCGTGCTATACAGCCGGAAAGAAGATTACAGTAAAGGGGCTTATGCTTCACAGTGTAGGGTGTCCTCAGCCGAGGGCATCCGTTTTTATTAACAGTTGGAACAGGGCAGATTATGACAATGCCTGTGTCCATGCGTTCATTGATGGAAATGATGGCACTGTGTACCAGACACTTCCGTGGAATCACAGAGGATGGCATGGCGGCGGGGCTTGCAACAATACCCATATCGGTGTGGAGATGTGCGAACCGGCTTGTATCAAATATACTGGTGGTTCCACATTTACCTGTTCCGACAAGGCAACTGCAAGGGCGGTTGCAAAGAGAACTTATGAAGCGGCTGTGGAACTGTTTGCCATGCTTTGTAAGGAGTATGACCTGAATCCTCTGGCAGATGGCGTGATTGTCAGCCATGCAGAAGGTCATAAAAGAGGTATTGCGAGCAATCATGGAGATCCGGAACATCTCTGGAAACAGCTTGGTATGGGGTACACAATGGATGGATTTCGTAAGGATGTAAAAGCTGCCGTGAAAGAAAAAGTGTCAGGAACACAGGCAACAGCATTTGCCAATCTTTCCGAACAGGAAGTGATTGCAAAGGTAGGGGCATTGTTTACTGCTGATCAGAAGAAAAGTGGTATCCTGGCATCTGTTTCTCTGGCATAATTTATTCTGGAAAGTGGATACGGTAAGAGTGAGCTTGCCCAGAATGCCAATAACTGTTTTGGCATGAAGAAATCTTTGTCCGGTAATACATGGAGTGGTTCAGTGTGGGATGGAAAGTCTGTGTACAAAAAGCAGACAAAAGAACAGAATGCAGATGGTTCTTATGAAACCATTACAGCAGATTTTCGTGCATATCTTAACGTGGAAGATTCTATTGCAGACCATAGTGCCTATCTGCTTGGTGCCATGAATGGCAGTAAGAAAAGATATGAGGGCATTGCGGGAATGACAGATTACAAGAAAGTGGTGCAGCTTATCAAGGATGGCGGGTATGCCACATCCCTTACGTATGTGGAGAAGCTGTGTTCCATCATCGAAAAGTGGAATCTGACACAGTATGATGTGAAAGAGACTGCTGTAGAACCGGAGAAGTGGTATCGTGTTCGTAAGACATGGGCAGATGCTAAGAGTCAGAAGGGTGCCTATAAGGTACTGAAGAATGCCAAAGCATGTGCAGATAAGAATGATGGCTATTCTGTTTATGACTGGAATGGAAATGTGGTGTATGCGCCATCAAAGACATCCGAGCCGGAACAGAAAAAGGTTTCTTACCGTGTGCGTGTCAGCATTAAGAACCTGAATATCCGAAAGGGACCTGGTACGAATTATGATAAGACCGGGAAGTACACCGGTATTGGAGTGTTTACGATTGTGGCGGAAGCAGATGGTGAGGGAGCAACGAAATGGGGCAAGCTGAAAAGCGGTGCCGGATGGATTAGTTTGGATTATGGAAAGAAAATTTAAGATGTAGTGGATTGACCTGTGGGTGCTGTTGTGGTGCTCGCAGGTCTTTTTTTGTTTCAAAGGGCAAAATTTGCCCTTTGGATTGCCCTTTGAACTTTCAAAGTATCAGAAACGGTGTTCCAAAGGTTCATTTTGATACTTTGAAAAGATAGGAAAAGGTATTATAATAGGCTGTAGAATTTGAAGTTGAGGAATAAGTATATGGTACGAATAGTGGATGCATGTGAAATTATTCAGTTTGCTTTACAAAATGGTATAAAAGTGTATTTGGATGGTGGTTGGGGTGTCGATGCACTTCTTTGTAGAGAAACAAGGATACACAATGATATTGATTTATTTGTTGAAATGAAAAATTATCATGATTATATCCGTATAATCAAGGAAAATGGATTTGCAGAAGTGAATATGGAATATACAACAAATAATCATACTGTCTAGACGGATGATAAGCAAAGAATGATTGATTTGCATTGTTTTGCATTTTCAGATGAGGAGATTTTATATAATGGAGACACATTTCCATCAGAGACTTTTTCTGGACAAGGTAAAATAGGAGATATAACTGTTTCATGTATTGATCCATTAAGTCAGGTAATGTTTCATTTAGGATATGAGCATGATGAAAATGATGTACACGATGTATTATTATTGTGTGCGGAATTTGATATAGTAATACCAGATGAATATAAATAAACAATTTTGGGGTCAGCATTTGTGGGCAAGGGGATACTTTGCAGCAAGTAGCGGAAATGTGACGGATGAAATTATCAAAGAATATATCCGAAATCAAGATTTGCAGGAGAAGAACAGATCCGATAACTTTGAGATAGGATAAAAGTAGGGAACAAGAGAAAGGATTAGAGCGGAGACAGCTTTAGGCTGCTTTAGCAGCAAACCGAACCTACCGGCTTTAGCCGGTAATGGTTCAGTTACCGCAGCCGCAGGATTGATGCTGTTTCTGATCCTTTTAGTGTGGATCATTTTTGCATTGTTTCATCAGCAAATTTTCACTTTCTTTGGTGCTGACGCGGAGTTGATGCCCAAGATAATGGAATATGCCCGCTGGCTGATCTGGTTTCTCCCAGTGTTCATTCTTCCGACCTTTATCAGTTCCTTTATCCGCAACGACGGTGCACCGGGGCTTGCTATGGCAGCGGTCATCATCGGCGGCTGTGTTAATATCTTTGGTGATTGGTTCTTTGTATTTCCGTTGGGTATGGGCATGACAGGTGCGGCAATCGCTACCGTTTTGGGAACCAGCGTTCAGGTCATCATTATGTGCATACACTTCTTCACAAAGAAATGTACTCTCCGTTTTGTAAAGCCCAATCATGTGAAGCCTGCAATTTGTCAGACGTTTGGTATTGGTTTTGGTGCCAGTGTTCTTGACCTTGGAACCGTTATTTTATCCATCATTATGAATAATCAGATCATGCGCTACGGGGATACCAATGCCTTGGCTGTTTATGGCGTTGTTGCCACGATCACATCTTTGTTCCAAGCGCTGTACTGCGGTGTAGGACAGGCAATCCAGCCTATTGTTTCTGCAAACTGCGGAGCTATGCAAGCTGACCGTATCAAGCAGGTATGGAAAATGTCTCTTACTACAGTAATTGTATTGGGTATTGGTTTTACAGCGGTTGGCGAACTGTTCCCGACACAGATCGTAAGATTGTTCATGGATGTAACATCGGAGGTTCTGGCGGCAGCTCCCGGAATCATCCGTCCGTTCTTCCTGTTGTTCCTGTTCCTTGGAATCACAGTATTGGCAACCTATCATTTACAGTCTATAATGCATGGCACTATGTCTATGGTCATAGCAGTTCTGCGAAGCGTGGTAATTAGCGGTTTGTTATTGTTTGTGCTACCATTATTCTTGGATATAACCGGTGTATGGATTGCAATGCCAATTTCTGAATTCATTGTAGCAGTAGTTGCATTGTTATATATTTATAAGCGCACCTAAAAGTACAGGACAATGATAGTCCTATCAACAATTTATTAGAGAACAGAATCTTTCAGTTTCATGAATTAAATATGATGCAATATGAACCGATTGGTGTAATATCCGGTCGGTTCAATTTTTTTGTATCAGAGGTTAAAATCCTCATCATTTCCTTTGCCTGTGACATAGGAGGGAATCCATCACTATGTTTTGGAGGTGGCGGATATGAGTAGCCATGACAGCGTTAATATCAGTCAAGAGGAAATTGACAGAACTGCTCGCATCAATATGGAAGTGTGTGCGGCATTTGTGGCAAGAATGATTCAGAAATATGGGCAAGAGGTACTGGCGGAAATTGAAGAATTGAAGGCAAAAGAGAATACGAACGAACAGTAAAATGAGCCGGTTACATTTTTTTTGTAATCGGCTCATTTTACTCGCTGACGCAATCGAAAAAGTGCGTTATATTTTAGATCCAGACACGAAAGACGAACAATCGTTGAGCAACCAAAAAAGGGGATATGATGAGAAAGAAAAAATGTTATATATACACCAGAGTATCCACAGCGGCTCAGACAGAAGGGTACAGTCTGGAGGCACAGGCAGAAAGGCTTCGTGAATATGCAGAATACAGAGATTTGCAGATTGCTGGGGAATATAGTGATGCCGGTAAATCAGGAAAAAGCATTAAGGGAAGACCGGCATTTCAGGAGATGTTGGATGACATCGTAAATGGGAAAGATGATATTTCTTATGTACTGGTCTTCAAATTATCCAGATTTGGAAGAAATGCCGCAGATGTTCTTAAGTCTATGCAGTTACTAAATGATTATGATGTGGATTTGGTATGTGTGGATGATGCGATAGATAGTTCCACTCAGGGCGGAAGACTTACGCTGGCAATTTTGTCAGCAGCGGCAGAAATTGAGAGGGAGAATATAACCGTACAGTTTAATGCTGGAAGGATGCAGAAGATTTTGGAAGGCGGATGGCCGGGAGGTCCAACGCCATACGGGTATAGAAATGTCAAAAAGAAGATGCAGATAGAACCGACAGAAGCAGAGGTTGTCAGAAAGATATATGAACTCTTTCTTATGGATGGAATGAAAACAACTTCTGTGGCAGTTTATATGAATGAACATGGGTACCGAAGAATAGTTAAAGGACAAGAGAAACCTATTACTTATGAATTTGTTTCAAATGTTTTAGATAATCCATTTTATTGTGGAAAACTTCATTTTGGAAAAAGAAGTAAGAAACAAGACGTCATGATTATTCAGGGTGTGCATGAAGCAATTATATCTGAGGAAACATGGAATAAAGTTCAAGAAAAAAGGGCGGCTATTTCATATAGGCAAAAAAAGATTGATGATCCTGAAAGAATCAGTATTCTGTCAGGGTTGGTGAAATGTCCGTTGTGTGGTCGTGGAATGATTGCTACAAAAAATAAGCATGTGAATAAGAACAAAGGCGGTCATTACAAGGTCATTCATTATTATGCCTGTGGTCATTACAGACGTGCGAATGGTCGGGAATGTTCCAATAAGCATACACATAATCAGGCAAAGATTGATTCAAGTGTTTTTGAAATTTTTTCCGGGATTACAACAATGCCAGAGTATCAACAGATGATTGCTCAGGTGTTAGGTAATCAACCCTCTGTGGAGAAACTGGAAACAGATCTGAAATGTCTGCGAAAGCAGATAAGAGGCTATGAAACAAAGAAACGGAAATTGGGAGAAGCATTAGATTCTCTGGACATTTTGAGTAAAGATTATGATGTGGAATACGAAAAGATTCAGGCTGAAATGGAAGGGATTTATGACAGAATCGATGATGCGGAGTCTACGATGGTATCCATCAAAAAGAAACTGTCAGCCGCAAAAGATGGGATACGTTCTGTAGAAAAAGTAAAGGAATTGGTGGAGCACATGCAACTGTTATTTCCTAAGATGACATGTGAGGAACAAAGAGCAATATACCGGATGTTTATAGAACGGATTGATGTTTACCCGGAAGAGCAGAAAAATGGAAAAGTGATTAAAAGCATCACATTCAAATTTCCTATTTATTATGAAGAGTATGAAACGATACCTACTAAAACACCGGATGAACAGATTGGATTTGTTTTGGATTGTAGTTCGTTAGGATTGACTGTGGCAGAGGCAAAAGCAACGTATGTGGAAATAAAAGCGTATATATTGGAAAAGTTCGGTGTGAAAGTTTCTACCTTATATATAGCGCAAATTAAAAGAAAATACGGATTGTCTTTGGGAATGAATTACAATTTGTCCAAAAAAGAAAATGCAAGAGTTCCGACCTGTCCAAAAGAGAAAGAGGCATATATCATAGATGCCCTGAAACATTTTAGGATGTTGGATATGTCGGTAGAAATGGAGGCGTAGCAAATGCAGAATAAAAGAGTGAAATGTTATATATACATCAGGGTATCAACTGCAATGCAAGTGGATGGGTATAGTTTGGAAGCCCAGAATGACAGGCTTACAAAATATGCAGAATTTCAAGGTATGGAAGTGGTAAAAGTGTACTGTGATGCCGGTAAGTCCGGAAAGAATATTACAGGCAGACCGGAGTTTACACAGATGCTTCAGGATGTGGCAGATGGTAAAGATGATGTGAATTATATTCTGGTTTTCAAATTATCACGTTTCGGAAGGAATGCTGCAGATGTGTTAAATTCCTTGCAATATATACAGGATTTTGGTGTAAACCTTATCTGTGTGGAAGATGGGATTGATTCATCCAAAGATTCCGGTAAACTGACCATTACGGTTCTGTCTGCGGTTGGTCAATCCGGAAGAAGCTGAACTTGTAAAAATCATATATCAGAAATATGTATATGAAGATATGGGGTTAGATACCCTCGCAAGTTTTTTAAATGAGCGTGGTTATAAAAAGAAGAAAAACCGAAAATGCGAACTGGATTATTTCACGAGGGGAATGATAAAAAATATCTTGGACAATCCGGTATATGTCGGAAAAATTGCATATGGTAAGAATGTTACCGAAAAGGTAAAGGGCACCAGAGACGAATACAGGAGAGTGAAAAGCGACGAGTATCTTCTGGCGGACGGTATCCATGATGCCATCATTGATGAAGAATTATGGATGACCACCAGAGTAAAGAGAAAGGCAACTGGTGTGAAATGGAATAAAACACACAGCTTAGAGCATGAGCATATTTTGTCCGGCATTATTAAGTGCCCGATATGTGGCACCGGACTTAGCGGCACTGTTCGACGTAGGAAAAATAAGAAGACGGGAGATTATGTTGATGATTTTTATTATCGCTGTCAACACAGGCATAAAATTGATGATGAACATTTCTGCAACTTCCAGCCTTCCTTGAATCAGGATGAATTTAACCATGAAATAGAGCAAGTGATTTTGGACATGGTAAATCATGACGGATTCCGCAAATTTGTTGAGGAAAAGTTAAATACCAAAGTGGACGTGAGTGCTTTGGAAGAAGAACGGGAGAGAATACGGAAACTGCTCAGACAAGTCTTGGGCGCAAAAACGAAGCTCACAGATATGCTTGATAAACTGGATGTGATGGATAAGCATTATGACCGAAAGTATCAGGATATGCATGACAGACTGGATAATCTGTATGATAAGATTTCGGAGTATGAAGACAGCATTGCAGATATCACAGCAAGGATTGAGGCAGTGTACGGGAACCAGATTACAGGAAAACAGATATATGACATTCTGGTACATTTTGAAATGACGTACTATAAAATGACGGACCTTGAAAAGAAAGAATTTATGAAAGACTTCATAAACAGTATTGAACTTTATCCAGAAAAGATGGATAATGGAAGCATCGTGAAACAGATAAATTTTAAGTTCGGTGTTTATTATGAGGGAGAAGAAACTATGGATATTCGGTTGCTCAACGAAAAAACAGTCGAGACAGTATGTTTATTGTCCAAACGCAAAGTCTGCCAGCAGCCGTCTGCGTAACGCACAGGCGAAACAGAAATGCGGAATTATTGAACGGGAGAACTGCAGCAAGCCGAAGCCTGAGGATGCCAAACAGACACAATGCCCGCCTGAGAAAGAGGCGGCGATTGGGGCGGATATTTGTGATCCCTGACAGATGATACAAAGGATAAGCTATATGAAAAAGAAGATGAAAAAGGCTGTTTATAAATTTATTAAATGTGAAGGGATAACAGCAACCATTGCGGCCATGGTCATTTTAATTGTTTTTATCAAGGCGGCTTTGATTGAAAGGCAGGACGTTGCAATTATTGACTGGGCGATGTTTACATCGATTGTGGTTGCCTTGCTGCTGAACAGTTTTTCAAAAATGTTCCGCACATTGTTGATGAATAAATTGGAGGATTCGGTCAAGCTGACATGTGACTATGAAAAACTTATGAAGAAATACGAGTGTGAAATGGTTGCTTATAAAAATGAAGCTGCATCTTGTAAGTATGTGAAAAAAGTATTGAAAAACCGGGATACAGAAGTGGTACACATACCGGTAGTCAGAGAAAAAACATTTCGGAATGGCAAGATTGAAATTCAGGATTCCAGGGCAAAGTATGTACTTCCGCAAATGATATGTGAACATTTTGGCGAGCTGTTTGAAGCGCACTCAACATCTACGGTTTATAATCAGCTTGCCATTCGGGTTGACGATTGGGAAATGGAAAACGGGAAATTTGTAATCAAAACATCCAGGACAACATATTTTGATTCGCTAGTAACAAATCGGGCTATGGATTTCTGCTGGTCAAACGGGCTGACAATTCGCGAACAGTTCGAATATGGGCCATATCTGCACGGGCTGAAAGAGTCCTGTTTGTCGAATCATTTAGGATTTAACGGATTTATCGAATCTTCGGATGGTTACATTGTATTAATGAAAAGGGGAAATAAACTGTCAATTGGGAAAGGGACTTACGGCAGCAGTGTGGGTGCGAGCCTGAAGGCAAAATATGCGTTAATTGATGGGAAATTTACCAGGGAAGGATTGCGGAAAGGGATTTTAAAGGAAATTGAGAATGAATTGAAGATTTCAGAAGAAGGACTTGAAGCATTTTCACTGGATGAACATTTGATTGCAGCATATCGCGATCTTGTAGAAGGGGGAAAGCCGCAGCTTTTATTTTACATAAAGTCAAAATGGCCTAAGGATAAAATAGAAACGAATTTTTTTGAGAAAATAAAAGGGGTTGAGAAAAGTAAAAAATATGAGTTGTTAGAAGACGGCAGAAGGTTTCTGTGGATTTCTCAAAAAGACATCAAAGAAAAGAAAATATGTATCCTGCCTGATCAGATTGTCTATGATGGCAGGCCATATCATATGATGCCCTCTGTTGCGGCGTCCATTGTTATGCTGACTGAATATTTAAAATAAAGAGATATTATTCTCGGAATCAAAAAATGCTTCTTGAGAAGGCAGGCATAGCCTTCTCTTATCT
>OFFJ01001900.1_pt1 | contig 14352 bp, 14 predicted proteins | sample 1521261 | NCBI WGS metagenome assembly OFFJ01 (sample SAMEA3504122, study PRJEB24116) | mouse gut metagenome | biome: mouse gut; feature: mouse-associated habitat; material: faeces | place: Denmark | collected 2011 | reverse complement strand
TAGCAGGTCAGTTTAATTGCCTGCTCCATCATACTAATATGAAATAAATAAGCTGCAAAAACAGCAAAAAGAAAAGCCAGACAGGGAAAAACTCTCCATATCCGGCATTATAAAACTATATTTATTCTTTTACATTTCTCCATTCCGCAGGCACTCCGCACAAATACACACTGCGGGCTTCCTTCCGCCTTTCTGCCATGTCCCGTAGCCAATACATGGTATCTTTACTCCATTTTGTAATGATAAACAGTCTGTTATCCCTTTCATTTTTTCTCCTCTTTCTCCTGGCCCTGTTTCTTTTCGTTCGTCCTGACCATCTCCACTGCCCGCTTCCAGCCCTCATAGCACCGTTCTGCATCTTTTTGCTCCATCTGGCTCTGAAAGTCTTTCCGCTTCATCCTGTCAAAAACCCCTCTGTCATAAATACCAGCAGAAAGCCCTGCCGTATAGGCAGCCCCGATGCCAGACAGTTCTTCTTCCTCCGGTACGCTCACCGGAATATGTAACATATTACTTTGAAACTGCATGAGATAACTGTTTTTTGTCGCCCCGCCGTCCACCCGCAGTTCCGAGATCGTGATTTTTGATGCCTTCTCCATCGCTCTCACGATATCTGTAATCTGATAGGCGATACAGTCTAATGCCGCACGCACGATCTCCGCTTTTCCGGTAGTTCTCGTGATACCACTGATCGCCGCAGCCGCCCTGCTGTCCCAGTAAGGCGCTCCCAGTCCGGAAAACGCCGGCACGAGATATGTTTTATCTCCTGCCGCTGCCTGTCTCGCAAGAGCCTCCGTCTCCTCCGCGGAAGAGATCAGTTTCACATCATCTTTCAGCCAGCTGATCACCGCCCCTGTATAGTTGATATTCCCTTCCAGTACATAACTGGCCTTTCCGTCCATAGACCACGCCAGAGACGTTACGACGCCCAGATCCGTAAATATCGGTTTTTCTCCCGTATTCATCATAATAGACGATCCGGTTCCGTAGGTTGCCTTCACCATCCCCTCTTTCAGACAGCCCTGCCCGAACAGTGCTCCATGGGAATCTCCCAGCACACCTCTGATCGGTATCGGCCTGTCCAGAAATCCCTCAAGATCCGTCTCTCCGTAATCCCCGTTGGAATCCGTCACCTGTGCCATACAGGACGGACCGATCCCGAAAATGTCCAGTATTTCTTTATCCCACTTCAGTGTTCTGATATTGAAGAGCTGTGTTCTGGACGCGTTGGAATAGTCTGTCCGAAACTGTTTTCCCCCTGTCAGCCGATATACAAGAAAACTGTCTATCGTGCCGCAGGCGATCTTTCCCGCCTTTGCCCGCTCTTTCACGCCCTCTGCATTTCGGAATATCCATGCCAGTTTTGCCGCCGAAAAATAGGGGGAAAGCTGTATTCCCGTACGCTCTTTTATCATCCCCGCATATCCCTGTTTTTCAATCTCCTCACAAATCTCCGTCCCGCGGGCGCACTGCCAGACGATCGCATGACAGACCGGCTTTCCACTTTCTTTTTCCCAGCAGGCTGCCGTCTCCCGCTGGTTGCTGATGCCAAGCACCGCAATGTCTTTTTTATCAATACCGGCCTTTTTCACCAGATTTTTTATAACCTGTATCGTGTTTGCATAAATTTCTTCCAGATCATGTTCCACCCAGCCGCGCTCATCCACTATTTGCGTATGAGGAAGGTCGCTTCTGCAAAGAAGCCCGCCTTCCTCATCAAATAGAAGAGCCTTCGTGCCCTGGGTGCTCTGATCGATCCCTAACACATATCTGCTCATACTTATATTCCTTCTCCCGTTTTACTGTAATATTTCTTTTGCCGTTTTCGCGATGCCCTGCGCATTCAGTCCATAATAATCAAAGACCTCTCCGGATGTCCCTGTTATAACGGGTGTGTCAGGAAGTGCCAGATTGACTACTTTTTTCGGACAGGATGCCCCTATCACCTGGCTTACCATGGCTCCGAGCCCGCCAAAAGGCGCATGCTCTTCCACCGTCACAACCGCTTTTACTTTTTCTGCCGCTTTCAAAATTCCCTCTTTATCCAAAGGCTTTACACAGTACATATCCAGAACCGTTGCACCGATACCCTGTTCTTTCAGCAGATTCGCCGCATCCACCGCAGGACGCACCATCTCCCCACAGGCAACGATCAGAACATCCGCCCCTTTTGCCACCGTGGTCGCTTTATCCATGATAAACGGACAGTCCTCTTCCGTATAGATATCCTCCACCGGATTTCTTCCCACCCGGATATACGACGGTTTCTCATCCTGCAGCAGCGCCCTTACCAGTTTCGCCGTCTGGAATCTGTCGCTGGGCAGATACACCCGCATATTGGGGATCGCTGCCATCGCCGCGATATCCTGAGCGGAATGATGGCTCATGCCCAGCGCACCATAGCTGACGCCGCCGCTGATACCTATCAGTGTTACATTGGTATTGGAATATGCGCAGTCCACTTTTGCCTGCTCGTAGCTTCTGGTGGACACGAAGCTTGCCGGAGATGCCGCAAAAGGCTTTTTACCACACTTTGCGAGTCCTGCCGCTACGCTCACCAGATTCTGTTCCGCAATGCCCATCTCAATAAATTGTTCCGGAAATGCCTTTGCAAAGGGCGCAAGGGACGCGCTCCCCCTGGAATCGCTGCACAGCACCACGATATTTTTATCCTCTTTTGCCTGTTCCATCAATACATCACAGATTGCCTGCCTGTTCGGTATCTTATTCATCTTACAGCGCCTCCTTTCTCTCGGCAAAGTCTTTGATGATCTGTTCATACTCTTCGGCACCCGGCACTTTATGATGCCATCCCGCCTTATCTTCCATCACCGCAGAGCCACACCCCTTTACCGTGTTGGCGATCACCACCGATGGCTTTCCTTTTATCGTCTTCGCCTCCTCATAAGCAGCCACAAGCTGATCGATATCATTGCCGTTCTTTACATCGATCACATGCCATCCGAAGCTTCGGAACCTCTCATGCAGGTCATCGTGCGCCATAACATCCTCGGTATTACCGGAAATCTGCAGCCGGTTTCTGTCCACCGTAGCGCAGAGATTATCCAGTTTATAGTGGGATGCCGCCATAGCGCCTTCCCACACGGAGCCTTCCGCCAGTTCCCCGTCTCCCATTACCGTGTAAACGCGATAATCTCTATGATCCATCTTGCCTGCCAGCGCCATACCCACACTCACCGGCAGTCCGTGTCCAAGGGAGCCGGAATTCATCTCAATCCCCGGCAGTTTATTATTGGGATGTCCGATATACTGAGAGCCGAATTTGCTGAACTTCTCAATGACTTCCTCAATAGAAAAAAACCCCTTTGCCGCCAGCACCGCATAGAGTGCTTCCACACAATGTCCCTTACTCATCACGAACAGATCCCTGTCAGGATCATCCTGATTCTCAGGGCTGATATTCATCACTCTGAAATACAGAGCGACCAGTGTGTCTATGACACTCATATCGCCCCCAATATGTCCGCCTTTTCCCTCTACAATCATATCCACTACATTTTTCCTAAGGTCATAAGATAATGCTTTCAAATTTTCCATTTTTTCCTCCGTTTCCGGTTCGTCAACCACTTATTCGCCCCGCAGATACGCTTTAATGTCCTCTTCAATGGGATCGTACAGGTCAGGCTTTACGCCGATATATTTGCATGCCTCATACAATACCGGCACCACATCCTTGTGAATTCCTACACAGTGATGAATATACGGACCTTCCACCACCTTCGCTTCCAGGCGTTTGATATTGTCCACTTCCACCCAGAGATATGTGCCCATGCCCTTTGGTCCGTCCACACCTTTCGCATTACCAAGAAGCAGAGAATATTCACCTTCATCACCATCGAAGCGCGCCAGTGTCACATCGCCGTGTTTTGCTTCCGCAGTAATCGCACCCGGATGTTCAAATGCCAGCGGGTAAGTAATCTGCGGCTTTTCCTTTGCGCAGGAGATAGGCCACGGACCGCAATGCTGTAAAAGCTCTCCATTGGGAATATCCGGATGACGGATCGTCCAGTCCGCAAAAAAGCTTCTTGTTCCGTCCAAAGCCGCCGCCTCCACCATCAGCGCCGTAATTGCTCCGTGGATATCCGTCTCACAAACCACAGGAATACCTTCCTCATTCAGCAGAGCGTTTGCCGCACAGGGCATAATACCGATCTCGCTCTGCAGTTGGTTCCAACACTGAATCGCCGCCGCCTGACAGCCATACTTTTTGATTAAGCTGCTCATAGCCACCTTCAGCGCCGCCACGTTTTCCAGTTCCTCGTCTTTTACCCTGATATCCATATTTTCACGGCAATAAGCCACAACTTCCGCCACTTTTTTGCCTTCCGCCTTCGCCTTTTTCATCTCATCGGTCAGTTCGGGCATCGGAATCGGCGCCAGCTGGATATTGAATTTCTCCAGCAGTTCTCCCTCGTTACACATCGTAGACCAGAATTCAAAAGGTCTTGTGGAAATCTGCAGAATACGAATATTCCTGAATGTTTTCACCACATTGCATACCGCCATAAAGTCTCTTAAGCCACGCTCAAATACGGGATCGTCCACACGGCAGTTAGTCATATAGGTAAACGGAATGCGGAATCTCCGAAGAACCTTGCCGGTGGCAAAAAGGCCGCATTGTGTATCCCGAAGGCGCACACCATTTGGCTCCGGTCTCTCATCAAGAGGTCCCCACAGAAGTACCGGTACTCCGAGATCTTTCGCCAGCCTTGCGCACTCAAATTCCGTGCCGAAATTCGCATGAGGAAGAAACAGGCCGTCTACCTTCTCCGCTTTAAATTTCTCTGCAATTTTAATCCTGTCATCGTCATTATAAAGCAGCCCTTCGGAATTGATATCTGTGATATCCACAAAGTCCACTCCCAGTTCTTTTAATTTTTCAGCGATGATGCCTCTGTATTTAATCGCATCCGGTGCGCTGAAAATGCTTCTTCTTGTCGGTGCATAACCCAGTTTAATATGTGCCATAGTTCATTCTCCATTTCCATTTTATTTAGAACCCCGCCCTTTCTTCATTATGCGGGGAATGCTACGCCCGCTCTCAATATAATATTGGGATAAGGTGTAAATTCTCCTGTCCTCACCGCAAATCTGCACGCCGCAGACATCTTTTTCAGTTCCACATGGGGGATCTTCTCCTCCTCCGCCTCCGGTAGCTTTTCATGGATGTAAGCAAGCAGTTCCGGATTTTTTTCATCAATCTCTTCCGCGATCGTATATCCTTCGATCTCTGTCTCCTCCAGAATTGCATCCATTGTCTGTCTGAATGTGGGAACGCCGCCGCAGAGTACCAGATCTACGATCGGAACGCCCGCGGGGATCGGCATCCCCGCATCTCCCACCATAAACGTATCTTTATGTCCCAATGCAGCGATCAACCCGATAAGCTGCGCGTTTAAAATACCTGTTTTTTTCATTGCCGGCCTCCTGTTCCTGTTTTCACCAATCTTACTTGTTCTCGTTTCGTGCCTGAAGCGCCATCTTCGCCTGCAGGTTCCTCTGCGTCTGGTCTATAACCACCGCCAGAATAATAACAAGGCCGCGGATCACCTTCTGCCAGAATTCAGACACGCCGCACATTGTCATACCATCATTGATCACGCCAATTACAAACGCGCCTACTACCGTGCCAAGGATTGTGCCGGAACCGCCTGCCATGGATGTACCTCCCAAAACAGTTGCCGCAATGGCATTCATCTCCCAGCCGTCGCCGGATGCCGGATGTGCTGCAGAAAGCTGCGCCGTATTGATCATGCCTACCCAGGCCGCACAGAAACCGGAAATCATATACACAAGGATCTTGATCTTATCCGCCTTGATACCGGAGAGCCTTGCTGATTTTTCATTGCCTCCCACACCCAGTACATACCAGCCGAAGGGCATTTTCTTCAGCAGGACAACGGAGATAACCGCAAGCGCCGCAAACACATATACACCTGCGGGAACACCGGCGATATTGCTGCCAAGAACCTTAAAGCCCGTGTTGCCGAGCCCTTCGTGACCTGCGATGTTCGGGAATGTAGCACCACCGGAACGCAGGTTCGCAAACCCCCGGCATATATACATTGTTCCCAGCGTAGCAATAAAAGGAGCCACATTCAGTTTCGTGATGATCATGCCGTTGATCCATCCGATCAGAGCCCCGATAATCAGCATAAACAATATGATCATAGGAACGCTGAAGTAGAGCGTTACTCCCGCAAACTTCAATGTCAGCCCCTCCTGGATCAGACCACCGGCAAGCATACCGATCAGACCGACCACGGAACCTACAGACAGATCAATTCCGCCTGTAATAATGACAAATGTCATACCAAGAGCCAGAATACCGTACAATGCCACATGTTTCGCTATCATGGTCATCGTGGACGGATCCAGAAAGTTATCTTTTACGATGCTGAAAAACACCACAAGTATGATCAGAACAATAAAGGTACGTCCTTTCAATATTGTCATCAGCATCTGATTGGAATTCATTTTCTTTGTTTTCATATTTACACCCATCTGCGCGTTGCGACGCGCGCCCTAATCGATTGTTGAATACGCATTTTTATTCAACTTTTCCCTCTCTTCATTTTACGCATGCGCTCCGGTACCAAGTCCGGCATAGGATGCCCGCACCAGTGCATCCTCATTTATCTCGCTTCCCTGCAGTTCCCCCGTGCATTTACCGTTCGACAAAATATAGATCCTGTCCGCGATCGCCATAATCTCTTTTAATTCGGATGAAATGACAATGATGGATAAACCGCGTTCCGCATACTCATGAATAATCTCAAATACTTCTGTCTTTGCGCCGATATCAATTCCCCTGGAAGGTTCATCCAGAAGCAGTATCGTCGGATCAGTCAGAATCCCTTTTCCGATGACAACCTTCTGCTGGTTTCCGCCTGACAACGACAGAATCGGGAGCTTCTTATCCGCCACTTTGATATGTATATCCTGAATCTGTTCATCGACCGCTTTTTCCTCGTCCTTATTATTCAGAAAGATTCCCTTTACATATTTTTTCATAGATGCAATGGAAGTATTTTTACAGATATCCAGCGTCTGTATCAATCCCTGTCTCTGTCTGTCCTCCGGCACAAGGGCAAACCCGTTTTGAATCTGATCCGAAATGCTTTTGATCCTGATTGGTTTCCCCTGATAAACCACTTCTCCCCTGTGTTCGGGATGCATGCCCATCAGACACTCAAACAGTTCGCTCCGCCCCGCTCCCAACAATCCATAAATTCCCAGAATCTCTCCTTTTTTCAGATACATATTTACTTTTTCAAGCAGATAACCGCCGCCTTTTTTCTGGAGTGTCAGGTCTTTAATCTCCAATATCTTTTCCGCTTTGTCCAGATCAATACTTCTCTCAAATCTGTGATACTGGGTATTTTTTCCGACCATATTTTCTACAATCCAGCTCAGCTCGATGTCCTTGATATCCGCATCCGCCACATACTTCCCGTCCCGCAGTATCGTCACATGGTCACCAATCTCCATGATCTCTTCCAGACGATGGGAGATATACACAATAGAAATACCATCTGCCAGCAGTTCACGCATGATCTTAAACAATACGCTCACTTCTGCGGCAGACAAAGATGAGGTAGGTTCATCCATAATAAGTACTTTCAGGTCATCCTGAATCAGATTCCTGGCAATTTCCACCATCTGCTGCTGGCCTACCCTCAAATCTCCCACCAATGTCTCCGGCGGAATCTCATGTTCCAGGCGTTCCAGAATTTTTTTCGCCCCTTCCACATGAGACTTATCATCAAGAAACAGCCCTTTTTTATGTTCGTGATTCATAAAGATATTCTGATATACGGTCATGTTCGGAAACAGGCTCAACTCCTGATGAATGATCCCGATCCCCTTTTCTCTTGCCGCAGTCGTATCTTTAAAAAACACTTCTTCCCCGTCCATATACATTTTTCCATTGGAGGGCTGCTCGATGCCCGCAATCATTTTCATGAGTGTAGATTTACCGGCTCCGTTTTCCCCGATCAGCACATTGACCTTTCCCTTCAGCAGGTCAAACGAAACGCCATCCAGCGCCTTTGTTCCAGGGTATATTTTATCTATTTTTTCACAGTGGAGAACAACATTTGGATTATCAAACATAATGCTCCTCCTTTTTATTCAATCGTCATGGACACAGGCGTTATTACAACTTTTCCGGTGCTCTCTGCTGCCGCCCCGACAAAAGTAACCGTCTTTCCGGCCACACTCTCATCGATCCCGAGAGGCGCCACCACCTGTGTATCGGCCTCCGCATTCAGTGCTTTTGCATACTGAGACCACTCCGTCTGGTTCGTAAAATCCTGAAATCCCTTCAGCGTCTGCGTATCCCGAAGAGCCGTGCCTGAGTAAACGCCGCCCGCCTGTATCTGCACTTCTCCGTCATATCCGTCTATCTCTACCAACAGATAGTGCTTTGGTGTATCCGTATTAAATTCCACTATTTTCGCGCTGCCTGTCACAGCCGTGCCTTCCCCTGCACCCGCGCCAAGTGCCTGTGCCGCATCGGTTGCATTTGTTGTCAATTCCTCTACTACGGCAGTCCAGTCGTTGCTGGATTCCGCACTGGAGTCAAACGCCTCCTCCCCCGTAAAAGAACTCTCCTGTCCGATCGGCACCACCGTAACCATCCCGCAGGCCGTCATGCTCATCGCCATCATCACTGCCGTCACTATAAGAATCAGTTTTTTCTTCATATTCCTTCTCCTGTTATCCCGTTTTAGAAAAAAGGGACGACCTGCTTTGTGCCGCCCCTTCTTCTGCTCTTAAGCTCGCCATGTGAACCTTCTCTAACTTCGTTCGAGAAGTAGCGCTCGCTTTATTCCGTATAAACAAATGCGGATAATTTGTCTACGTTGTCTGCTGTGATCGCTACACAGGGGATCAACTGCTTTTCTTCTGCAGGCGCCGTACCTTTCAGATAAGCGTCCGCCTGCTCTACAGCCATCTCTGTGATCAGGGCGATCTGCTGAAGTGCCGTACCAACCATGTTACCGGACTTAATGTAGTTCGCCGCGTCATCGGAACCGTCTACACCGATAATCTTGATATCATCACGTCCTGCATCAATACATGCCTGAACCGCACCGCACGCCATCGTGTCGTTACCGCAGATGATACCCGTGATCTCAGGATTGGACTGAAGGATCGCTTCCGCCTTTTCGTAACCCTGTGTCTGATCCCAGTTAGCGGATTGCTGTGCCACCATCTCCATATCAGGATACTCATCAATCACAGAATGGAAATTCTCAGAACGTACCTGGCAGTTTGTGTCAGATTCGAGACCAAGCAGTTCCGCGTATTTCCCTTCATAACCCATCGCCTCAACCCATGCCTCCGCGATAGCCGCCGCACCCTGTGCGTTATCCGCAACAAGCTGCGCAACTGCAAGACCGGACTGATTAATCTCACGATCTACCAGGAATGTGGGAATCCCTGCATCATACGCTTTTTGAATCGCTTCTATGGAAGCGTCCGCACCTGCGTTATCACAGATGATCGCTGCTGCTTTGTCTGCGATCGCGCTGTCAAATAACTCTGTCTGCTTTGTCGGGTCATCATCATGGGATGCTGCCTTAACTTCGTATCCAAGTTCCTCAGCTTTTGCTGTAGCTGTGTCAGCCTCAGCCTTGAATGCCGGGTTTGATACGGATGGTGTGATAACATAGATAATGTTGGATCCGCCGCCCTTTAACACTTCATCAGAACCTTCATCCTCTGTCGGTGCCTCTGCGTTCTCTTCTGTCTTCTCTTCTTCTGCGTCACCGCTGCCTGAGCTGCAGCCCATAACCATAGCTGCTACCATAGCCACTGCGAGCAACATAGCTAATACTTTTTTGAAACCTTTCATTCTTTGTTCCTCCTTATGATTTTATAAGTATTAAATTGTTCTATATCAACAGGTTCTCCCTGCCAATATCATTTATTTTTCTGTCTTTTACTTTAATGCCTCTTTTGCCTTCGCCGCAATTCCTTCAGCGTTCATCTTATAGTGATCAAACACTTCTTTTGAGGTTCCGGTGATGACTGGCGCATCCGGAAGCGCGATATTGATAACCTTCCTCGGGCACTCACTTCCTACTGCCTGGCTTACCATAGAGCCAAGCCCTCCGAAAGGAGCGTGCTCTTCTACTGTAACAACCGCCTTCGCTCCTGTTGCCGCTTTTACGATAGCTTCTGTATCAAGAGGCTTCACGCAATACATATCTACAACGCCTGCGCTGATCCCTTCAGCTTTTAAAAGCTCCGCCGCATCCTTCGCCGGCTTTACCATTTCCCCACAGGCGATAATAGCTACATCTGTGCCCTCGCAGATCACCGTTGCCTTATCCATCTCAAAGGGTACATTACCCTCCTCATACACATCATCAACCGCATTTCTTCCTACCCGGATATATGCAGGCTTGTCATCCTCAATCAAAGCTTTCATCAGACATTCTGTCTGGAAATGGTCACTTGGGATGTACACTCTCATGTTCGGAACCGCAGACATCGCCGCAATATCCTGTGCAGAATGATGACTCATGCCTAATGCCCCATAGCTTACGCCGCCGCTGATTCCTACAAGCTTAACATTGGTGTTGGAATAGGCCACATCAACCTTGCACTGCTCGTAGCTTCTTGTAGAAAGAAAGCATGCCGGAGATGCTGCATAGGGCTTTTTCCCGCACTTTGCAAGTCCCGCAGAGATACTTACCAGATTCTGCTCTGCAATTCCCGTCTCTACGAACTGCTCGGGCAGCTCATTGGCAAATCCCGTGAAGGATGCACTTCCTCTGGAATCGCTGCACAGCGCTACGATATCCTTATCTTTTTTCCCTGCTTCTACCAGTATGTCACATATCACCTGTTTATTTGCAATCTTAGCCATGAAGCGCCTCCTCCTTCCTCTCTGCAAGGTCTTTCCTTATCTGCTCAAGTTCCTCTGCATTCGGAACCTTATGGTGCCAGTTCGCTTTGTTCTCCATAATGGAAGAGCCTTTTCCTTTCACCGTATTCGCAATCAATACTGTTGGTTTACCCTTTACTTCCTTTGCTGTATCAAATGCTTTTTTTAGCTGGTCTATATCATTGCCGTCTGCAACGTCGATCACGTTCCACCCGAAAGAACTCCATCTCTCGTGAAGGTCATCGTGCGCCATCACATCTTCCGTATTACCGGAGATCTGTAAGCGGTTCCTGTCTACTACCGCACAGAGATTGTCAAGCTTATAATGGCTTGCCGCCATCGCGCCTTCCCATACAGAGCCTTCCGCGATCTCGCCGTCACCCATGACGGTGTACACTCTATAATCCTTGTTATCCATCTTGCCCGCAAGAGCCATGCCGACGCTTACCGGAAGTCCGTGCCCTAAGGAACCGGAGTTCATCTCGATACCCGGCAGCTTATTATTCGGATGTCCGATAAATTTGGAGCCGAACTTGCTGAACTGCGCGATCACATCCTTGATATCAAAGAATCCCTTTGCCGCCAGAACCGCATAATATGCCTCCACAGAATGCCCCTTGCTCATGATGAATTTATCTCTGTCAGAATCATCCATATTCTCAGGACTGATATTCATCTGGTCAAAGTAAATCTCTGTCAGGATTTCCATAACACTCATGTCACCGCCGATATGTCCAGCTTTGCCTTCTACGATCATGTCAATGACATTCTCTCGTAACTCATAAGCTAACGCTTTTAAATTTTCCATAGATCATTCTCCTCTTAGATATGCTTTTACGTCTTCTTCAACCGGGTCATACAGGTCCGGCTTAATGCCGATATATTTGCACGCCTCATATAATACCGGCACTACATCCTTATGGATACCTACGCAGTGGTGAATATACGGTCCCTCCACGATCTTCGCCTCAAGGCGCTTGATGTTCTCAACCTCTACCCAGAGGTAGGTTCCCATGCCCTTCGGTCCGTCCACACCCTTTGCATTTCCAAGAAGAAGGGAATACTCGCCGTTATCCCCGTCAAAGCGGCAAAGCGTTACATCGCCGTGCTTTGCTTCTGCTGTCAGGCTGCCCGGATGGTCGAACGCCAGCGGATATGTAAGCTGCGGCTTCTCCTGTGCAACAGAGATCGGCCACGGTCCGCAATGCTGCAAGAGCTCTCCGTTCTCAATATCTGGATGACGGATCGTCCAGTCTGCAAAAAAGCCTCTCGTCTCGTCCATTCCTGCCGCCTCTACCATGAGCGCTGTGATGGCGCCATGAATATCTGTCTCACAGACTACCGGGATTCCCTTTTCATTTAAAATGGCGTTGGCTGCGCATGGCATGATGCCGATCTCTGTCTGAAGCGCATTCCAGCACTGGATTGCCGCCGCCTTGCAGCCGTACTTCTCTACCAGCTGCTCCATAGCTACTGCCAGAGCCGCTACATTTTCCACTTCATGATCCTTAATCTTCACATCCATATTTTCATTGATGTAAGCAATCATATCCGCAAGCTTCTTTCCTTCTTCCTTCACTTCCTTCATCTCTTCCGTAAGCTCCGTCATCGGAATCGGCGAAAGCTGAATATTGAATTTCTCAAGAAGCTCTCCCTCATTGCACATGGTCGTCCAGAAATCAAATGGTCTTGTAGAAATCTGTAAGATACGAATATTCTTAAAGTTTTTTACTACATTGCATACTGCAAGAAAATCTCTTAAACCTCTCTCAAATACCGGATCATTCAATCTGCAATTCGTCATATATGTAAATGGAACCTGAAATCTTCTGAGTACCTTTCCAGTAGCAAACAATCCGCATTGCGTATCTCTAAGTCTCGTTCCGTCCGCTTCAGGCCTCTCGTCCAGCGGTCCCCACAAAAGCACCGGTACATCCAGTTCCTTCGCCAGTCTTGCGCACAGATACTCTGTACCAAAATTACAGTGAGGCAAGAACAATCCGTCGATCCTTTCTGCTTTGAATTTAGCCGCAATCTTCTTCATATCATTGTCATCGTACAAAAGCCCTTCTTCATTGATATCATCAATATCAACAAAGTTGATTCCAAGTTCTCTGAGCCTGTCGGCCGTAAGCCCTCTGTACTTAATCGCATCCGGCGCACTGAAGATACTTCTTCTTGTCGGTGCATAACCCAGTTTGATAGTTGCCATTCTTTCTTCCTCCTTTTTTGTTTACCAGCCGCGCGTCATCCGACGTGCTAATCTATATTTAGATTCTTTACACTGCCCCGTTCTATGAACTTTGTGCAAATCTGGATTTTCATCTTTTCCCGTCTGCCCGGATATCTGATATAATCCAAAGCCCTTCTTACTGCCGTCTCTCCCATATCCTGTTTGAACACATGAATTGTAGTAAGCTCCGGATGAGGTACTACGCTAAACGGAATATCATCAAACCCGATGATGGATACATCCTCCGGAATACGAACGCCCTTCTCCTGCAAAGCCCGCATTGCTCCGATCGCTATAATATCATTATCCGCAAAATATGCTGTCGCCAGCTTCGGGCTGCTTTCTAAGTATCTTTTCATGTCTTCATAGGCGCTTTCAAGCTGCGTGCCTATCGTAACCTGATATTCCTCCCGAATCGGAAGGCCGTGCTTTTCAAGCACCCGTATATATCCATATTCTCTGTAGCGGAACGCTTTTATCCGGTAGTTTCCCCTGAGATACCCGATCTCTTTGTGCCCCTTTTCCACCAGATACTCCATAGCGTGACACACAGAATCTGTATTGTTGATCATCACCGCGTCAAATCCCATATCCTCGGACCATCCGTCAAGAAGCACGATATGCCCTTTGTAACCTTTGAAAAGAAGATAATCTTCCTCCAGCATCTCAGCTCCCAGAAGAATCATGAGCGAGCTTGTATCTTCTAAAACTTCCTTAAGCCTGTCTTCAAAGCTGTCATCTTCATAATCCAGACGGCTGAAGATCGTCTCATACCCCAGATCCTTCGCCTGTCTTTCCACACCTTCTATCATCGACGGGAAGAACTGGTTGTTATCTATGATCAGACCGTTTTTCCGGTACGTAACAAACTTAATCTTTGTAATCACCTTCTCCGGCTGATAACCAAGTTCCTCTGCTGTCCTGAATATCTTTTCCGATGTTTCTCTGTTAACACCTCTCTTACGGTTTAAAGCGTTCGATACAGTCGCAGGAGAAAAACCTGTCATCTGGCTTATCTGTTTTATACTGGCCTTCACTTTTTCACCGCCTTTTGTTTTTATGTTTATATTATAAACGTTTATATAAATATTTCAATATTATTTTCCATATTTTTTCTGTGAGATTCATTTTTCGTTTATAATATATAATTTCTCGTTTATAATTTTGTGTATTTTTCACAATCTCTAATTTTGGATAT
>OFFJ01001898.1_pt1 | contig 14356 bp, 15 predicted proteins | sample 1521261 | NCBI WGS metagenome assembly OFFJ01 (sample SAMEA3504122, study PRJEB24116) | mouse gut metagenome | biome: mouse gut; feature: mouse-associated habitat; material: faeces | place: Denmark | collected 2011 | reverse complement strand
TCCTCCGCCTCGCCACACCCGGTTTTCCCTCGCCTCCTTTTTACCGATTCTCAACCGCTTCGACTATACTCCGTACCAACAGAACATGCGAATCAAAATTTATTTTGCCGCAGCAGTATTTTCCTTTACCGGGACATATAAGTAACAATACTCGTGCGTCCCATCTTCAGGTTTGAAAAAACCATAATATTCAACAATTGGAAGTGTATCATCGCCATAAGTATAGCCGAGTTCAGGGGCTATTTGTTCCCCGATCCAATGGTATGGAGGAATGCCGCCCTCCCACGGTTCGTGCCCCAACATCTTTGCAGTTTCATCACACATTCTTATACGCAAAAATTTTGCAGCGGGCATTTTGTAAATATCATATGAATCAGGCTGAACATCCGTTGTGACAAGAAATCCAAACATCACGCCGCTGGGCCGTTCGCGCGAAAGATAATGCAAGCTCATGCAAATATCCCAATGATCTTCGCGGCTGTTTGGCGGGGTGGAAACAGCCATAAAATCTTCCATAACCTTTTCCACATTCGGTTCGTCAGCATGATTGTCTGCATAACCGACTTTTCCACACCAGACAGTGTCGCTCCATTCAATTAAATCAACAGCGATCCCGTTATAGTCATACGTTTTAATAACATTTTCCTGCGGGTGCTGTATATTCAACGAACTCACCCCATCTTCTCCAGCGCATCCCTGGCAGCGGCCTGCTCGGCCTCTTTCTTGCTGTGCCCCTCCCCGCAGCCCACGCTCTCATCGTTGAGGCGCACTTCAAAGAGGAAGGTCTTGTTGTGATCCGGCCCGCTCTGAGAGAGCATATGGTAGGTCAGCACCTGCCCACTCCTGCGCTGCACCACCTCCTGCAGGGTGGTCTTGTAGTCCCTGCGCTCCTCCGCGGCGGGGGCCTGACTGAGCAGCACCCGGACGATCAGCTCCCGTACCGGCTGGATGCCTCCATCCAGATACACGGCGGCAAACACCGCCTCCGTGGCGTCCGCCAGAATGGACTGCCGCTCCCGGCCTCCCCCGGCCTCCTCGCCCCGGCCCAGCTTCAGATAGCTGCCCAGCTCCAGCTCCCGGGCCACCTCGTACAGGCTCTGCTCGCACACCAGAGAGGCCCGCATCCTTGTCAGATCCCCCTCCGGCAGATCCGGATGCTCCCGGAAGAGGTACTCCGCCGAGACGAACCCCAGCACGCTGTCCCCCAGAAATTCCAGCCGCTCGTTGCTGCCCAGACCGCCCCTGTGTTCGTTGGCGTAGGAGCTGTGATTCAGCGCCTCCCCCAGCAGCGCACGGTCCCGGAACCGGTAGCCCAGCTTTTTCTCCAGTGATTCCATAAAGTCCTCTGCCTCCTAACAGGAAAGGCCCCGTCCGCAGGATGCCGCGCATCCCTGCAGCGGGGCCCTTTTGCAGCGTCGTATCGTCAAACAAGAACAGGAAATGACAGCTGCTGTCCTCAGTCGTCCAGCTTGCTTGACAGGAAGTTGACGCAGTCGCCCACTGTGGACAGCGTGCTGAGTTCATCCTCCTGCACTTCGCCAATGTCAAAAGCCTCCTCCATACTCATGACCAGCTCTACCAGGTCAACGGAATCGGCGCCCAGATCCTCCTCAAAGGATGTATCCATGGTGATCTCATCCTCATCTACGGAGAACTGCTCGGAGATGATCCTCTGCATACGCTCAAAAATGTCCTGCATGTCGTTTCCCTCCTTTCGCAAAGGGGTCAATAATATTCCATAGGCATGATAGAACATTTCCGCCCGCCTGTCAATAGGCGGCGTAGGATTTCTTGTAATTTCTGCGCGGCTGTCAGCGCTCTGTCTTCATAAGGCCGATCTTCGCCTCGATCTCCCCGGCCAGATCCGCCTTTACTCCGGCGGCAGCCTGATAGACGGCGTTCTCAATAGCCCTGGCCTTACTGGAGCCATGAGCCTTGATAACTGGCTTCTGGAGCCCCAGGAAGGGGGTCCCGCCGATGGTGTCCGGGTCCAGCCGCTCCTTGAACGCGTCCAGCCCGCTTTTCACCAGCAGGGCGGCGATCTTGGTCTTCAGACTGCTGAGGAACATGCCCTTCAGCTCCCTGCCCATAAAGGACCCCACGCCCTCGATGGTCTTGAGCATTACATTCCCAGAGAACCCGTCCGCCACCACCACGTCGCAGCCGCCCTTGACGGCCTCCTTGGCTTCGATGTTGCCGATGAAGTTGAGATACCCCGCCTCCCCGGCCTCTTTCAGCGCCAGATAGGTATCCCGGCGCAGCTGATCCCCCTTGGAATCCTCCGTACCGATGTTCAGCAGTCCCACACGGGGCTTCTCCATCCCCAGGGCTTTGGCAGCGTAAATGCTGCCCAGATAGGCAAACTGCACCAGATACTCCACGGTACACTCCGCGTTGGCCCCGCAGTCCACCAGCACCACGCCGTTGCCCGCCGTGGGCACCAGAGGGGCCATGGCGGCTCTCCGGATGCCCCGGATGCGCTTGACCAGCAGGGTGCCCGCACTGAGCAGCGCGCCGGTGCTTCCGGCGGAGACGAAAGCGTCCCCCTCGCCGTTTTTCAGCATGGTCAGCCCCACCGTCATAGAGGAGTCTTTCTTTACCTTAAAGGCGGTAGCCGGGTCATCGTGCATGTCGATGACCTCGGTGGCGTTGACGATGGACGCCCCCTGAGGCAGACCGCCGCAGGCCGCGGCGGCGGCCTTTACCTCGTCTTCCTTTCCCACCAGGACGATCTCCAGATCGCTCCTGGCCCTGGCGGCCTGGAGGGCCCCCTTGACGATCTCGCCGGGGGCGTTGTCGCCGCCCATGGCGTCTACGATGATTTTCATTTTTTGCTCCCTTCTTCCGCCCACGGGGCGGGGTCGTTCTTTTCGTACGAACGAAAAGAACCAAAAGATCGCTTAAGGAACTACGTTCCTTAAGAATCCTCCTTCATTACGGGGGTTACTAGTTTGCGCCCGAGGCACAGTCTGGTTTTGTCTAAACATACTGCCGTCCGCTCTGCCTGTCTTCTGCGTCTATTTCAGCGTGGTTGACGATACCCCCTACCGTTTTAGCACGGCAGACTCGCCGTGGTGCGAATTTGCAGAATGTATCGTTAGGCCGCGTGACCCTTGCAGGCAGTCTCTCTTTGAAAGGCCGGCAGGCGGAGTTCTACAAGTACCAGAGCGGCAGAAGGAGGACTGTCAATTCGGAGGCTTCGCCCGACCAGGCGAACCGCCGCACAGTCCTTTAGCCCTCGCCGAGGATTTGCCGAACAGGCAAAGCCGAGAAAGGGATTCTTAAACCGCAGGTTTAAGCGCGTTTTTGCCTACTTTTGCCGCGCGGCAAAAGTAGGTCCGGGGTCCGGGGGCGGACAGCCCACGGGGCCGCAAACAGAAAAATCCCCCGCCGCCCCGGAGGGGCGGTATAATAATTCCCAGAAAGCAAGAGAGAAGAAAAGCGGAGGCGGCGCGCAGCGCCACCGAGATAGAAAGGAGGAGCCGCCATGTTGGATCTGGAAAACAACCGTATCATGGAAGAAATCGAGTCCCTTTCTTCCCGAAAGCGATGGCAGGACATCCGCGACATGCTCCTCCTCTTTGAACCCGCGGACACCGCCGCCATTCTGGCGGAGCTTCAGTCGGACAGGCTCCCGCTGATTTACAGGCTCCTCCCCAAGGAACTGGCGGCAGAGGTCTTCGTGGAGATGGAGCCGGAGGAACAGGAACAGCTTATCCAGACCTTCTCCGATACGGAATTGAAAGAAGTGCTGGACGAGCTGTATGTGGACGACACTGTGGACCTGATCGAGGAGATGCCCGCCTCCGTGGTCAAACGCATCCTCCGCCACGCCGACCCGGAGACCCGGCGCAGCGTCAATGAAATCCTGAAATACCCCGAGGACTCCGCCGGGTCCATCATGACCACCGAGTTCGTGGACCTGAAACGGGACATGAGCGTGGCCGACGCCCTCAAGCGCATCCGGCGCACCGGAATCGACAAGGAAACCATCAATATCTGCTATGTCACCGACCCCAGCCGGAGGCTGCTGGGACTGGTGTCTATCCGGACGCTGCTGCTGGCGGACCAGGAGGACATCATCGAGGAGATCATGGAGACCAACGTGGTCTCCGCCACCACCATGGACGACAAGGAGGACGTGGCTCAGGATCTGAGCAAGTACGATTTCCTGGCCATGCCCGTGGTGGATAAAGAACACCGGCTGGTGGGTATCGTCACCATCGACGACGCCATCGACGTTATGGAGGAGGAGGCCACAGAGGACTTTGAACTCATGGCCGCCATTACGCCTACGGACAAGCCCTACCTCCGGGCCGGGGTGTGGGAGACGGTGAAGAGCCGCCTGCCATGGCTCATGCTGCTGATGCTGTCGGCCACCTTTACCGGGGTGGTCATCTCCTCCTTCGAGGACTCCCTTGCGGCCTGTTCGGTACTCATCGGCTTTATCCCCATGCTCATGGGCACCGGGGGCAACTGCGGGAACCAGTCCAGCGTGGCGGTGATCCGCGGACTGAGTCTCAACGAGATCGGCTTTGGAGACCTGCTCAGCGTGGTCTGGAAGGAGAGCCGGGTGGCCCTGCTCTGCGGGGTGCTGCTGGCGGCGGGGAATTTCGCCAAGCTGCTGCTGGTGGACCGGCTGCTGCTGCAAAACAGCGAGGTCACCGTCCTGGTGGCGCTGGTGATCTGCCTGACGCTGGTATGCACGGTGTTCTGCGCCAAGGTGGTGGGGTGCCTGCTGCCGCTGCTGGCGGAAAAGATCGGTCTGGACCCGGCGGTGATGGCCGCGCCCTTTATCAGCACCATCGTGGACGTGCTGAGCCTGCTCATCTACTTCCAGTTCGCCACCCATTTGCTTGGGCTATAGTATCTGTAATATGCGGCCTCTCCTGTTTTCAGGGGAGGCCGCAAACCATTGGGGCACAAGGACTTTCCCAATGGTCGAGCTTCAAAAAGGCGGGTTTTTCTTGACTTTTTCCGTCTCCTGCTCTATGGTGGGGACAGGACTTGCAAGCCGGAAGAATGAGGAAAAGGAGCCCACCTATGACAACCCAGACACAAACCATCGGAAAGCCGCTGACGGCTTTCCATCTGAAACTCATCGCTCTGTTCATAATGGTCATCGACCATACGACCGCGGCGCTGGCGATCATCCTGATGTCCCTCAATACCCTCCTTCGGAGTATCGGGCGCATCGCGTTTCCTATCTACGCCTTTTTCGTGGCGGAGGGCTGCCGCCACACCCGAAGCCGGGAGAAGTATCTGCTGCGGCTGGGGGTGTTCGCCCTCATCAGCGAAATCCCCTTTGACCTGGCCTTTGATTCAAACTGGCGGACAGGAGTCCTGGGGATAGATTTTCTGGACTTCACCAATGTGTTCTACACCATGTTTTTCGCCGTGGCCTGCATCCACATCTGGGAAACCCTCCGGCGGCAGTCCAGGGCGCTCCAGCTGGCAGCGGCGGGATTCTTCGGCGTCTGCGTGGCCTTCTGGGTCTGGCTTCTGTACGCCGTGGACGGCAACGGACTGCCCATTATCCTGATGATCCTTCTGTATCTGGCCTGCTTCCTGACAGCCTGTCATGAGCCTGCCCATTGCGCTGGCGGGGCTGGTCCTGCCCTGGGGACTGATGGGCGTTATCCGGTATCTGCCGGTAAGCGGCTGGTTCAGGGCGTCGGCCTGCTGCGTGTGGACGGGGCTGTGGAGCTGGGTGTTTCCGTGGGTGATGGACAAGATCCTGCTCCTGGGCGGCTGGCCTAACAGCACGCCCTACCGGCTGCGGCTGCTGGTGGATTTCTCCCGGTGGGAGGACGCGCGGACCGTGGGATGGAATATCTTCCTGCTGGTGCTGATCGTACTGGGGGTGCTGGCGGCTGGGCTGGCGGTCGTTGGAGTCCTTCGGAGAAAGAAACGAGCGGGATAACGGGTAAAGGCGGGGGCAATGCCCCCGCCTTTGGCGTCAATATTCCCAGCCGTCGGGATCGTCGATGCCGATCATACCGCCAGAGAGATGGCTTAATCTTCCCGTCTCAGGGTCCAACCCATAGGGAATGCCCCGGATGACAAATTCGCGGCCGTATTCGTCCGTTACTACGGAGGTGACGGTGAACACGTCCTCCGGCTGCGGGACCACGGAGACGGCAGGGAACTGATAGAAGTCGCAGTCCTCAAAGCCGCGGTAGTTTGCAGGCTGTTCGCAGGGAGTCAGCCAGCCCAGGAGCTTCTGGTTCCGGAACAGGCCCACACGGTGAGTCTTTACCTCCGACTTGCCAATGCGGCTGAATTCTTCGTTCAAGGCTGCGGTCTCCGCTCCCTGGCGGCGGAAATTGGCATACTCCCCGGTAAAGTCCAGCGCGCCATCCACATTCAAGTCCTTCCACACCATAGCAAAACGAGGACCGGAGGTATCTCCCACATCGGGCAGGGAGTTGACGTAGAGGCCGCTGTAGGTCTCAAGCAGCTGGGTCTCCCGCACGCCGCCGGTGATAAACACCACGGAGATATTGATGCCATCGGTCAGGGCGCAGGTCAATCGGGCGGAAAAGGTGTGGTTCTCCCCCAATTCGCCGGGGATCTCCAGAGTATTGATGCCGTCCTCCACCAGGAACACCGCAGTCATGCCCTCGGTGTAGGTCTTGGGGGCGGCGTAGGCGGAGAAGGTCACGGTATTGGCGGCCAGGTCGCCGGAGACGATCTCCGCGCCGTAGCTGGCGGTGAGGTCGTTCATGCCCTTCAGCACCGTCTCCACGCGGCTGGTGATGCCGCCGATCTGGCTGTCCACGGAGTATGTCACGCTGGCAATGGAGCTTTGCAGTTCGTTGTACTGGTCCCGCATGGTCCGCAGCTCTCCCCGCAGGTTGGTCAGGACCACCAGCAGCACGACTCCCGCCGCCGCGCCCGCGAACCAGGGCCAGCGGCGCTTTTTCGGCGGCTGCTGGGCCGCAAGGTAGCGGTCCACGATCTCCTCCACCATTTTCAATTGCTCCTCCGTCAGCCCGGCGTCTCCGGGAGCGGGGGGCGGGACGGGCTCCCCTGACCCGCTTCCGGCAGGTTCCTCCACGCCCAGCAGCCAGCCGATGGTCACGCCGTAGAGCCTGCTGAGGGCGATCAATTTGTCTATCTCCGGCAGAGTGGAGCCGCTCTCCCATTTATATACGGACTGGCGGGATACCCCCAGGGCTTCGCCCAGGGCCTCCTGGCTGAGGCCGTGTTCTTTTCTTTGCTGCGCGATCCGTTGTCCTACTGTCATTGACGGATGCCTCCTTTCCCTCCCAGCATAGCAAAACCGCCCCGGCTGGTCCACCAACCGGGACGGTTTTTCTGCTAACCGGAGGTTTACATTTGGCCGGGACCGGGGTCATTTGTCGTTTTTCAGCACTTCGCGGCGGATGTAGGCGAAGGCGGGTCCTTCTCCCTCATCCCGGAGCATGAGGAGGAGTTTTTCCAGCAGGGCCTGGGTCTTGGGGTGGATGATGTAGTGGTCCAGGCTCTTGGCGTAGTAGTCCCAGGGGGAGGCGTCGGTGTATTTCTCCTTCTGATAGATCTGGCAGGCGGCTACGCGGTCGCAGAACATTTCCACCACGTAGTTGACCGGCATCTCCATGCCGCCCATTTTGTAGCCCAGTTCCGGGGCGTAGTCGATCCAGTACTCCAGGTGGTGCCTGTTTCTTCCCTTGTGGTGGAGCCAGGCGGAGGAATACCCCTTCTCCAGACGCTCCATCTCGTTGGGACTCCGGTTGCCCTGGTAATATTTTACGCCGGGAAGAAATTCAACAGGAGTATACTTGCTCAGATCGTGGAGGAGGCCCTGCTTGTACAGGCCCGCCCTGAAGCAGTATTTCATGACGCGCAGTTTATGGGTGGTGATGGTCTTGAAATGGCCCCAGAAATTTGACATGGAGTGTCCTCCTTGGAACGGCGCTTCACACCGTCCTCCCTTTTGATCTGCGGCCCTTCGGACCGCTCCGCTTTTTTCTCCCCGGCGGTCCGGGGCTGCCCGCCTCCAGGCCCGGGAAAATCGTTTCTAAGACGCTATCTTTTCCCCCCGCATAAAGGAAAACTTTGTCTCACTGCAAACTACCGCAACAAAAATCAGCGCAAACCCCAGAAGCATTTTTCCGCTGACCTGATCTCCCGCAAAAGCTACCGAGCAGAGAACGCCAAACACTGACTCCAGCGACAAGATCACAGACGCCGACGCCGGGTCAGACCAGACCTGCCCCACGTTCTGAAACAGCAGTGCGGCAGTGGTTGCCATCACCGCCAGATAGATCAGCGGCAGCACCACCTCCGGCCGGACCAGCGCCTGGGCGGGGAAGGTCTCTGTGAACGCGCCGCCGATCCAGGCGTACAGCCCCGAGAACGCAAACTGAAACACCGTCAGCAGATAAATATCCTTCCCCGCAGAGACCTTCGCCACCGCAACAATATGGGAGGCGTAAAACACCGCCGACACCAGCGTCAGCCCGTCCCCCGGGTTTACCGTCAGATCCCCGGTGAGGCTCACCAGTCCCACACCGGCCACACACAGCACCGCCGCGATTACATTGTACCGGTCCGGCCTGACTCCGGCGAAGGCCCAGTAGAGGAAGGGGACCAGCACACAGTACACAGCCGTCAGAAACGCGTTCTTTGACGGCGTCGTCAGCGCCAGTCCGTAAGTCTGCACGGAGTACGCCAGATAGAGAAATCCGCCGATTACAGCTCCCCGCCAGAGATAATCCGGCGTGAATATACGCCATTTCTTCCAGCACAGGAGTCCCAGAAGCACCGCGCCGGCGGTAAAGCGGATCGCCAGCAGGTATTGCACCGGCAGCGCGTCCAGCGCGTCCTTCATGATAAAGAAGGAGCTGCCCCAGATAAACGCCGCCGCAAACAGCATAGGCTTGGCCAGCCTGCGCATCATTTTTTCATTCATGTCTATTTACCTCATCCTTGCATTCAAGCGCCAAAGTGTGATACAATAGGCGCTGACATTGTATCATACCAAAGAGGTGGACAAATGGCAAGACTCGACAGCAAATTTTTTCTCCGGGATACCGTTGCGGCCGCCCAGGACCTGCTGGGCCGCTATCTGATCCGCAGCGACGGCGAAGAGCGCATCGTCTGCCGGATCACGGAGACGGAGGCCTACGTGGGCGCCGTGGACAAGGCCTGCCACGCCTACGGCGGCCGGCGCACGCCCCGGACGGAGACCCTCTACGCCGCCCCCGGCACCTCCTACGTCTATCTGATCTACGGCATGTACAGCTGCCTCAACTTCGTCACAGGACCGGAAGGGGAGGCCTCCGCCATCCTGGTACGGGGCTGCGTGCCGGTATCCAACGTTGACGCCGCCGCCCGGCGGCGGTTCGGGGTCCCGGCTGCGGAGATGACCGCTTACCAGCGGAAGAACTTCATGAACGGCCCCGGGAAGCTGTGCAAGGGGCTGTCCATCGACCGCTCCCTCAACGGGCTGCCCCTGGGGAACGGTTTGCTGGAGCTGGCCTGGGATCTGCCGGAGCTGGGACTGCCCCGCCGGTCCGATGATCTGCCCTTCCACACCGGAAAGCGCATCGGCATCGACTACGCCGGGGAGGCCGTCGATTTCCCCTGGCGGTTCTGGCTGGATGAATGAAAAAGGAGAGACATCATGCTGCTTTTTGACCTGGACGGGACCCTTATCGACTCCAACGGCGTCTGGCTGGAGGTGGACAAGGCGTTTCTGTCCCGCCACGGCTGCGAATACAGCCAGGAATACCACGACGGCGTGGCCCACTCCATCCTGCAAAACTGCGCGGTCTTCACCAAGAACCACTTTCAGATGGCGGAGTCCTGCGAGGAGATTATCGCGGAGTGGATGGACCTGGCAAAAAACGCCTACGACCATGTGCCCCTCAAGCCCCATGTCCGGGAGTATCTGGACCGCTGCAAGGCCGCCGGGCACCGGATGGCGGTCTTCACCGCCTGCGTCCCGGAGCATTGCCGGGCCGCAATGCAAAAGCACGGTCTGGACGAATATTTCGAGCAGGTCATCTATGCTCAGGACTTAGGCGCGGACAAAAAATCTCCGGCCATCTTCCGGCAGGCAGCGGAGCTGCTGGGTGTCAAGCCCCGGGAGTGCGTCTTTTTTGACGACTCCCTCACCGCCTGCAAGGGAGCCAAAGCCGCCGGAATGACGGTGGTGGGCATTCAGGACGACTATTTCACCGGCTCCGAGGCCGACATGCGGGAGCTGTGCGATCAATACATCCGGGACTTCGGAGAACTCTTATAGCACGCCGGATAAGGGAGGGACGGGCTTTCAGAAAGCCCGTCCCTCTCATGATGTAACTGCCGCCGCTCAGTTGCTGAAGGTCTCCGTAAACAGGTCCGCCATATCCTGCGCGCTTTCCGGATAGACAAACATGCCCACATATCTGGTCACGGAGGTAGTAACTCCCTGGCCCCAGGTCTCACAGGATGCCGGATACCACGCGCCGCCGTCGGCCTGGGCGGCGATCCGGGCATTCAGCACCTCAGTCACCGCCACAAAATCATCAAAGACGGCGTCATCGGAGAGCTTCACCAGTCCTACCGCCATGTTGGCCATGGTCATCCGGGTCTCCTGGATCAGCACCTCCTCCACGGCGGCGATGCTGCTCAGCCCGGGGTAGTAGGTGTCCAGCAGCTCACCGTCCAGGACCATCATGCTGTCCAGGCCCTCGTAGCTGCTCTGGAGGGTAGAGTAGAAGTCGTTCAGAGATACGGACGCCTGTCCGGGCGCGGTCTCCCCCGGCGTGGAGGCCTCTTCTTCCTTCCAGCTGCATCGGACGATGCAGTCAAAATCGTACTGCCCGCTTTCACATTCCAGGTGCATGGTGACTGTGGTCATGCCGGGGGCTGCCGCAGTGACGGTCCCCAGTTTTTCATCCACCGCTGCCACCGTCTCATCGGCGGAGGTGAAGGTGCAGGCGTAGATGCCCGGCACGTCCCGCGCGGACAGGGTGAAGGTCTCCCCTTCGGAAAAAAGCGTAACGTCCGTGTGACTGGCGGTGATCCCGGTCTTATCCTCCGGAGCGTCCGGCTCCTTCTCGTCCTCCTCCGGGTCGGGGAGCGGGGTGGCGTCCGGCGTATCATCCGGGATCTCCGGCTCCACGGCGGCGACATCGTCCTCACCGGGAACGGAGGGCTCCTCCGGCTGTACGGCCGGGGGCGTGCTGCCGTTTCCGTCCGGCTCGTCCGCCTCGCCGTCGTACCGGTTCAGGAAATTCAAAGAGCAGGCTGTCAGACTCAGCAGCACAGCCAGCGACAGCAGCAGTGTGATTGCTTTTTTCATCTTAAACGAATCCTCCCGAGCGTTATAGTGTGTGGATTTTTCTCTTTCACCATACTGCTTGATAAGACGTTTGTCAAGAGCATTTTGTTCCCATACGCCTTGCAAGCCCATCAGGAACAAAGCTGCCTGTATCGCAGAAAATGGCAGCCAACAATTTTTTCAAAAATAAAAATTTCCTCTTGCTATCGGAGAAAAATCGTGCTAAAATAACGCCAGCTTTTGAAACGCGAGGTTTTTGTCATGAAATCCAGCCTGTTTGCCGCTTACTTCTATTTTACCTTTATCTGCTGCAAGTAGATAAGGGTTGTTTTGCTGCGGAAATGGGCAGGACGGGAATCATACATTCCGGGTCTTACAGTAAAGCAACTGTAAGACCCGGTTTTTATTTCCAAAACAATTTTTATGAAACAGGAGTGTATATACCATGATTGTTATTCTGAAAAAGAGCGCGGAAAAGCAGCAGGTGGAGCTGTTCGACAGCTGGCTGCACAGCATGGGTCTGGAGACCCACAAGTCTGTGGGCGCCAACCACACCATCGTGGGCCTGGTGGGCGACACCTCCCGGGTGGACATCGAAAGCATCCTGGCGCTGGATATTGTGGAAACCGTCAAGCGCATCCAAGAGCCCTACAAAAACGCCAACCGGAAATTTCATGAGGAGGACACCGTCATCACCCTTTCCAGCGGGGCGAAGATCGGCGGGGGCCACTTCCTGGTGATGGCCGGCCCCTGCTCCGTGGAGACGGAGGAGCAGATCATTTCCGTGGCCCAGTCCGTAAAGCTGGCTGGCGCGCAGGTCCTCCGGGGCGGGGCCTTCAAGCCCCGGACCTCCCCCTACGCCTTCCAGGGCCTCCACGAGGAGGGCATCCGGCTGCTGCTGGAGGCCCGGGCGGCCACGGGCCTGCCCATCGTCACGGAGATCATGGACGCCAAGCACCTGCCCCTCTTTGAGGACATCGACGTTATCCAGGTGGGGGCCCGGAACATGCAGAACTTCGAGCTGCTCAAGGAGCTGGGGAAGCTGCGCAAGCCGGTGCTCATCAAGCGGGGCATGGCCAACACCCTCCAGGAGCTGCTCATGAGCGCGGAGTACGTCATGGCCGGAGGCAACGACCAGGTGATCCTCTGCGAGCGGGGCATCCGCACCTTTGAAACCGCCACCCGGAATACCATGGATCTTTCCGTCATTCCGGTGCTCCACCAGCTGACCCATCTGCCGGTGGTGGTGGACCCCAGCCACGCCACCGGGCGGTGGGAGCTGGTGGCCCCCATGGCCCTGGGGGCCACGGCCTGCGGGGCCGACGGACTCATTATCGAGGTCCACAACGATCCGGAGCACGCGCTGTGCGACGGGCCCCAGAGCCTGCGGCCCGGGAAGTTCGCGGATATGATGGAAAAGGTCCGGGCAATCCGGCCTTACTCGGACCATTCCTTCACGACGGGGCGCGTGGTCGTCTGATCTCCGCCGCTCCGCAGGCGGCGGGGGAGCAGGGTCCTGAGCCGGCCCGCTATTGAGCGAAAAGAGGCATTCTTATGGATAACTGGTTTACAATTGACAAAATAGACGATAATTCCTTCTCAATCAGCGAGTACCGCCACTGGGAGGAGACCCACTGCTACCTCCTCACCGGCAAAACACGCAGTCTGCTGATCGACACAGGCTTAGGCATCTGCAACATCCTCGACACTGTCACCGCCCTCACCGACAAGCACGTCACCGCCGTGGCCACCCACGTCCACTGGGATCACATCGGCGGTCATCAATACTTCCCGGACTTCTGCGCCCACGCCGCGGAGCTCCCTTGGCTGCAAGGGGCATTCCCCCTGCCCGAGGACGCTGTGCGGAGGATGGCTGCCGACCGGTGCCAGCTGCCGGAGGGTTTTAAGCTCGACACCTACACCATATTCCAAGGCACTCCCTCCCGCCTTTTGGAGGACGGGGATCTCATCGACTTAGGCGGCCGCGCCCTCCAGGTTCTCCACACACCGGGGCACTCCCCGGGGCATCTGTGCTTCTATGAGGACGCCACCGGCTATCTCTTTACCGGGGACTTGGTCTACAAGGGCACCCTCCTCGCCTACTACCCCTCCACAGATCCAGAGGCCTACCTCGCCTCCTTGGAGAAGCTGGCCGCCCTCCCCGTCCGGCGGGTATTTCCGGGGCACCACTCCCTGCATATTTCTCCGGAAATCATCCTCCGTATGCGGGATGCCCTCCGGGAGCTGAAAGCAAAGGGCCTGCTTCACCACGGCAGCGGCGTCTTCCGCTATGGTGACTGGGCGATCCATCTTTGATCACCGGAGCTGGTCGCTGAACCCCTTCAGCTCCCTCTTCACCTCCGCCGGCAGCGCGTTGAAGTCCACCCCCCGCACCGCCCCCTCCAAGGCGTAGAGGTGGACCAGACAGACGTGGGGGCAGACGCTCTTCAGCCGCAGATAAGCCCCTACAGCCCCGGTCTCCCGCAGCTGCTCCGGCGTCATTTCCGCTCCTTCTCCAGTTCGTCCAGCAGGTACTTCATGTAGCTGACGTAGTGATAAAAGACGATGCCAGGCTCCTGGAGTTCCTTGTTCCATCGCTTGGTCCACTCCAGGGTGACAAAGCCCTGGTACCCCGCCCCGTCCAGTATCCGAAGGGCGTCGTAGATGGGGACGTCGCCGTAGCCCATCATCCGGTAGGTGAGTTTGCCGTCCTGGAGCACCGAATCCTTGACATGGGTGTTCTTCACGTACTTCCCGATGTTCCCAAAGGTCTGGGCCGGGCTCTCGCCAAAGAACCGGTAGGGGTGGTGGATATCCCACAGCACCCCGGCGGCGGCGGGGTCGGTCCCCTCCATAAACTCCGCCATCACCTTGGAATCGGCCAGGACGCCGTTGGTCTCGATGAGGAGGCAGACCCCCTTCTCCTTGGCCGCCCCGCACAGTTCCAGGTACAGGGCCTTGGCCTGGTCCAGGTCCACCGGCTCGGGACCGGGCTGGTTGCTGATCATCACCCGGATGTAGGGCACCCCGGTCTTGCGGGCCATCTCGATGTCGTCCAGCACCTCCTGCGGGCCGGCGGGG
>OFFJ01001896.1_pt1 | contig 14361 bp, 13 predicted proteins | sample 1521261 | NCBI WGS metagenome assembly OFFJ01 (sample SAMEA3504122, study PRJEB24116) | mouse gut metagenome | biome: mouse gut; feature: mouse-associated habitat; material: faeces | place: Denmark | collected 2011 | reverse complement strand
GACCCGAGAGAAGATGGATAAGCTGATGGCTAACTACGTTCGGCCTATCAAAATTACGAAACGTGATTATCAACGGATGTTGTCCAAACTCCGTTTCCTTCTGACCTATCCAGAAAAGAGCATGGAGTATGAACATATCGACCCTGACCAAGCGTCCAGAGGCCCGGCATGGGTGAGAAATGCGGAGCAAGGCCCCATTACGCAACGGGTTGTATAAAACGCAGAGGATAAAGGGCAGGGCCAAGAATTGAAAGATGGCGGCAACGCCGCCCACCGCTGAACCCAATTTTGAATAACGGCCCTCGCAAGGGCCGAAACCGCTTGAAAACCGAAAATAAAAAAGCATAGGAAGGGGGTCAAGGGATGATCGGAAAAGCCCCCTCGAAACAGGGGGAAGTCATAACCGCTTCAAACGGTGAACAATACTATGTTATCGGGAAAGACCGAATAAAAATAACAGAACATTTTCCTGCCAGCGGGAAGCCAATAGAGGAACTAATAATTGACCTGATAACGCATAAAATCAAAGAAAAAGCGAGAGAAACGGCATAAAAAGGTTGAAAATACCCCGCATTTGTGATACACTAAAGATGTTAGAAAGTGTGTCACAAGTGCGGGGGCTGTTTCCTCAAAGGAGGATTTTACAGTGAAACAGTCCATATATAACGCCGCTTTGTATCTCCGCTTGTCCCGAGACGATGAAGGAGCCGGGGAAAGCAATTCCATAGCCACCCAACGCATGATGTTGCGCCGCTACGCTGAGCAAAACAGCCTGTTTGTGGTCGATGAATACATAGATGACGGGTACAGCGGGACCAACTTCAACCGCCCGAGTTTTCAACGAATGATAGGCGATATAGAGGATGGCCGGATAAATTGCGTTGTGGTGAAAGACCTTTCCCGGTTTGGCCGTAATTACCTTGAAATGGGAATGTATACAGAAATGCGCTTCCCGGAGCTGGGGGTCCGCTTTATCGCCGTTGACAGCGGAGTGGACAGCAACAACCAGCAAAGCACCGAGTTTACCCCGTTTTTGAATGTCATAAATGAATGGTACGCCCGGGACATTTCCCGCAAGGTAACAAAGGCGATGCGTACACGGCACGAAAACGGAGCGCATTATGGAGCCTACGCCCCATTAGGCTATCGGAAAGACCCGGAGCAAGTCGGGCATTTGATGATAGACGATGATACCAAGTGGATTATAGAAAAAATCTTCTCTTTAGCCGTCCAAGGGGCAGGAGCTGCCAAGATAACGCACATATTAGCGTCTGAGCAGATACCCACCCCGTCATGGTTGAACTTCCAGCGATACGGCACATTTGCCCACGTCTACGAGGGCCAGCCAGAGGGCAAGCGTTACGCCTGGACGATAGCCCAGGTAAAGAAAATCTTGCAGGATGAAAACTACATCGGGAACAGCGTCCACAACAAGCAAACCAACGTGTCATTCAAGAGCAAGAAGAAGATACGCAAGCCTAAAAGCGAGTGGTGGAAGGTGGAGGGCACCCATGAAGCTATCATCAGTGGCAACTCTCTCGTCGGGATTATTCTGAAAAAACCCGATAATTTCCTCCCGATGTAAAAGCTCGTCCTCCAAAAGGGCAGGCTTTCTCAGGATATAATACAGATACTCCTCGCCGGCCGCCGACCAGGTATAGTTCATTCTTTTGAAAACATCATCCATATTTAAGTCATTCCAGGTGATGTCATCGATGACAAAGCCCTCCCGGTGCTTTAGGAAATAGTGAGAAATATTTGCAAACTGCTCCGGTTTGTATTCCTTTTGCGGCAGTACGCCGTAATCGCTGCGCAGCTTCCTGATAAATTCCCTCTGCGATTTCCGGTAATCCAGAAAGCCCTTCACCATAAAAAGCACAATAAATCCCAGCATTACCACCGCAAAAATAAGATATTCCATTTAAACTTCTCCCATAATCCTGTTCCTGATAATTTCTGCTTTCCGGTAAATCTCCTCCGGCGCGTCTTTTGTGATAAACTTCCCCTTTTCATAAAGGATTTTCCCGTGAATCATCGTCATAATCACGTTCTGCTTGCTCCCGCTGTACACAAGGTTCTTGGGAATATTGTTAAGCGGCTGCATATTGGGCTGGTGGAGGTCAATCATAATCATATCCGCCAGCTTTCCCGCCGAGAGCACGTCCGCATCTGCAAGCCCCATGGCATGGGCGCCGTTTACCGTCGCCATTTTCAGCACTTCCATGGCGTCAACTGCCGCCGCGTCCTTTTCCCGCAGCTTCCCTAAGGCGGTAACAAGAAACATTTCCCGGAACATATCAAGACAGTTATTGCTGGCCGGGCCGTCGGTTCCGATTGCAACCCCAACGCCTGCCTTTAAATAATCCGTTATGGGGGCAATTCCGCTGGCAAGCTTGCTGTTAGAGCCCGGATTCGTCACTGCAAAGAGTCCTTTCTCCTTCATAATAGCGATATCCTCTTTTGTCACGTGGACACAGTGATATCCGCCTCCGCCGTAATCGAACATTCCGAGAGAGTCAAGGAACGCCACAGGCGTCATGCCGTACCTCTCGATGCAGCCTGCCACCTCGCTCTCCGTCTCCGCAAGGTGGGTAAAAACCGGAGCCTTATATTTGTGTGCCAGAGCGGCGATTTGCTCAAGCAGCTCCCGGGAGCAGGTATACTCTGCATGGAAACCCAGAATATAGGACTGCAGAGGACTTCTGGCGTTCAGCTTTTGATACATCTCCTCCAGCATCTCCACTGACTGGCTGAAATTGTTCACGCCTCCCACCTGCACGCACCGCATACCCATCTCGTCAAAGGCATCGGCAATGGAATCCGGCGTCAGGTACATGTCGAATACTCCGGTAATCCCGCTGGTGAGATATTCCAGAATCGCCAGCTTTGACAGCTCATAAATGTCCTCCGCCGTCATTTTGGCCTCCACAGGGAAAATCCTGTCATTCAGCCACTCATGAAGAGGCAAATCGTCCGCATAGGAGCGCAGGAGCGTCATCCCCGAGTGGGTATGCGCATCCTTAAAGCCGGGCATCAAAAGATTCCCCTTACAGTCAATTTCCCTGTCCCATACCGGGCCGCCTGCCGACGCTTTATCCGCCTCCGCCGGGGCTGACCTTTCGGAGAGATTGCCGGCGCCGGACAGACTGTCTGCCGTTTTGCTTCCAGCGCCCTCCTGATTTGCTCCCACATAGAGGATTTTTTCATCCCTGACATGGACTTCCCCTTCAAATATTTCCCGATTTTCCTCCATCGTGAGGATTTTTGCATTATAAAATCTGATGTTCATGCGTTCTCCGTTCCGAAATCTTTTCTTTCATAAACTATCCATAAACCGGATATCTGATTCGTCCTTTTGGTAATTCTCTCAGAGATTCAGATTCTCCGGCCCGAATCCCTCCGGTAAAAGCTCACTTAAAGTAAACGCCTGGTAATCCTGTTCGCTTTTTGCCACGATAACAACAAAATTATCGGCGTCCGCAAACTCCCGCATCACCTGCCTGCACACGCCGCAGGGAAAGGCATACTGAGTGACGTCTCCTTTAGGGCTTCCAACCACCGCAATTGCCTTAAATCTCCGCCATCCCTCGCTGACTGCCTTGAATATGGCAGTCCTTTCCGCACAGACAGTGGGCGTATAGGCGGCGTTTTCAATGTTGCAGCCGGTATAAATTCTCAGCTCGTTGGTCAGCACCGCCGCTCCCACCATGTAGCCGGAGTAGGGAGCATAGGCCTTTTTTCTTGCTTCCATGGCGGAGCGGATAAGCTCAGCCACCGGTATGTCGCTTATTTTTGATGCATCCATTTCTCATCTCTCCGAATCTTATGATAAACTGTCCCTGTCAGGCAAATCAAATCTTATGACAAATTGTCCCTGTCAGGCAAATGCCGCAATCGACTCTGTAATCAGCTTCCTGAAAAGCGGGGCCGCATTATTGGACGCTTCCTGTACTTCTTCATGGGTAAGGGGATTGTCCGTCATTCCGGCAGCCAGATTCGCCACGCAGGAGATTCCGCAGATTTTCATTCCCATATGGTTGGCGGCAATGGCTTCCACTACCGTGCTCATTCCAACGGCGTCCGCGCCCAGGGTGCGAAGCATCTTAATTTCCGCCGGAGATTCAAAGGACGGTCCGGTAAGCTGTACATAGACGCCTTCATGCAGAGGAATATTGCACTCTTTTGCCGTTTTGCGAATGATGTCCAAAAGCTCCGGGTTATAAACCTTGCTCATATCCGGGAAACGCACTCCCAGCTCGTCAATGTTTGCCCCCACCAGCGGATTGGGCGCGAAGCAGGAAATATGGTCCTTAATGAGCATAAAGCTGCCTGCCGAAAAGGAAGGATTAATCCCGCCGGAGGCATTGGTCAGAAACAGTATCTCAGCGCCCATCATTTTCATAAGACGGGCGGGAAGCACCACATCCGAAATCGGATACCCCTCGTAATAATGCACTCTCCCTTTCATGCACACCACAGGCACGCCCTTCACATAGCCGAAAATAAACTTCCCGGCATGTCCCGGAACCGTGGATACCGGAAAATCTTTAATTTCGCTGTAATCAATCTCCGCTTTTACGTCCATGGTATCCGCATAATTTCCAAGCCCGGAACCCAGCACCAGCGCCACCTTCGGCGTCAGGGGAATCCTGTCTTTTATGCTTTCATAACATTTTACTACTTTTTCGTATACCTGATTCATACTGACCCTCCATAAATATTTGCAGTTGTTTTTTTCATCATAACAGATAGGGTAAGGGGTGTAAACACCTTTGCAATATTTCTGTTTTATCATTCTGTCTCTCAAACGGCAAGCAGGCAGCCGCCCGGCCTTTTGCGGGGTGCCGGAAATATTTTTCAAAATCATAGAACCACATACAAGCCGCCCACATATGATAAACCATAAAACAAAATAATTTTTGGAGGCAATATCATGAGTGATTTAACAGCTACTGGCTGCGGATGTGGCACCAGCAATGTGAGCAATGGATGTGGGTGCAGCTCCATCATCTGGATTATCCTTTTACTTTCCTGCTGCGGCGGATGCGGCGGCAATGGATTTGGCGGTCTGTTCGGCGGCAACTCCGATAACGGATGCTGCGACAGTCTCATCTGGATTATCCTCCTGCTGTGCTGCTGCGGAAACGGCAACGGCAATAGCGGCTGTGGATGCGGATGCTAATCTAAACGATTGACTTCTCTTATCATGTCTGGAAAGTAGGCTCCGAAAAGGGCCTACTTTTCTGCATATCGGACACTTTAAAAACATAAAATATTAAAACCGGTGGGAAGGAGCAGTTATGGATTCAAATGAGCACAACAAAGTCATTGCATTTGACACTCTCTTTTGCACCAATCATATACAGATGTTAAAGGTTCTTTTGCCTTACATGAATCATCAAATGCAGAAATCTATGGCTGTTTATATAAAGTTTCTGGAATTAAACTACACCATCGACTATTTCAGAAAGCATCCCTATCCTCTTTGCGGCTGCATGCAGAAGGACGATTCGCCGGATATTTTCAAAATGTGCTCGGAGCTTGCCCCTTATTGTACGGAAAATGAGAAAAAGCAGCTGGAGCAGATAAAAAATATTCAGCAGGGAATGAATATGTACAGGGAAATGTCGCAGGCCATGGATATGATGAAGGATTTTATGCCGGACGCGGCCTCGTTTATGAACAGCTTCGGAGGCGGGGACGCCGACTTCTGCGACGGCGGCCCGGGAGATATCGGCGCCTCTGAAAATAACGCCGATTCGGACAAAAGCGGCAAAACCGGCGGCGCAGGAGGCTTTGACCTGATGAACATACTGATGAATATGCTCACACCGGAGCAAAAGCAAATGTATGAAATGTTTGGAGGAAATCAACATGCAGAATGATTGGATGCGGGACGAATCCTTAAAAGATATTGAACCATATAAGCTGGAATTTCTTCAGGCTCTCGTTTTCGAGAGCAGCAATTTGAGAAAAGAGCAGATGCTTCCTTTTCTGATGGCAGTTGCCAAACGGGGACAGGAAAAGAAGGTTTCCTTCTCCGATAAGGAAATCGACGCCATCGTGGCAGTCTTGCGGAAACAGGCTTCGCCCGATGAAATTGCAAAAATTGAAAAGGTAATGGCAATGCGTTCGCGCCGATAACAAACGCTGTCACGCTCCGCGAGAGAGCTTATTGTTAACAAACACTGTCACGCTCCGCGAGCCAGCTTATTGTAACAGAAACAGACGCCGCCGCATTTCGCGGGACAGCGTCTGTTTTTGCTTCACTACTTCATAACAATATTCACAATCCTTCCCGGAACGTAAATCTCCTTCACGATATTTCCGGTCAGCTTTTCGGCAACCGCTTCCTTTGCTTTGGCAATCACGGCCTCCTTCGCTTCCTCTCTCGGAATATCGATGGTGGCTCTGGTCTTTCCGTTAATCTGCACTGCGATTTCGATGGTGGCCTCCACGGTCTTCGCCTCGTCATATTCCGGCCATGTGCTCTGATAAATTCTTCCCTCAAAGCCCGTCCGCTGCCAGATTTCTTCGGTAATATGAGGCGCCACCGGATTAAGCAGCACAAGCAATGTCCGAAACTCGTCCTTTGTCACCGCGCTCTTTCGGTAGAATTCATTGATAAGCGCCATCATAGCCGCAATGGCCGTATTGTATTTCAGGCTCTCATAGTCGCCGCTGACCTTCTTGATGGTCTGGTGCATTTTAATTTCCAAATCTTTGGAATAGCCGTCTTCCTGAGTAAGGATATCCTGCAGCTTCCACACTCTCTCAAGGAATCTGCGGCAGCCCTTCACTCCGTCCTCGCTCCATGCGGCGGAAAGCTCGAAAGCGCCGATAAACATCTCGTAGGTACGAAGGGTATCCGCACCGTATTCTCTTACGATATCGTCAGGGTTCACCACATTCCCCCGGGACTTGCTCATCTTCTCCCCGTTAGAGCCTAAAATCATGCCGTGAGAGGTTCTCTTTGCATAGGGCTCGGGGCAGGAAACCGCCTTTTCGTCATATAAAAATCTGTGCCAGAATCTGGAATAAAGCAGGTGCAGCGTGGTATGCTCCATACCGCCGTTATACCAGTCCACAGGCATCCAGTAGTCAAGAGCCTCCTTGCCTGCCAGGGCTTCTTTGTTTTTGGGGTCGGTATAACGCAGGAAATACCAGGAAGAACCGGCCCACTGAGGCATGGTGTCCGTTTCCCTCTCGGCAGGCCCTCCGCAGCAGGGACAGGTGGTGTTTACCCATTCCGTCATGGAGGCAAGGGGAGATTCCCCCGTATCCGTGGGCATATAGCTTTCCACTTCGGGAAGCTCCAAAGGCAGCTCGCTCTCAGGAACAGGCACATAGCCGCATTTTTCACATTTCACAATGGGAATGGGCTCGCCCCAGTAACGCTGTCTGGAAAATACCCAGTCGCGCAGCTTGAAATTGGTTTTGGCATGGCCGATTCCCTTTTCCGTCAGGAAATCCGTAATCTTCTTCTTGGCATCCGTCACGGAAAGGCCGTTTAAGAAATCGGAATTCACCAGCGTTCCCGTCTCCACATCGGTGAACACGGCTTCGTTCACGTCCACCGGGCTTCCGGCGACCACCTCGATAATAGGCATGTTGAATTTTTTTGCAAATTCCCAGTCGCGCTCGTCATGGGCAGGCACAGCCATAATCGCTCCCGTGCCGTAGGACATCAGGACATAATCGGAAATCCATACCGGAATTTCCTTCCCGTTTACGGGATTTACCGCAGACAGACCCTTAAGCATAACGCCTGTCTTGTCCTTTGCCAGCTCCGTCCGCTCGAAATCGGATTTTCTGGCGGCCATTTCCCTGTAGGAAACCACCTCGTCCCAGTTTTCGATATCTGCACGGTATTTATCGATAAAAGGATGCTCCGGGCTCATAACCATGTAGGTAACGCCGAACAGGGTATCCGGTCTTGTGGTATAAACGGTCATTTTGTCCTCTTTATCCTTTAAGATAAAGTCCACTTCCGCTCCGGTGGATTTCCCAATCCAGTTTTTCTGGGAAACCTTCACGCGCTCCACGTAATCCACCGTGTCAAGCCCCTCTAAAAGCTTGTCCGCATATTCGGTTATTTTCAGCATCCACTGGCTCTTTACCTTGCGGACCACCTCGGAGCCGCAGCGCTCGCAGACGCCGCCCACCACCTCCTCGTTTGCAAGCCCGATTTTACAGGAGGTACACCAGTTGATGGGCATTTCCGCTTTATAAGCCAGACCGGCATGGAAAAGCTTCAGGAAAATCCACTGTGTCCATTTATAATATTCCGGGTCCGTGGTGTTGACTTCCCTCTCCCAGTCAAAGGAATAGCCCAGGGAATGGAGCTGGTTTTTGAAATGCTCCACGTTGTTTTTGGTAACAATCTTCGGATAAATATGATTTTTGATGGCATAATTTTCCGTGGGGAGACCGAAAGCGTCCCACCCCATGGGGTAAAGCACGTTATAGCCCTGCATCCTCCGCTTTCTTGCCACAATGTCAAGAGCCGTATAGGGACGCGGGTGCCCTACGTGCAGTCCCTGTCCCGAAGGATAGGGGAACTCCACTAATGCGTAATATTTTGGTTTGGAGTAATCCTCAGAGGTCCGGAACGCCTTTTCCTCGTCCCAGATTGCCTGCCATTTTGACTCCACTTCTCTGTGATTATATGGTACTGCCATTTTTCCCTCATTTCTGCGCCAGATTCCGCGCATGTTTTCTTTCCGCAAGCCGGCTTTTATCGCCGGCGCACATACCGGGCTTTCGCCTTTTGTACTGCTTCAATTCCTGATTTTACCTATATTACGGCAAAAAGTCAATAACCTCGTTCAGCCCGTACCCTTCCGTGTACTGAATTGTTATGGTATCCCCGGCCTTATACTTCACAATCTGTATCAGGCGGGTATCCGCCATGTTGATATCAAAGATATCCTCCTGGTTTTCCAGACAGACATAATAATGGGTATTTCCCTCAAGCACAATCGGGGATATGCTTTCTATCTTTCCGGTAATGCTCTTTCCCGCGCTTACCGCGTCGCTGACGATACCGTTGGTGCTAAGGAGCTGGGTATAGCTCTTTTCACATTCCTGTACCGTGTCTCCGATGGCTACCCACTGATATTTCTGAACGTTTACCATGGCATATTTTTTCACGAGGCCGGCGCCGTCCTTCAGCGCCATAAAATAAGTCGGCTCGTCCGCAATGTTCAAAAGCAGCGGGAAGGTTGCCCGGTAGCCAAGATTCTGTACCTGCCCCTCCGCCGAGGACATGGCGGAATCCTCAATGGCGCCTTCCACCTTATAGGAGCGTGTTTCCATGGTCCGCTGATTCATAAGGACAAAGCCCACGTTGGACTGGTCGCCGCTGACGCTGGTAATTCCGGTGTACACCCATACGTCGTCCTCCAGCGCAATGTAATTGTAGCCGTTCGTGGACTGCAGACAATCTTTCTGACCTAAAAGAGAATTCCAGTAGCCGTGCTTTAAAAGCCCTGAGTAATCGTACAGGTTAATCAGAAGCTCTGCGGAATAAACCTTGTCAATCCAGTTTGGCACATCCTCCACCGCATAGTCCACGCACTCTCCGCTCTGGGCGTTGCACAGAACCACCCGGCCTATGGTCTGCCCGCCGAAAAGGCCGATATTAAATTTCTTGACAGGACACACCCAGTAAGGCGTTCCCTCCTCGTCTATCTCGAAGAAAACCTGGTCGTCGAAAATATAGGTGGGGAAATGGAATCTCAGGTGCCTGTAAAGGTTTCTGTTAAAATATTCCCCTTTGGAATACCGAATCCCCTCCGAAAGCTTCACGCATTCCGTGTTCTGGGTGGTCATATCTATCAGAATGTAGGCCGGAATGCCGTTTTTCTGATTGGTAAGCCATTTGATGGGGCTTGCGTAGGTAAGAGGCGTTACCCGGACAGGCTTTCCCCGATAGTTTATCTGCGAATAGTCGCCGGAAACCTCAAACTGGGAAACCATATCCACCATGCTTCCCATCTTTCTGTTTCCCAAAAGGGAAGCGGAATCCTTGTCCAGGAGCGGGATTGTTTTATAGTCAACCTGCTTGATATCATCGGTGAATTCTCTTTCTTCAATCGTCAGAAGCCTCTGGTACTTCGCCGCATTAAAAAAGGGCGAGGATAAAAGCGAGCCTATGACGTAAGCCGCAATCAGCAAAGTCAGCAAAATCCCCAGCAATTTGAAAACAAGGTTGCTTTCCTTTAAATCAAAGCGAAAAGGATTCATCCCCTCCACATTCGACTGCCTTCCCTGTCTGATTTGTTTCAATGCGGACAGAAGCATGAATACTGCCACCACCAGCAGAATCGCTCCCCAGGTTCCCGACGAATGAATATTAATCGCGGGAAGCGTTACATAGTAATAAACGCCAAGGGCAAGGACTGCCGCCAGAACAAAAACAATGTTTCTCAAAATTTTCTTTTTTTTCATAATACTCCTTTACACCGGAAAAGTTTTCATCTATAAATTATACAATTTCCGAAAAATAATGCAACAGGATGCCGCACCCCCATTGCAGCACCCTGTTACTTATCACTGATTATGCAGTAATATCACCTTCATCTAAAAAGAACCGTTCCTTATTCGTCTGCCCCTTCAGCCACCTTGGCTGCTCTTGCCGCAACTTCCTTCTCCTGAACGTCGCTGGGAGCCTGCTCGTAACGTGAAAATTCATAGGCAAAATCGCCGCGTCCGCCAGTCATGGAACGCAAATCGGTACAATATCCGAAAAGTCCCATCATGGGAACGTCCGCCTCAATTACCTGCTTGCCGCCGGGCGCCGGATTCATCCCGAGCACTCTGCCTCTCCTCTTGTTCAGGTCGCCCATAACGTCGCCTGTATAGGCATCGGGAACCGTTACCTTAAGGGAAACGATTGGCTCAAGCAATACGGGATGCGCCTCCATAAAGCCTTTCTTGAAGGCCTGAATGGTTGCCATCTTGAAAGCCATTTCCGAGGAGTCTACCGGATGGTAGGAACCATCGTACAAAATCGCCTTAACGCCCACTACCGGGTAAGCCGCCAGAGGTCCCTTCACCACGGAATCCTGGATTCCCTTTTCAACCGCCGGGAAGTAATTCTTCGGTACGGCGCCGCCCACAACCATCTGCTCAAACTGATAGGTTTCTTCCAGATTGCCCAAAGGCTCGAATTTCATCTTAACATGGCCGTACTGTCCGTGTCCGCCGGACTGCTTCCTGTATTTGTATTCCACATCGGAGGTCTTCCTGATAGTCTCCCTGAATGCAACCTTGGGCTCTGTCAGTTCAATCTCAACCTTATATTCATTTAAAAGCTTGCTGGCAATGACATCCAGATGCAAATCTCCCATACCGTAAAGAAGCATCTGCCTGTTCTCGGAATCGTTGACATATCTCATGGCCTGGTCTTCATGAGAAATCTTCTGAAGGGCCTGGGAAATCTTGTCAACGTCCCCTTTGTTTTTGGGATTATAACGCTTATATGTATAAGGCGTCGGCATCTCCCATTTTCCGTATTTAATTGTGGTTGCCTTGGTGGAAAGGCTGTCGCCTGTCCTTGCCGCCGTCAGTTTGGCAAGGGCGCCGATATCCCCGGCGTGAAGCTCTTTCACCTCAATCGGCTTGCTTCCCTGAAGCACATACAGCTTTCCAATCTTTTCCTCCACATCCTTATCCACGTTGTAAATCACATCATCGGTCTTGAGAACGCCGGAATTCACCTTGATTAAGGAATATTTGCCGATAAACGGGTCAACAATGGTCTTCCAGATATAAGCGGATTTTGCCTTGGAGAAATCATAATCCCCGTGGAAAATGTCGTTTGTCTTCATATTGATACCGGCTACTTCCCGATTCTCCGGGCTGGGGAAATACTTGATAATATCGTCAAGCAGCGTATAAATGCCCTGGCAGAGCAGGCTCGAGCCCATCGTCATGGGAACGATGCTTCCGTCGCACACGTTGGTGCGCAGAGCCGCCCTGATTTCCGCATCGGAGAAGGTCTCGCCGCCGAAATATCTTTCCATCATCTCCTCGCTGGTCTCGGCAACCGCTTCCATAAGGGTATCGCGGCAGAGCTGAAGATTGGCCTTGTTGTATTCGGGAACCTCGCACTCCACCACTTCCTTGCCCTGCCATCTGTGGCCAGTCTCGGCAATGACGTTTACATACCCTACGAACTTCTCGTTTTCACGAATCGGCAGATGGAAAGGAGCCATCTTCTTGCCGAACATTGCCGTCATATCCTCAACCACCTGACGGAAGGAAGCGTTGTCCACATCCATGTTGCTGACATATATCATTCTGGGAAGCTTATATTTCTCGCACAGCTCCCACGCCTTCTGGGCGCCTACTTCCACGCCGGCCTTGCCGTTCACCACGATAATGACCGCGCCGGCGGCGCTGATTGCCTCTTCCATCTCACCGGCAAAGTCAAAAAAGCCCGGCGCGTCCAGTATATTAATTTTATATCCTTCCCACTCAACAGGGATAACGGAAGTACTAATTGAAATTTTTCTCTTCTGTTCTTCCTTTCCGAAGTCACTGACAGTATTTCCATCGTCAACCTTCCCAAGCCTCGATGTAATACCCGATAAATATGCCATAGCTTCCGCCAGGCTTGTCTTTCCAGAACCGCCATGCCCCAGCAAAGCTACGTTCCTAATCTTGTCAGTTGTGTAAATATTCATATAAGTCCCTCCATTTTTCCGGTTTTTTGGGAGTTACGCCGTATTTCTTCCATACAATTATTTTGGCCTTTTAAACCCCATGTGAACATTCTACTAAATAATCGGGATTTATACAAGCAAAATCGTACATTTTGTTGACTGTTTTTGTGTTTTCACAGGATTGTTAATCGTAATGCGCTTGACTTTCGCGCGTTGAAGTGCTATATTGTGGAACGGAAGATATTTGAAAGGAGCAAAAACAAAATGATTGTTGTAATGAAACCCCAGGCATCGGAGCCAAGTATCCTTGCCGTGACGAAATATATTGAGGAAAACGGACTGCAGATTCATCTCTCCAGGGGCGAAGAAGTCACCATCATCGGTATTGTGGGCGACAAATCCAGGCTTTCCACGGAAAATCTGCGTGTTTTCAAGGATGTGGACCGCATTATTCCCGTGACGGAAAGCTATAAGCTTGCCAACAGAAAATTCCACCCGGAGCCCACCACCGTAAAGGTGGGAAATACCAGCATCGGTCCCGGCAATCTGACCATTATGGCCGGTCCCTGCGCCGTGGAGACCGAGCAGCAACTCCTGTGCATTGCCCGGGAGGTGAAGGCGGCCGGAGCCACTATTCTGCGGGGAGGCGCCTACAAGCCCCGCACGTCCCCTTATTCCTTCCAGGGGCTCGAGGAGGAGGGGCTTAAGTATATGCAGGAGGCAAAGGAGGAAACCGGTCTTTCCACCATCTGCGAGGTGGTAAGCTTAGAAGCCATCGAAGCTGCCGAAAAGTATGTGGATATGATACAAATCGGCGCCCGTAACATGCAGAATTTCATCCTGTTAAAAGAAGCCGGCCAGTCGGGACTTCCCGTCCTGTTAAAACGGGGTCTGTGCTCCACCATCGACGAGTGGTTAAACGCCGCCGAATATATTATTGCCGAGGGAAATCCAAACGTGGTTCTTTGCGAACGGGGAATCCGCACCTATGAAACGGCTACCAGAAACACCCTGGATTTGAGCGCTGTTCCCGTCCTGCGGGAGCGGACCCACCTTCCCATTATCGTGGACCCGTCTCATTCCACAGGCTCTTATAAATATGTAGGTCCTATGGCAAGAGCCGCCGTGGCAAGCGACGCCGACGGCCTTATGATAGAGGTGCATAACGACCCGGCCCACGCCCTCTCCGACGGCCCCCAGTCGCTCAACTTTGCCAAATTTACCGCTTTAACCGAAGAATTAAAGCCTTTCTGCCGTCTTATGGGGAGGAGCTTCCATGAACAGTGACTTTACCTGCGGTTTTATCGGCCTGGGACTGATTGGCGGTTCCATTGCAAGGGCGATACGCCAGTTTTATCCGAAAAGCCGCCTTATGGCCTTTGAAATCAACCGGGACGCCTTAAGCGCCGCAGCGGCCGACGGCGTGATTGATACGCCCTTATCCGCCATCGGAAAGGAGCTTTCGGACTGCGACTACATTTTTTTATGCGCGCCTGTTGCTGAGAATAACAGAAATCTTGCAGAGCTTAAGAAATATCTTGCGCCCTCCTGCATCTTAACCGATGTGGGAAGTACAAAGACGGACATTCATAAACATATTGAAGCAGCCGGCCTTTCCGACCGTTTTATCGGCGGTCATCCCATGGCCGGAAGCGAACGCACTGGCTTTGCCAACTCCCAGATATCGCTT
>OFFJ01001885.1_pt1 | contig 14420 bp, 7 predicted proteins | sample 1521261 | NCBI WGS metagenome assembly OFFJ01 (sample SAMEA3504122, study PRJEB24116) | mouse gut metagenome | biome: mouse gut; feature: mouse-associated habitat; material: faeces | place: Denmark | collected 2011 | reverse complement strand
CAGGACCAGGCGCTCACCGCCGCCGTTTTCACCCAGTTTAACAGCGCGTACAGCGTGCTGCTGCTCATCGCGTTCTGCTACGAGGCGCTGAGCCAGCTGGCCGCCGGAGGCTCCACGCTGGGCAAGCTGGCCATGGGGCTGCGGGTGGTTCCCCAGAATCCCGCCCGGGGACGCCTGCTCCACAGCCTTCTGCTGTGCGTCAGAAGCGCACTGAAAATGCTGGCGCTGTATCTGTTCCAGGGCTTTCCGTTTTTGATCTGCTGCCTGACCATCTTCACCAACGGGGAGTGCCGCACCGGATTTGATATGGCGGTAAAGTCAGTGACCGTACCCCGGGCGGGGGGCCCTTCCCAGCGCTGAGCCGGAGGCCGCCGACACATTGAGCAGAAAGAGGAGATGGGTATGCGCCATTCCGAAAAGACCATGCGGAAGATGCTGCTGGCACTGCTGGAGGGAAACGGTTTCGTCACCCTCAGCAGCTTGTCCCAGGGGCTGGACATCTCGAAGCGCTCTGTGCAGAATTATCTGAACAAGGCGGACGGATGGCTGACGGAGCACGAGCTGCCCAATGTCCGCATTGTAAAAAAGCAGGGCTACGGCATCCGGCTGGACATGGACGCTGCGGACCGTCAAACCCTCGCTACGCTGCTCAACAACCAGTACTTCACCATGGCCGACGGCAGCGCGAACCGAAGGGTGGAGCTCCTGCGCAGCCTGATCTTCTCCCGGGAGGAGCTGACCATCCAGTTTTTGGCGGACAGCTTCTATGTCAGCCGCTTTGTCATCCTGTCCGACCTGGACTGGGCGGAAAACTGGCTGGGCCAGTATCAGCTGCGCCTGTTCAAAACCCAGGGCCGGGGCATCGGCATCGCCGGGGACGAGGTGGCCCGGCGCTCGGCCATCGCGGGCTTTTTCGACCTTTGCGAGCGGCGGGGACCCGCCGTGGGCCAGGCCGACCCCGTCCGCCTGGCCAAAGAGCGGCTGGAAAAGATGGAACAGGTCTACACCGAGGAGGATATCAAAAAGGTTTGCAGCATCATTGAGGAGGCGGAGCGGGAATTTGACTTCTTCATGGGCAGCGAATACTTCACCTCCCTGGCCACCCACATCACCATCAGCGTTTTCCGGCTGCGCCACGGCCATCAGATCAGCAAGGAATTTCTCCCGCCGGACGGGGAATTCCCCCGGCAGGAGATGAACACGGCCCGCTTTATCGCCGGGCGGCTGGCGGAGACCTTCCAGATCCGGCTGCCCGAATCGGAGTGCACCTATATCTGCATCCATCTGATGAGCTATAACGCCTTCCAATCCCAGATTGAGAAGGAGCGGAAGGTGCCGGAAAATGTGGAGCTGCTGGCCCTTCAGCTGATTGAGGCGGTGGACGGGGAAATCGGCGGGCGGTTTGCCTCGGACAAGGTGCTGTTTTTTGGCTTGCTGGCCCATCTCCAAGGGGCCATCTACCAGCAGAAGGAAAACCCCGGCGCCAGGACAAGGCACAGCATCCAGCTGCCGGAGTCCTGCCGGGAGCTGTATGACAGCGTGAAAAAGCAGGCGCCCCTCTATCAGCGCCTGGGCGGGGTGTTCCCCGACCAGCAGGAGCTGACCTCCCTCACGCTGCACTTCGCCCTGGCCCAGGACCGCACCACCAGCAAATGGAGGGCCCTGCTGGTGTCCAACGCCGGAGTGATCATCCAGCAGAGCCAGCGTAAGTTTTTGCAGGAGTGCCTGCCGCAGATCAAGATCGTGGACATATGCTCCCCCTACCAGTTTTCCGTGTACCCGGACAGCAGCTACGATTTCATTATTTCCATGACGCCCCTGAGCGGAGCGGTAAAGCCGGTGGCGGACGTATCCCACATGACCAAAGCCCAGCGGGTTCAGATGATCGAGGAGTTCCTGTTTGAAAAGATGGACAACAGAGGCAGCCTGTGAGGGCTGCGGTCCAAGCGGATCAAAAGCATGGTTGGAAATGGCCGCAACTGCATACAAGGAGGGATTTGCGAATGACGGCAAGGCTGAAAAAAGTGTTTTCTGCGGCAACCGCTGTTTGTCTGGGGGTATCGCTCCTGACGCCCGCTTCCTTTGCCGCAAAGACGGAGACCTTTGACACCACGAAAGTTCCCACGCCGGTTTTTGATGAAAACCCCGGCTACGTCGAATTATATTGGAAGGCTTGGGAGCTGGCATACGATCATGTTGTGGAGGATCCCGGCGTACCCCACAGCCCGTATATGGACGAGGTGTGCTATGACAACGTGATCTGGATTTGGGATTCCTGCTTCATGACCCTGTTCAACCGATATGCGGCGGACGATTATTTCCCGGGCGTTGCCAATCTGAATAACATCTATATGCCGCTGTATGATAATGCGGATACCACCCAATCCATTTGGTTTGCGGATAATCCCAATCTGCTGGCCTGGGTGGAGTGGGAAAATTATATGATGAGCGGCGATGTGGATCATGTCAAATGGCTGATCAATGAGAAGCAGTATTTACAGCAGCACTATCAGATGATGGAAACGTCAAAGCCCGGCGATACGATTCCCCACAGCTCCCACAGGATCGCACACGAGCGCACCCCCTATGGGTATACCGGGTCAAACCAGATTGTCGGCATGGATAACAGCCCCCGCGGGCGGACGTTTGGAGAAAGCGGCATCCTGTGGATTGATACGATATCCCAGCAGGCCCTGTCCGCCTATTATATCGCAAAGCTGGCGGAGGCTGCCGGAAATGAACAGGTCAAAACAACCTATCTGGGCTATTACGATGAGCTGAAGTCGCTGATCAACCAATACTATTGGGACGAGGCGGACGGCATCTATTACGACATCAACAAGACCAATCCGCTGCTAAAGGACAAGGTGAAAACCGTGGCCTCGTTTTGGCCGATGCTGGCGCTGGTTCCTGACGCGGCCCAGGCCGAGGCGCTGCTGGCCCATGTGAACTCCCCCGCCTCCTTCGGCGGCTTTGTGGACTTTCCCTCCGTTGCCCGGGATGACCCGGATTTTGACAATGAGACAGGGGCCTACTGGCGCGGCGGGCTGTGGCTTCCGACCGCCTACATGGGCATCAAGGGGCTGGAGAACTATGGCTACGCGGCCCGCGCGGACGAGGCGGCAGAAAAAATCCTGGAGCAGCAATATCAAACCTATAAAAACGTTGTCCCGCACACGATCTGGGAGACGTATGCCCCCAGCGCCAATGCCCCCTCCACGGAATATGGGAATATTGTTCGCCAGGATTTTTGCGGCTGGTCCGCATTGGGCCCGATTTCCCTGTTTATTGAGAACGTGCTGGGGTTCCATCAGGTTAACGCGGTGGATCGGGTTATCGAGTGGCGGCTCCACCAGGAGGGGCGTCATGGCATCACAAATTTCACCTTTGGAAATATTACCACAGATATTGTTGCCAATGACGGTATTGTAACCATCCGAAGCAATGGAAGCTACACGCTGAAGGTGAACGGGGTGGATATGCCTGTCAGTCCGGGCATTCAAAGCTATAGCTTGTCCGGCCAGGCGGTGGAACCGCCGGATGAGCTTCCTTTTGATCCCACCCCCATTCCGGCGGTTCCGGTGAACATCGCGTTGAATAAAGCGGCATCTGCCGCCAGCTATCAGGACGCCGCGCACACGCCGGATAAGGGAAACGATGGGAATGGATCAACCATGTGGATCGCGGCCAACGGCGATCCGGGAAACTGGTGGATGGTGGATCTGGGCGAGGCCTATCAGATAACGGGCGGGTCGATCTCGTTTGAGGCGGAAGCGCTCTGGAAATACCAGATCCAAGCGTCGATGGACGGGGAGAGCTGGACCACCGTGGCTGACCGTTCGCAAAACAGCTTCACCTCGCCCGTGCAGGAGTTTGCGGGTGATGTCACCGCCAGATATGTGAAGGTTACCGTGACCGAATGCCCTGACGGCTGCTGGACCGCGTTTAGGGAGCTTGAACTTTACGGCGCGACGCTGGCCGTCAATGTTGCGCTGAATAAGGTCGCCGCTGCTTCCAGCTTTGAAAACTCCGGCCGGAGGCCCTCCTGCGGCAACGATGGGAACCTTTCTTCCATGTGGATTGCTGGAGATGGCAGCCTGGATCAATGGTGGATGGTTGATTTGGGGGAAAGCCACAGGCTGAGCGGCTCCAAAATTACATTTGAGACAGAGGGTGGTCTATGGGGATATTATATCGAGGGGTCAGAGGACGGTGTCGCATGGACGGTGCTTGCCGATTGCTCGGATAATGGGAGCACGGCTGAAGTCCAGGCACACGCCTACACTGCGGCGGCCCGGTATGTCAGAGTTACGTTCACAGCGCTCCCCGACGATTGCTGGGCGGCATTCCGGGAGTTTGAAGTGTTTGGGGTAACAGAAGGTCAATGACAGCACAGCTGAAACATAGCGGAAGGGAGTATGCTTTATGCTAAAAAAAGGTTGCTGGACGAAATCCCTTGCAGTTTTCCTCAGCGTCATTTTAATGCTGTCCGCGATCACGACGGCGGTTGCGGCACAGGGGGACGCCCCCCAGCAGGATGTCTATATCGCAAATGTGGCCTTGGGGAAGGCCGCTTCGGCAAATTGTTATCAGAACGAGGAAAGGGCGCCGTCCCGGGCTGTTGACGGCAATGCCTCAACCATGTGGGTGGCGAACAACGGGGATTCCGGCAATTGGTGGATGGTCGATTTGGGGCAGACCACCAATTTGCTGGGCGGGGAGATCCTGTTTGAAAAGGAAGGCGATATCTGGCAGTATGTGGTTGAGGGCTCCGCTGACGGCCTCTCGTGGGAACCCTTGGTGGACAATTCCGGCAATACGTCCGGGGCGAAGCTCCAGGTGCTGGACTTTACCGCCGCAGCCCGCTATGTCAGGGTGACGGTGACCGGGGTTCCGGCGTCCAGATGGACTGCCATCTGTGAGGTCCGGCTCTGGGGGGAGGACACCTTTGAAATCACCGGCTCCAATGTTGCGCTGCATAAAAGCGCGGCCGCCGTCAGCGAGGAAAACATGGATCGAGGCGCCGCAAAGGCTGTGGACGGGGATTTGTCCACGCTATGGATCGCTAGAAACGGCGACGCGGGCAATTGGCTTGAGGTGGATCTTGGTGGGCGCTACAGCGTCAACGCGCTGCGCTTGACCTTTGAAAACGGGGAGAGGGTCTGGAAATATAAGGTGCAGGTTTCCGTTAACCACGCCGATTGGATTACCGTGGTTGACAAAACCGCCGGCAATTTCGCCCGGAAGTCCCAGGCGTATCCATTGACCCCCATGACGGCCCGCTATGTTCGCGTCATTTTTGATGCCGCGCCCGGCAGCGCTTGGACGGCCCTTGGTGAGCTGGAGCTGTTTGGCGTGGAGGCGCCCCCCGCGGGTGAGCCTGAAAAGCTGCTGGTTCTGGTTCCCCATGAGGATGACGAGGCGCTTATCGCCGCGGGAATCATCCACAACGCCATCTTGGAGGGTGACACGGTTAAAGTCGCCATTGTGACAAACGGAGACTGCAATGGCTGGAACCAGTCGCTGGGCATCAAGCGCATCAATGAGAGCATTGCCGCGATGGAGGTTCTTGGCCTGTCCCGTGAGAATATCACGGTGTTCGGCTACTCGGACACCGGCGGGTTTGAACCGTGGACGCGCTATGCCGACAGCTTCCTGTATAAGCTGTACCATGCCTCTTCTGACACGCAGGTCCTTTCCAGCAATTTTGGGAATACGCAGACCTATGGTGTGCCCGAGGTGCTGGATGACTACCACTACCAGAAAACAGGAGAGCATGGGAGCTATACGCGCCAGAATTTCGTCTGGGACCTGACCTCGTACATAGAAGAATACATGCCGGATCGAATCTATACTACCTCCGCCTACGACCGGCATGGGGACCATGGATACCTGAACGTGTTTGCCACTGACATTGTGCGCGGCATAGTGGACAGGAACCCCGCCTATGCGCCGGTTATGTATGAGATGATCGTGCATTCCACCGACGGCGATGTGCTCTGGCCCGTTTTGGACAGGGACCCCTCTCCGCTGCAATACTACACGGCCCCGGCCAATATGGACGAAATTCCTTTGCGCTGGGAGGACCGCGTATCTGTGCCGATGCCCATGGATATGCAGACCATTCCCAGAAGCGGGAATATGAAAAATGTTTGTCTGGCCACCTATACCTCCCAGTACAGCAGCTGGATTGGGTCCTTTACCAAGGCCGACGAATTTTTCTGGGCAAAGGATTTTTCAAATCTCGCCTTTAGGGCGTCCATAACAGCCTCCAGCAGCACAGGACAAGCCCCCGCCGCCTATATTGCTGACGGAATGGTGGGGGGATACCTCCAGCTGCCGGACCGGGACTGGGTGGCTGAGAACGAAACAGCCGGCGCGTGGGTGCAGCTGGACTGGGCTGAGGGTCAGAGCATCACCAGGATTGTTCTGCATGACATTCCTGACAGGGAAATCAATGTCACTGAAGGGGTGCTGACGTTCAGCGATGGCAGCAGCATTTCCGTATCCCAGCTTCCCGTTGACGGAAAGCCGCTCACGGTCCCCGTTAGCAAGGACGGCATCACCTGGGTGCGCTTTACCATCAATGATGTGTCTGGCACAGCTGCCGGACTGTCTGAGCTGGAGGTGTTTTGAGCTTCCCAGGCATTCACCATGATATAGCGCGGAAATGGTTTTTTAGGGCGGGCCGCGATCCTTATGGTGTATAGAAGGGCGCTGTTCGTTTGCCGCGAAAATCTGTAAAGACAGGGCGCCCCTCCCGATTTTGTGTTCGGGAGGGGCGCCTTGAAACCTATAAAATGATGCAGATCAGCCCGCCGGACCCCTCGTTGATGATCCGCTGAAGGGTCTCCCGCAGCTTTTCCCTGGCCTCCTCCGGCATCCGCTTCAGCTTGCCGTTCAAGTCCTCCCCCACCAGCTCATGGAAGGAGCGGCCAAAGATATTGGAATCCCAGATCTTACCCGTGTCCCCCTCAAACTGCCGCAGCAGGTAGTCCACCATCTCCTCCGACTGCTTTTCGGTGCCCATGATGGGGGACACCTCCGCCCGGATATCCGCGCGCATCATGTGGATGGACGGCGCGGACGCCTTGAGCCGCACGCCATACCTGCCGCCCTGCTTGACAATCTCCGGCTCCTCAAGGGTCATCTCCTCCGGGTCGGGCATGACGATGCCGTAGCCGGTGGCCTCCACCTGCCGGAGGGCGCCCTCCACCTTCTCATAGCTGCGCTTCATGGCGGCCATCTGGGTGAGCTGGTCGATGAGGTCGCCGTCGTCCCGGATCTCCAGCCCGCACCGCTCGGAGACGGTGGAGTAAAACAGTCCCCGGGGCAGTTCCAAGGTGGCGGTGACCACTCCGCTGCCCATGTCCATCCGATTGAGGGCGGCCGAGCTCACCTCCTCCCGGTCCCCCATGGCCAGCACCGCGCCCTCTGCGTCCCGCAGGCGCATCAGGCCCGCCGTCTCCTCCCGAATCATGGCGTACAGGCCGCTCTTGATGGGGTGGTCGAAGGGCAGCACGTCCACCCAGGGGGGCAGGAACAGGTCCATCTGCTTCAGCGGGAATTCATGGAGCACCGCCCGGATGATCTCGCTCACCGCCCCCTCGTCCAGGGTAAGGCAGTTGGCGGCCAGACAGGTCACGTCATAGCGCTCGGCGATATCCGCCTGAAGGGTTTGCGCCCGTTCGCCGTAGGGCTGGGCGGAGTTGAGCAGCACCATGAAAGGCTTCCCCAGCCCCTTGAGCTCGCTGATGACCCGCTCCTCTGCCTCCAGGTAGTCCTCCCGGGGGATGTCGGTGACCGAGCCGTCGGTGGTGACCACGATGCCGATGGTGGAGTGGTCGGTGATGACCTTCTGCGTGCCGTACTCCGCCGCCTGGGTCATGGGAATCTCGTGGTCGAACCAGGGGGTGGTGACCATTCTGGGCTGCTCCCCGTCCATCTGCCCCAGGGCGCTGGGCACCATGTAGCCCACGCAGTCAATGAGCCGCACGGAGAATACCCCGCCATCGTCCATAGCCATCTCCACCGCGTCCTCAGGGACAAATTTGGGCTCGGCGGTCATCACCACCCGGCCCGACCCGCTCTGGGGCAGCTCGTCCCGGGCCCGGTCCCGAATGAAGCTGTTCTCGATCTTGGGCAGCACCAGTGTCTCCATAAACCGTTTGATGAAGGTGGATTTCCCGGTGCGCACGGGGCCCACCACGCCGATATAGATGTCGCCCTGGGTACGCTGGGCGATATCCTCATACAGTTTGTTTTCCAAAGCAGAACCCTCCTCACGCATACTCAATCCCATATGTATGGGGATAAGCCGTGGAATATGCCTCCCCGCTGCCAGGCCGCAGGCCCAGAAACTGTAAGAAGGGGGCCGGAGCAAAATGGTTTTTCAATTCCGCTTGATTTTCTCCTGCGCACCATTTAAAATAGACCCGATGGGTTGGGAAGGCCCGATTAAAAACAGGGGGGAAAACTGTGATGCAGAAACGCATTTTAGTGGTTGACGACGATGACATGAATTTGATGAGGACCAAGCGGATATTGGGATTTGATTATGATGTGTTTTTTGCCAGCTCGGGGATTGAGGCGCTGGATACCCTGAAGCGGGAGGAGATGGATCTGGTCCTTTTGGATATTGAGATGCCCAAGATGAACGGGTTTGAAACCTTTGAGCGTATGAAGGAGTTTGCCGCCGATATCCCCGTGATCTTCTTAACGGCGTCGGGCCAGGAAGACGACGTTGTAAGCGCGATACGTCTGGGCGCGGTGAACTACCTGAAAAAGCCGTTCCCGCCCCAGGAGCTGCTAATGCGGGTTACGCAGGAGCTTGAAAAGCGATGAGAGCCGAGGAACAGACAAGCAAGCACCTGCTGCTGGCTGTTATCACGACAGTATTCAGCACAATGCTGGGTCTGGTCACGGTTGTTATGGCGTGGGAATTCTGGACGATCCCGCTGATGGTATCCGGCTGCTTGAGCATATGGCTGTTGCATATTGCCAAGATTGGTTCGGACGCGTTTTATGAAAACCTCTGCGCGGGGTTGATTCTCCTGCAATTCTTTTTCTTTGGCGTACATGAGGCCAGCCTTTACGACATACCCGCCATGGCCTGCATTACCATCCTCGCGCTGTTCATGCTCAACAAAAAGTGGATGGTGTATGCGGTGGAGGCCCTGTATGTGCTGGAGCTTGCGTACCATGCCCTGATACTTCATACGATTTCTTATGATATCGAGTTCCAGGATGCCTTTCGCCTGGGACTTGGTGCTGTTGTGACCTTTGGCGGGGCTGTGCTTGCGGAATACTGGATCAAGCGGCGCAGCGCCCAGCGGGAGTGGTATGACCGCGTATTTAACGAGCTGGAGACGGCGGGAAAGCAAAACGCCGTCTTCCTCTCCAACGTGTCCCACGAGCTGCGCACGCCGATCAATATGGTAATCGGGATTAGCGAGGTGGCGCTTGGCAAAAGCCTGTCCCCGGATATTCGCTCGGATATGACCTCTATAAAGCTGGCGGGAAAGCGCCTGTCCAACCAGATCAACAATATGCTCGACTATACGGAGATCGTGGAGGGCACGCTGACGCCGGCAAAGGAAGAGTACATGATCACCTCGGTGCTGAACGATGTGATCACCATGACCGCGCTGCAAAGCAACCGGCAGCACTTGGAGATCGTGTTCGATATCGACCCGAAGGTTCCGGCGGTTCTCATTGGAGATGCGGAGAAAATTTCTCATGTGCTCAAAATTCTGGTGGAGAACTCCATCAAGTTCACGGAAGAGGGCGGCGTGAACGTCCGCATCGGATACCGGATGGAGAGCTACGGCGTCAACCTGATTATAGATATCCGCGACACAGGCATTGGTATGACCAATTCCCAGATGCTTCAGATGTACGACGACTTCTACCAGGCGGATTCTGGAAGCAGCCGCTTCGTGGGCGGCCTTGGCCTGGGGCTTCCCATCGCCCGGGGGCTTCTCAACGCCATGGGCGGATTTATCCATTTTGAAAGCAAGGGGCAGCAGGGCCTGCACGCCCATATCGTGATCCCCCAGGGCGTGGTGGACAAGGGGCCCTGCATTGTGCTCAACCACCCGGAGCAGCTGTGTATTGCCTGCTATTTCAGGCCGGAGCGGTACAGCTGCGATGAGGTGCGGGGATATTATGACGGGCTGATCCTGAATCTGGTGAATGGCCTGGGCGTTAACGGGCATCAGACGCATAATTTTGAGGGGCTGCTCAAATTGCAGCGCAGCCACAAGCTGACCCACGTGTTCATCGCCCAGTCGGAGTATGAGGAAAACCGGCCGTATTACGAAGAGCTGGCGGGTACGCTCTGGGTTATCGTGATTGCGGAGAAGGAGTTTTCCCTGGACAGCGAAAGCCGTCTGCTTCTGATCCACAAGCCCTTTTCTGCGCTTTCCGTGGCAAACCTGCTGAACGGGGAGCTGGGGGCGCGCGGCTTTGCCGAGGCCCAGGCCGCAGGCCGGAAGCCGTTCACCTGCCCGGGGGTGCGGGCGCTGGCGGTGGATGACGAAGAGATGAACCTGGTGGTGGCCAAGGGCGTTCTCGGGAGCTATGGGATTGAGGTGGATACCTGCCTGAGCGGACGGGAGGCGGTGGCGCAGTGCGACAGCGTTTCCTATGATATCATCTTCTTAGACCACATGATGCCGGGATTTGACGGCGTACAGACCCTGAAAAAGATCCGTGAGCTCCAGAACGGCCTCTATCAGGACCTGCCGGTGATCGCGCTGACCGCCAATACCGTCAGCGGGGCCCGGGAGATGTTCCGCGGCGAGGGCTTTACGGAGTTTGTGCCCAAGCCCATTGAGCGCACCGTCTTAGAGCGCGTGCTGCGCAGGGTGCTGCCCAAGCGTTTTATCCAGTACAGCGAAGGCCCGGGGGAGGAGAACCCGCCCATGGAAGAGCAGGCACAGGCCGTTTCGGTCCAGGCGCCTGAAGCGGGGAGCGAACCGGCGGGAGGAACGCAGGCCCCGGCGGACGGGCCGGCCGCCCCCTATGACCGGCTGGCCCAGGCCGGCGTCGATGTGGAGATGGGGCTGAATTACTGCTGTGGAGACGAAGACTTCTTCAAGGATATGCTGCGCATGTTCCGGGATCAGAGCGGGGACAAAAAGGCGGAGATCATTTCGCTGTATGAGGCGGCCAATTGGGCGGATTACGCAGTAAAGGTTCACGCGCTGAAGAGTACGTCGCTGACCATCGGCGCGCAGGCGCTTTCCTCGCAGGCCAAGGAGCTGGAGCTGGCGGGAAAGAGAGGGGACGCAGACTTTATCCGGGAACACCACGCCGCGCTGATGCGCGCGTATGATGAGCTGTGCGGGCAGCTCGCCGGGATATAGGGCGTCCCGGCCTTTTCCTGAAACGCCGTATCAAAAGGAGTGGGAGACTGCGTGATTAAAAAATGGTTTGAGATCCTCTCTAATCACAGGATCAGTATGCGTGAGCGCATATTCCGCATTGTGACCGTGATCTGCATGGTTGCGCTGGTATTCACCCTGCCTATGGGCAGGAGTATTTTGAATCTCGTGATCCTCGTGATAAGCCTGGCGGCCATAGCGGTGATCGTGAAGCTCAGCATCCGAAAGGAGCGCATCCAGACGGGGGCCACGGCCATCGTGGTATTGCTGCTGGTGCTCTTCCCCTTCACATTCTTTTCCGCGGGCGGGTTCTACAGCGGGGTGCCGGAGTGGTTTGTGCTCTGCTTCATCTATGTCTGCATCACCCTGCGGGGGAAACGCATGGCCGTGTTTTTCGGGCTGTGCATGGCGGAGACGATGCTGTGCTACGGCATCGCCTACTACTTCCCGGAAATCGCCGCCGTGAATTCCCAGCAGCGCTCCTTCTTTGACTCCGCGTTTTCCATGATTATGGTAGGCCTGCTCACCAGTGTGCTGCTCATGTTCCTGAATCGGATGTATGAGGAGGAAAACGCCCTCACCCAGCAGCAGAAAAAGGAGATCGAGGAGCTCAACCAGGCGGAGAACAATTTCTTCTCCAGTATGAGCCATGAGATCCGCACCCCCATCAACACGATCATCGGATTAAACGAGATCACGCTGCGGGGTGATATCCCGGACGAGGTGGCGGAGAACGCCAGGAATATCCAGGGCGCCAGCAAGCTGCTGCTCACGCTGATCAACGATATCTTGGATATCTCCAAGATCAAGTCCGGCAAGATGGAGATTGTCAACGCCTCCTATGAGACGGGGACGCTCTTTTCAGAGATCGTCAACATGATCTGGATCAAGGCCAAGGAAAAGGGGCTGGAATTCAAGCTTTACGTGGATCCGTCCATTCCGAGTATGCTCTGCGGGGACGAGGTGCGCATCAAGCAGGTTTTGATCAACCTTCTGAATAACGCGGTGAAATACACCAGCGAGGGCTCGGTCACCCTCTCCGTGCGCTGTGAGCGCCAGGGGGTGAACCGGGTGCGCGTCTGGTATTCCGTGGAGGATACTGGGCAGGGGGTGAAAAAAGAGAACCTCCCGTATATTTTCAACGCGTTCCGGCGGGTGGACGAGGAAAAGAACCGCCATATCGAGGGGACCGGGCTGGGGCTGAGCATTGTGCAGCAGCTGGTGGAATTGATGGGCGGCGAGATCAGCGTGAACAGCGTCTATACCAAGGGGTCAAAGTTTATCGTCACGCTGGAGCAGGACATTGTGGACGATAAGGATTTGGGGACGTTTACGCTGGCCTCCTGGGCAAAGCTCCATGACAGCGGGCCGTACCGGCAGAGCTTTGAGGCGCCAGAGGCCCACATCCTGGTGGTGGACGACAACGACATGAACCTGATGGTGGTGACCAAGCTGCTTGCGGAGACAAAAATTCAGATTGACACCGCATCCAGCGGGGCGGAATGCCTGAAGCTGACCCAAAACCACCATTACGACTGTATTTTGATGGACCACATGATGCCGGAAATGGACGGGATCGAGTGCCTCCACGCCCTGCGGGTGCAGCCGGGGGGACTGTGCCAGGATGTGCCCGTGATTGCCCTGACTGCCAACGCAGGCAGCGACAACCAGCTTCTCTACCGAAAGGAAGGGTTCAGCGGCTACCTGGCCAAGCCGGTGGGCGGCGCGCTGCTGGAGGCGGCGGTTCTCAGCATTCTGCCCAAGGAGCTGGTGCGGCTGTATGAGGATGCGGGGCAATCGGAGCTGGGGAAGGACATCCTGATTTTCGAGCAGGCAAAAAGGCGTTCCGTCCTGGTGACAACGGACAGCGTATGCGACCTGCCGGAATCCCTCATCAAGGAGCTTGGCATTTCCGTGTGCCCCTACTATGTCTGCACGGATGAGGGGCGCTTCCTGGACGGCCAGGAGCTGAAGCCGGACGAGCTGCTGGCCCATATTGCCCAGGGACGGAAGGGGTACTCCCAGTCGCCGGAGGTTGAGGACTATGAGCGGTTTTTCGCCGAAAAGCTGACAGAGGCCCAAAACGTAATCCATATTGCCATGGCAAAGCACGTCAGCGTGGGATACCAAAACGCCCTTGAGGCCGCGAAATCCTTTGATAACGTTACGGTGATAAACTCCGGGCACCTGTCCAGCAGCATGGGCCTGGCGGTGCTGTGGGCCGCCCATATGGCGGAAAACCATGTGCCGAAGGCGGAGATCGTGGCGTCGGTCAAGCGGATGGAGCGCTTTATCTCCTCCGCCTTTATCATCAACAGCACCCATATGATGTGCCAGGCCGGACGGATATCGAAACGGATACAGATTTTGTGCGACGCGCTGCTGCTCCACCCGGTTCTTGTTCTGCGAAAGAGCAGGATGGTAGTGGGCAGCATGGAGATGGGCAGCTTTACGCATGTGGCGAAGAAATACGTCAGAAAAGTGCTCCAAGAGACCAGAAGCATCGACCGCCGCATCTTGTTTATCACATATTCCGGCCTGGATGAGAAAAAACTCAAATACATTCAGAATTTGGTGCAGCAGCACTGCCCGTTTGAACGGGTTTATGTACAAAAAGCGTCGGCCGCCATCGCGAGCAACTGCGGCCCGGACTCATTTGGGCTGCTGTTTATGAGAAAGGACGAGGGGGCCGTCCCGACGGCCCCGGCGCCAGGGCAGGGCGGGGCCGCATAGGCTGCCGCAGCCCCGTGGCGCCACGCTTGGACGGGGCCTGGTGCGCGGAACGTATAAAAGAACATCCCTGGCGGGGAGCGCTGACGCAGCCCCTGCCAGGGATTTTATAATTCCCGCAGTTCATCGCCCGCCGGGAACCGGCGCTCACGCGGCGGGGCTCCCTTTGGGCCGGGCGTCTAAGAAGCTGTACGAATAGCCGAAGTATTCAGAATCGCAAGCCAAAATTGCCGGTGGCAAGGCGAAACATCGCGGGAATACTTGGTGTATTTCAAGATTTTTCAACGCAGCCGGCGGCAATTT
>OFFJ01001880.1_pt1 | contig 14443 bp, 11 predicted proteins | sample 1521261 | NCBI WGS metagenome assembly OFFJ01 (sample SAMEA3504122, study PRJEB24116) | mouse gut metagenome | biome: mouse gut; feature: mouse-associated habitat; material: faeces | place: Denmark | collected 2011 | reverse complement strand
CTGGGGAGCCGGGGCCTTCCCCGCCGAGGGGGCCTCCGTCCCCACAGGCGCGCCCTTGCTCGTGGGCCTTTCGCTGTATTGGATGCAGCTCTTGGGCAGGACCTTTCGGAGCACCCGTTCCAGGACGGTGCGCTCAATGGGCTTTGGGACAAACTCCGTGAAGCCCTCGCTGCGGAACATCTCCCTTGCGCCGCTGACCGTATTGGCCGTCAGGGCGACTACCGGCAGATCCTGGTACATGCCGCCGCGGATCTCACGGATCTTTTTCAGCGTCTCCACGCCGTCAAATCCCGGCATCATATGGTCCAGGAAAATAATGTCGTAGGCGACGCTGCCGCACTGGGCCACCGCCTCTCGTCCGCTCAGACAGGTGTCCACCTCGATCCCGTAGCTCCCCAGAACGCCCTTGGCAACCACGAGGTTCATCTCTTCGTCATCTACGGCCAGGGCCCGAACGCCCACGCAGGTAAAGGGCTTTCGTCCGGCGGCCTGGTCCTCCGCAAATCCGCGCTCCCCGGTCTCTCCGTTCAGCAGGTTGGCGACGGAGAGGGCGGAAAAGGGCTTATGTATAATGAGCAGCTTGCTGCCGCTGTCCGGAACAAACTCCCGCTCCGCAATTACCACGACACGTAGCGAGCTTGCCAGCTCCTCATAATAGGCCCGGTTCTCCTCATATCCCGACTGGGCAATGAACACATGGGTGAGCTGGTGGCTGCGCTGCAGCTTGAGCAGGCCCTCAAAATTGTGGGTCTGGTAGCCCCTGACGCCCAGTCCCTGCACCAGGTTCAGAATCAGCCCGTCGTAGTATTCCCGCACCTCGTCGCAGACGTACCTCTCCGGCTTGAAATAACAGGCAATGCACAGCTGGTCCGCGTGGTTGAGCATGATGCACGGCTGGTCGTCCGCAACTCCCTGGGGGATGACGATATGGGCGAACAGGCCCTGCTGGTCTCTGCTGTCAAAGTGGATGAAGCCGCCCATGGCGTTCAAAAGCCCCCTGGCAATGGGGAGGCCCAGCCCCAGTCCCCCCGCAAAACGGCTGCTTCCGGAGTCCGCCTGATAAAAGACGTCGTACATCTGCCTCAGCTGGGAGTCCGTCATACCGATGCCGGTGTCACGGATGTCCACCACCAGATTGACGCCGTAGCTCTCCCGGCGGTATCCTATGCGGACGTTTATGCCGCCCTCCTCCGTGAATTTGATGGAATTTTCCACCAGGATTTTGAGCACATGGGAGATTTTCTCCGCATCCCCGATGAGGACCGCCGGCACCTTGGGATCAATGTCAAACACCAGCTCCAGGTGCTGCCGGTTGCTTTGCAGGGCGGTCATTGTAATCACATCGTTCAGCACGGAGGTAATCATGTATTCCTTCTTGGCCGGGGTCAGCGTGCCCTCCACGATCTCTGTGTAGTCCAGCATGTTGTTGATCTGGTTGGACAGCCGCTTGCCCGCCAGCTTGATGGACTCCATATCCGTCCGAATATCCGGGGAGAGCTCCTTACCCAGCGCCACCTCGCTGATCCCGATGACCATGTTGATGGGAGTGCGGAGCTCATGGGATACGTTCGACAAAAAGACGGCGTTCTGTTTTCCCGCCGTCTCCAACTCTGCAAATATTCCCTCGTACCACTTCCGCTGCACATTCCGCCGGTTGATCCAGTATCTGGCAAGGGCCGCCCCGCAGAGCGTCACGATAGCACCGAGCCCCAGGCGGAAGGCGTCCCGGAACTCCATTTGCGGGGAAATGGTGTGGAGGATCAGTGTATGATACAGCAGCTCCAGCACATACAGCGACACGGTCACATGCAGAATCCACTTCCTGTTGAGCATAAACAGCGCAAGGATCAGGATGCAGGCCATAGCTGGTATGTCAAAGAGGCTGGTCTCGTGGACGCCGAAGAAAAAGAACTCGGTCAGCATCAGGCCGGTGCACAGATTCTCGTAAAGCGCATCCGAGCCGATCCTTGCGATATGCAGAAACCACACGCTGATGCAGCCCGCTGCCATCAGCACCACCATCCAGAACTCCCATGCCATGACCAGCGTAACCAGGCTCAGCATTCCGCCGAATACCGTGGTAATGACAGCCAGCAGCAGATGTCTGCTTGTCTGTTCCTCTGCCCTCATTGCTTCTCGAACTCCTGAGCGACCCGCCGCATCAGCTCCTGGGGACGGAAGGGCTTCTTCAGATAGTTCACCGCGCCTAAGCGGATAGCGCTGACCACGTCATCCTCCGCACCCGACGCCGTCAAAAAGATCACAGGTATATCGGCGGCAAAATCCTTCATACGTTCAAAGGTTTCGATTCCGTTCATCTCCGGCATATCAATGTCCAGAAGGACCATATCGATCTGCTCTTCCTCTTCCTGCAGCTTATTCAGCGCCTCTAATCCGGATTCCGCCAGGACCACCTGGTATTCCTGACCCAGGATCATCTTGGTCCGCATCAAATTCATGCTGTCGTCATCTACCACTAAAATGCGCTTTTTCATGGAAATGCCTCCCTGTTTTGTTACTGGGCGCTCTCGAGGCCCTACAGAGCTCATTGTAAATGATATTAACAAGAAAATCAAGGGGGCATTTCAGAGCTACCAGGAAATCAATTTTCGCTACATGGACCTGCAGGGGCAGGTATTACCAGCCCGTTTCCGGTGAAAAATGCCAGGAACCTTGTGGGCGGATGATATTCGCCCCAAGCAAATTCTGTGCCTTTACAAATATTTCCATATTAATGCAAACGCTGTTTTTTATGGTTCTTTTTCGGCGGGATCACAGGTTCCATCCTTGCTGAAACCGCATAGGCAAGGATATCATTCGTGTCATAGCCCCGATCCGCCAACAGGATCTCCGCAGAAATACCCTCTATCAGGTGGACAGCTTCTTTACAATCCGCTCGGGTACCTTCTGTAACAAGGATTCGGACTGGCATACCATGCGCATCCACGGCCAGATGTATTTTGGTGTTGAGCCCCCTTTTGTCCTGGACATATCCTGATTGCCGCCCTTCGCTCCCGCCGCCTGGGGATGCACAAGGCACCCGCACAAGAATGTCGTGTGGGTGCCCTGCCCTTGGAGTGTATGCCTATTAAAATAAATTGCCAAATGCGTTTATTTATCCTTAAACTATGTTGCACTTCCTGGCTTCCATGTGTCCCTGCCTTCTCACTTATTGCAGCAACTCCAGAATCATCGCCGCATAAACCTTACAGGCCGTCACGATATCTGCCGTATTAACGGTCTCGTTATAATTGTGGATTCCCTTTGTATTGGATGGCCCATACTGAATGGTAGATATACCGGCCTCCCGAAAATATCGGGTGTCACTGCTGGCCCACTGGTAGGCGGCAACTAGATCAATCCCAAGCAGCTCTTTTACGCAGCTTTTAGCCACAGCGACCACAGGATCATGAATAGACACGTAGTTTCCGCCTCTGGGGTTATCATAGGTGGCGTGGACGCCCTCAATTCGGGAATCACGGATGATTTTCTCCACCCGCTCAATAACCGTCTGGTGATCCACTCCAATGGGAACTCTCACATCCAACTCCGCCGTCGCAGAATCCGCTACAATATTTCTCTTTACGCCGCCATGGATGGTCCCGATATTGACCGTAACGTGGTCCATGATATTTTCCACTCCCGCTGTCTTCTGGACAGCCTTTGCCTTCAGTTTAGACGCCTCCATAACCTCGGCCTGCTCCCCATGGTAGGTCCCGTGCAGCTCGGTCAGCTGGTACATCTGGGGCAGCAGCCGGACCAGCTTGTCCACCGCGCTGTCGCCCACATAGGGGAACAGGCTCCCGTGGGCCGTCTGTCCCACGGCGTGCAGATCCATGCCCATGGTGCCCTTCTGTCCCACCTCAATGTTGTCCATCCCTGTGGGCTCTGCTACAATGGCCCAGTCTCCGCGGATATAGCCCTGCTCAAAGAGCCACTTTGTGCCGCAGGCGCCACCGGTCTCCTCATCCGGGACAACCGTCATCAGCACCTCTCCCGACAGCTCCACGCCGGCGTCCGCCAGCAGAGCCGCCGCAAAGAGGAAGGCGCCCAGACCGCATTTCATGTCCGAGGTGCCCCGCCCCAGCATGACGCCGTCTCTGACTTCCCCAGAAAAGGGCGGGAAATCCCACCGGCTCTCATCGCCCACCGGCACCACATCGCAGTGGCCGTTGAACACCAGCGTTCTCCCGCCCGGGGTTCCATAGCGGGCCAGGATATTGGGCCGGTCCTCCCGGGGCCCTACAATCTGACTGGAGATGCTGTGGGCGTCCAGATAGCGGGTAATATAGCGGACGATCTCGCTGACATCGCCCGGGGGATTGACGGAGGGGATCCGAATCATGTCGCTGCACAGCTGCAAAAGCTCCGCCTGCCGCCTGTCAATGAGATTCCATATCTCCTGTCGTGTCATCATCACGCCTCCTCCGCCCAGTCGATTCCCAGCAGGTCATCAAGAATGGCCCAATAGGTCTTCTGGGTGTTCATGATCTCCTCGATATCCGCCGACTCGCTGTAGCCATGGACGCCGTCAATATTGGCCGGGCCGTACTGGAGCGCCGGAATCCCCCGGTAGCGGTACCACTTAGCATCGCTGGCAGCCCACTGATAGGCCGGGACCACCGTCTTCCCGCACAGGTGGCTGGCATACTCCAGCCCCACCTGGACAATCTCCGCGTCCGCAGGGGTAAAGCAGGGCTCCCTGTCCCGAAGGATCTCATAGGTAATGCCGGAATAGCCTGTGGAGCGGATCAGCTCGTCAAAGGCCGCCTTGACCTTTGCCGGCTCCACACCCACCGGAATGCCGAAATTTACGTTGGCCGTGCAGTACTCCATGGGGCTCCTGCCCTCCCCGCCGCAGGTGATGGCGTTCACATTGTAGGTCAAGTGGTCGATAGCGTCCCCCACCAGCTCATTGCGCAGCATGGTCCGGGCGACCTCCTTGGAGGACGCGACAACCGGCAGCTGCTCCGGCGAGAAGACAGACTGGATCGTCCGCATCTCGTCCAGCCGCTCCAGCAGGGCCAGCATCTTGAGCGCCGCATGGTCGTGGTGGAAGCTGCACACGCTGGCGTGGGCCTGGGTACCGGAGCATTTGACCAGATACCGCAGGCCGCCCTTCTGCCCCACCTCGAAATTGCACCAGCTGGTGGGCTCCGGGAAGAGCGCGCCCATCAGGCCGTCGGCATAGCCCTGGTCCACCAGCCACTTGCTCCCAAACTCTCCGCCGCTCTCCTCATCGGGCACCAGATGGAGGACCAGGTTCCCGTGGAGACGCAGCCCCTTTTCCACCACCAGCCGCGCCATGTGCATACCGATGGCCACGCCGCACAGCATGTCGGACGTCCCCCTGCCCAGGACCTGGGTGTCCGTGATGGTTCCGCAGTAAGGCGGAAATGCCCACTTGCTCTCATCCCCAGGCGGCACCGTGTCAGTATGCCCGTTGATGCAGATGCTCCCGCCGGTCCCGTCCCCCACTGTAGCAATCAGCACCGGATGGCCGGGAAAGGGCTCGTGCTTCTCATAGGGGATGCCGTACTTTTGGAAATACGCCTCAATCAGCGCCGTAATGGCCTCCGCCTCAATGGGGGGATTGACGTTGGGGCAGCGCACCAGCTGTGAGCACAGCTCCAGCAGCTCCCCCTGGGTCTGATCCGCCAGGGCCCACAGCGTTTCCTTTTGTTTCAACCGTCTCATTCTCTTCGCCTTTCTGCGCCCGCCTCAGGAGGCAAACGCATCAAATCCAATCAAATCCTCCAACACCGCCAAATGGGTCTTGGCGCATTTGATAATGTCCACGATCTCCACGTCCTCATCATAGGAATGGATGCCCCGGCTGTTGGCGGGCCCGAACTGAATGGTGGGAATCCCCAGATAGCGGTAGTATTTGGCGTCACTGGTGGCCCACTGATAGGCTGGAACAATGGTCCGTCCGGTAATCTGTTCCGCGTTCTCTCGCACAGAGCGCACCAGTGGGCTGTCGCTGTCCGTGCTGGCGCCGTCCTGCCACGCCAGATATTCCACATCGCAGGCCGCGCCGGACTCCTCGATCAGCTCCATGAGCCGCCGGTGCACCTGCTCCCTGGAGAGGAAGCAGGGCACGCCCAGGGCCACGACGGCCTCGCAGGTCTCCGACGTCATGGTGGAGCCGCTGCCGCCGTCCACCCGCAGAACGTTGACATTGATGTGGTCAACCGCGTCCCCTACGTCCGTAAGGCCCATGGCCCGGCAGATCACCTGCTTGGAATTGGCGATCACCTCTCTGTCCTGGGGACGGATTTCTCCCTCCAGCTGGGAAAGCGCCTTGACCCGGGAGAGGACACGGATCATGTTGTGGATAGCGCTCTCGCCGACATAATTGATAATGCTGCCGTTCACCGGCTTGCCGTGGGTGCGCAGCCGCAGCCGCGCCCGGCTCTTCTGTCCCACCTCGATATAGTCGGAGGAGGTGGGCTCGGTGACGATGCAGAAGTCCGCGCCGTCCGCGTAGCCGTGCTCCGCCAGCCACTTGGACCCCTGCTCTCCGCCCCGCTCCTCGTCATGGACCAGATGGAGCCTGACCTTGCCGCGGGGCCGCAGATTCTCCTCCACAATCAGCTTCAGCAGAAACAGCAGCACGCCCGTACCGCACTTCATATCCGACGCCCCGCGCCCCAGCACCTGGGTGTCGGTAATGGCGCCGCAGAAGGGGTCATAGCTCCAGCGGGACACATCCCCCGGGCTCACCACATCGTTGTGCCCGTTGAGAATGCCGGTCTTTCCCGTGTCCGCCCCCAGCTCGGCCGCAATGCAGGGAACATCGCCGGCGGGGCGCAGCACCTCATAGGAGATGTTCAGCTTGTCCAGAAATGTGCAGGCGTACTGAAGAATTTCCTCAATGCCCGCCTCATCCACGCTGGGAATACGGATCAAATCCGAGCAGATCTCCAGCAGCTCCCCCCGGCGCTGGTCCACCAGCTTCCAGAGCGCCTGCTTTTTCTCATCCTGTGTCATACTCACCCTCCTTCTCACTGGCAACGGAGACAGGCCGCCTGATGGTCCGGTCCCACCTCCCGCAGAGCGGGCAGCTCCTCCCTGCAGGCCGCGGTGGCGTAGGGACAGCGGTTGCAGAAGGGGCAGCCCGGGGGCATATTCAGGGGGCTGGGAATCTCGCCGGTCAGCTTGATGGGCTCCTTTGTCTCAAAGGGGCTCACCGGCGGAATGGCGGAGAACAGGGCCTGGGTGTAGGGGTGGGCGGGATGGGCGTAGATCTCCTCCACGTTCCCCATCTCCATAATCCGGCCCAGGTACATGATAATGATCCGATCGCTGATGTACTTGACCACGCTCAGATCGTGGGAGATGAAGATATAGGTCAGATTCAGCCGGTCCTTCAGCTCCTTGAGCAGGTTGAGCACCTGGGCCTGGACGGAGACATCCAGCGCCGACACCGGTTCATCGCAGACCAGCAGCTTCACGTCCATGGCCAGCGCTCTGGCGATATTGACCCGCTGGCGCTGGCCGCCGGAGAACTCGTGGGGATACCGGATGGTGTGGTAGTAGTCCAGACCCACCATCTGGAGGAGGGAGCGCACCTTCTCCTCCCGCTCCTGGGGCGTGCCGATATTGTGGATCTTCATGGGCTCCGCAATCAGATCTCCGGTGGTCATTCTGGGGTCCAGGGAGGAGTAGGGGTCCTGGAAGATGATGTTGATCTCTTTTCGCAGGCTGTTCATCTCGTTGCGGTTGAGCCCCATCAGCGACGTGCCGTTGTAGCGCACATCCCCGGAGGTTGGCTCGATCAGCCGCAGAAGGCTCTTGCCCAGGGTGGACTTGCCGCAGCCGGACTCGCCAATAATCCCCACCGTCTCGCCCTGATGGACCTGGAAAGAGACATTGTTGACTGCGCTGAGCTGGGACGGCTTGCCGAAGAGCTTCGTGCTCTTGACCTTGAAAACCTTGCTCAGCTGATCGACTTCCAAGATGGTTTTTGTATTAGTCACCCTCTTCGCCTCCGATCTTTTTCAATTCTTCCGCAGTAAAGTGGCAGGCAACCAGGTGTCCCGGCGATGCCTCCCGCATGGGTGGACACTCTGTCTTGCAGATCTCCTGGCAGTATTTGCAGCGATTGTAGAAGTTGCAGCTTCCGCCGGTGAGCTTCAGGTCCGGCGGAGTGCCAGGAATGGAGGCCAGGGGGACGCTGGGATCATCGGTGATCTTGGGCATGGAGCGGAGCAGGCCCCAGGTATAGGGGTGCTGGGCGTCCTTGTACAGGGTCTTTACGTCGGCATACTCCACCGTTTTGCCCGCATACATCACCATCACGTTGTCGCACATCTTCCACACAACGCCCAGGTTGTGGGTCACCAGGATGATTGATGTGTTGGTCTTCTTCTGCAAATCCTGCATTAGTCCCAGCACCTGGGCCTGCACCGTCACATCCAGGGCCGTAGTGGGTTCGTCCGCGATAATCAGCTTGGGATTGCACACAATCGCCATGGCGATCATGACCCGCTGGCGCATACCTCCGGAAAATTCGTGGGGATAGGACTTCATGCGCTTCTCCGGCTCCGGGATGCCCACCAGACGCAGCACGTCCAGAGCGTACTTGCGGGCCTCCTCCTGTGGCAGATTCTGGTGGGCGTTGATGACCTCCAGAATCTGAGAGCCGATGGTGAACACGGGATCCAGGGAGGTCATAGGGTCCTGGAAGATCATGGATATCTCGTTCCCCCGGATGTTCAGCATATCCTTGGCGCTCAGCTGGGCCAGATCCCTGCCCTCAAAGAGGATCTGGCCGCCGACGATCTTCCCGTTTCTGGGCAGCAGCCGCATGATGGAGGAGGAGGTCACGCTCTTGCCGCAGCCGGACTCGCCCACAATGCCCAATGTCTTGCCGTAATCCAGGGAAAAGTTGACGCCATCCACTGCCTTTGCCACACCGCTGGCAGTATAAAAGTATGTTTTCAGGTCTTGAACCTGCAACAAAGGTTTGTTTTCCATGCGTTTTCTCCTCTCTGCTTATTTTTTCATCTTCGGGTCCAGAACATCCCGAATTCCGTCGCCCAGGAGGTTGAAGCCCAGCACCGTAATCAAAATGGCGAGGCCGGAAAAGATGGCCACATGACCTGCGGACTGGAGGCATTCCTGCCCGTCCTTCAGGATGGAGCCCCAGGACACCTGGGGCGGCGTGATGCCCATGCCCAGGAAGCTGAGGGACGCCTCTGTCAGGATAGCGCCGGCCACGTTCAGCGTGGCGTAAACGATCAGCGAGGACACCACGTTGGGCAGCAGGTGGGAGAAGAGAACCCGGGAGTGGGAGGCGCCCAGGGCCTTCACGGCCTTTATGTAGTCCTCATTTTTCACCATCAGCACCTGGCCGCGGGTCATGCGGGCATAGCCCGGGACGCTGGCAATGCCGATGGCCAGAATCACGTTCCCCATCCCCGCGCCCAGCACCGTCATCAGCATCAGCGCCAGCAGCACAAAGGGGAAGGCGGACATGCCGTCCATAATCCGCATCAGCACCGCGTCCACGCCGCCGCCGGAGTAGCCGGACACCAGTCCGATCAGAATGCCGATCACCGCGCCCACGGCCATGCCGCCCACAGCCACCAGCAGAGATATCCGTCCGCCATAGACCAGACGGGTGAGCACATCCCGCCCCAGGCTGTCGGACCCCAAAAGGAAGCCGTTCGTTCCGGGCTTTGCGTTAATTTGGAGAAAATCCATTGCTGCAGGGTCTCTGCTCATCAGGAAGGGTCCGAATATGGACACCAGAAGAACAAACACGATCAAAACCAGACCCAGCATGGCCGACTTGTTTCTGCGGAGCTTCTTCCAAGCGCTGTTGGCCTTCCGCTCCCTCAGCAGCAGCTCCTGCTGCTTGCTCTCACTCAGGCTGTTCGCCGCCATCATCCGCCCCTCCTCTCTGATGCGTAGCTTACCTTCGGATTGATATAGAGGTAGACAATATCCACCGCCAGATTCACCAGGACGTACAGCACCGCCATAAACAGCACTGAGCCCTGAATCATCTCATAGTCGTTGTTGTTGATGGCCTCCACGATCAGCCGTCCGATACCGGGCCAGGAGAAGATGGTCTCCACCATGATCGCGCCGGTCATCAGGGAAGAGATACGCATACCCAGCACCGTCACGATAGGGGGCATGGCGTTTTTGAAGCCGTGCTTGATGATGACGATCCACTCCCGGATACCCTTTGCGCGGACCGCCTTCATGTAGTCCTGGTCAATGACCTCCAGCATGCTGGAGCGGCTGATGCGGGCAAAGTTAGCCATGCTGCCGAAGGAGAGACACACGGCGGGGAGGAAGATGTGGGAGATAACGTCCCCCAGCCCGTTGGCAAGGGAGCCCATTCCCAGCACAGGGAACCACCCCAGGTTGACGCTGAAGGCCAGCACCAGCATCAGGCCCAGCCAGAAGTTGGGCATTGAGACGCCGATCAGCGCGGTAATCATCGCGGTATAGTCAAATATGGAGTATTGCTTCACAGCAGACAGAATTCCCACCGGCACGCCGATAATCAGCGCAATGACCAGACTGGACAGCGCCAGCACCAGCGTGTTAGGCAGCTTTTCCAGAATCAGCCCTGCCACCGGCTGGTTATACCGGTAGGAGGTCCCCAGATCGCCGGTGAATACGCCGGCAATATAGTTGATGTACTGCACCGGCAGGGGATCGTTCAGCCCCATCCGCTCCTCCATCTTGGCGATATCCTCGGCTGTGGCCTGGGGGCCCAGGATGGATACCGCCGGATTGCCCGGGATGACCCGGGTGATGACAAAGGTGATACTCATCGTAATCAGCAGCACCGGGATCAACTGCAGTACGCGCTTAACAATAATTTTTATCATGCAATGATCTTCCCCTTTCCCTTAGAGTGACCGGAGCGCGCCGCATCTGACCGCGGGACGCGCCCGGTCTGATTTGAAAACAGGCGGCGCCGCTTGTTCTTAAGCAACGCCGCCTATTTATCAGGCAACTGCTATTTTGCAATCCAAGTGTTGTTGTTCTTGTCGTCCGCCACCTCAATGGTCTTGTCGGGGCGCACGGGGAAGTCCATCACCTTGTTGCTCATGCCCACGTTTACATTGGCCACCGCGTAGTCGATCTGCGCGTACTGCTCAGTAATCAGCTTGAGGGCCTCCTTGTACAGAACGGCTCTGGCGGCCTGGTCAGACTCCGCAACCGCCTGATCCAGCAGGTCGTTGACCTCGGGGATGTTGAACTGCTGGCCATTGCCCAGGGTGCCCAGGGACTCCTCGTGGAACATCTTGTTGAGGTAGAAGTAGGGGTCAGGATACCAGGTCCAGCTCATGGCGATAACGTCCGCATTGCCGGAGGCGCCGATCTCGCTGAAGGTACCCCAGGCCGCCTGATTGATCTTGACGGTGACGCCGATGGCCTGGGCGAACTGCTGGAAGATCTCGCCGATCTTCTTGGAGGTGGCGCTGTCGCCGGTGTAGTACTCCAGGGTGAAGCCGTCGGGATAGCCGGCCTCGGCCAGCAGAGCCTTGGCGCCCTCCACGTCATACTTGGGCACCAGATCGATCAGGGACTCGTCATAGCCCCAGGAGTTGGGAGGCAGCGCCAGCCAGCCGGGCTGACCCTCGTCGTACTGGTAGAGGGCCTTGCACATCGCCTCGCGGTCCACCGCCATTTGCAGCGCCTTGCGCACGCGGATGTCCGCAGTGGGGCCGTTGACCATGTTGAAGTAGATATAGTTGACGCCCATGCCGGGATTCTGCACCATGTTCAGGTTCGGATCGTCCCGAATCTGCTGCACACCCTCGCCGGAGATATCGAAGGCAATATCAATTTCGCCGGTCTTCAGGGCGTTGACGCGCTGGTTGACCTCGGTGATATAGACGATGTTCAGGCCGTCCAGGTAGGGCTTCTGGCCCCAGTAGTTGTCAAAACGGGTCATATAGACGCCCTGGTCGGTCTTCCAGCCGTCCTCGGCCATCATGAAGGGGCCGGTGCCCACCAGATGGGCGCCGAACTCTTCGCCCCAGCCCTCAACCTCCTCGCGGGGAACGATGACATTGCCGCTGTTGGTCAGCGCGGCCAGGAAAGAGGAGTTGGGGGATTCCAGAACGCAGACGATGTGGGTGTCGTCGATCACCTCGCAGTGGTCCAGCATGGTCAGACGGGCCAGAGCGGACTCGTTGTGGGAGCGCTCCAGGGAGAACTTCACATCCTCCGCCGTCATCTTGCGGCCATCCTGATACTTGCCGGGCTGGAAGTACACGTCATCGCGCAGAGTGATGGTCCACTCGTCGCCCGCCTCATTGGCCGTCCACTCGGTGGCCAGACTGGGCCAGAAGTCCATCTGCTCATTGTCGTACACAATCAAGGTATCGCAGATGTTTTCGATGATTTGTCCCTCATAGACGCCGGTGTACATGATCGGGTCGATGTTGCTGGCCACGGAGGCCAGCGCGATGGTCAGCGTTCCGCCGTACTTGTCCTCTTCGCTGACATTGGTGGGCGCGGCAGGCGCGTTATTGTTATCCGTGCCGCTGCTGCTGGGCTGCTGATTGCCCGGCTGCTGGTTTTTGTCATTTCCTCCGCCGCAGCCTGCCAGAAGCGCCGCCGACAGGCAGAACGCCATGGTCAGTGCAAGAAACCTCTTCCAACGTTTCATCTGTTTTCCTCCTTGTTTTTATATACATATCCACAGAGGCTGTGGGATGTATCCGAATTATCCGCTGCCCGCTTCTACGCCTCACGGCCTAAAGTCTGAAGCTGCTTCATTTCGCCGTATCTGGCCTTCAGCCTCGCAAACTCTTCCGTGTCATAGAACTGGCACAGACCTCTGCCGTAGGCTTTGGCTGTCTCCAGTACGAACCGGGCTGCCTCCTCGATATCGGTAAAATGGGTGGCTCCTGTGGCGCAGCCTGCCACCGGAGCTTCCGTCGTGATCGCCACGCCCACCACCGGAGCGTCTGTAGCCGTGGCCGGCTGCAGGATGCTGTTGAGGTGGAAGAGCTGGTTGCCATAGGGCGTGATGTCCTGGGTCGTCAGCGGGAAAACATACGGGAGCTTTCCTGTGGTGGTCTGCATGACATCCAGCAAATCCTCGCTGACCCGCAGAATATACCCCTCCTTCACGGTAGGGGAGATGGCAAAGCCCCTGGTGTTGATAACCCGGTTGCCCTTCGTCGTATCCACGGACAAAATAGCATCCAGCCTGCCGTCCACCTCGTGACGGTTTACTGTGGCCATATCCACAGGAGAACCCATGAAGGGCACCGGCTTGTGGGGGCTTGTGGGGGCGTCGGGACAGATGTGGGTGCAGACCACGATATCGCCCTCTAAGCGGTCCCCCTTCTGCCGCATATCCAGCAGCTTCGCAGCCACAGCCAAAGCCGCAAGCGCGCCGTCCCCATCAGAGACAAATCCGATCTGCTCCGGCCTGGCGCCCAGTCCGCCCAGCCGTCCCAGCACACCCAGGGTGGGAGCGTCTCCGCCGGAGATCTTTCCCTTCGTGCCGGGGATCGTAATACGAATCATATCAGTATGGCCCTTCGGCCCCTCAATCGGAGTCACCACCACATCCTCAGCGCCCAGACCGCGCATATAGCTTTCCGCCAAGGCGCCGGACGCGTCCGCACGGTCCAGCAAGTCGTATACATCCAGAATCTGCCGCATCAGCATTGCGTTTTACGCTCCTTTCTCTGTTTCCAGCCGCGAATCCCCTCAGAGATTTGGATAGAGCTCAGGGCGGATCCACTCCAGCCATTTCATAGTCTGATGGCGCTTGTCCACCTCGGATTTATAGATCGTTTGAACATAATATGTATCCGTCTTTTCCACCAAATTTGCCAAAATAAAGCCATCCGGGTCGCAGACCATGGACCGGCCCACTTTAACAAGGCCCTTGGAGGTGGGACCTGTGCGGTCACAGGAGACTACATAGATGCCGTTTTCCGACGAACGGGCCCGATTGCAGATCTCCCATAGATCGTCGTCCGGATATGCCCAGCTGCTGGAAACTGCCAGTACATCCACGCCAGCGGTGGCGTACTTTCTGGACAATTCGGGGAATCCGAAATCCGCGCAGATCATGATGCCGATCTTCATGCCATTTAACTCAAAGATGGACAGGGCAGCCGTTACTATTAGTTTGCAGGGAACAAGCACCAGTTAGCTTGCTACCAGCAAGCTAATTTTTTTATACCTTAAAGGAGGATTCCACCATGAAAAAGAAGGATGAAACCAGGTATTTCGTAACGGCGGTTGCCAGTGTCCCGGTTTATAAGTTTGCCAGCAAAACGGAAATGTACCGTATGGCTACGAAGCCAGGCTGGGGCGCGGTGGAGTGGTACAGCGCGGCGGACGACTACAAGAACCCCGTAGCCCGTGACCGCAGCGACAAGACCCAGCAACTGTGCTGTGACGAAGACACCAGCGCCAGCCTGTACACGAAGAACGGCGG